>Ga0209157_1001149_pt1 | contig 22452 bp, 16 predicted proteins | sample GraSoiAngelo_135_FD_185892 | JGI IMG/M metagenome (GOLD analysis project Ga0209157, IMG submission 185892) | Grasslands soil microbial communities from the Angelo Coastal Reserve, California, USA - 14_0929_05_40cm (SPAdes) (version 2) | ecosystem: Environmental > Terrestrial > Soil > Grasslands ...
GTGAGCCGACGGCTGCTGGCTTATGACACGACCAACTTCTATACCTGGACCGCCAGCACGAATTCCCGCAATCGCCTCGCCCAGCGTGGCCACAACAAACAAGGTCGGCATAATCTACGGCAAGTGGGATTGAGCTATGTGCTGGATGGGGAAAACGGTATCAGTTTGTGCCACCACGTTTATGCCGGCAACGTCGCCGATGTGGAAGAACTACCCAAAGCATTGGAACGGATTGTGAAGATGCTGGATCACAATCAGATCGAACGCTCCTCCGTCACCCTTGTTTTTGATAAAGGCACCGCCGCGCTGGATAACACACTGTTGTTGAAAGAAGCCGGAGTCGGCTGGATCTCCGCCTTGCCTTGGAATCAAGCGCCGCCGGAGCTGCGTGATCGCGACATCGAAAAAGTGCCGCTCTGTAGCAGCGATCAACCTGGTGTTCATGCGGTTGCCGAGCGCGCGCTCGTTCACGGCCAAGAGTATCCGTGCGTGCTGAAGTATTCGGCTTCTTTCGCCAGTGAACAACTCCATAGCGTCACCACCAGCCTCGCCAAAGTGCTGCAGTCGTTGCGGCGGCTGTCGATGGATCTGGCCAAGCCCGGGTGCCGCTTAAAAGAGGCCGCGATCCGCAACAAGATCCGGCGATGGTTGTTGTCATCACAGTTCCTGGAAGATCTGATCCAGTGGAATCTCGATTCGGAAAATGGACGCTGGCGCTTACAGTTTGATTTCAATCATGCCGCGTTCCAGAAACTACTCAACCATCGTCTGGGACGCACCCTGTTATTGACCAATCGCATGGACTGGACGGCTGAACTAGTCGTGGCGGGATATTCCGGTCAGCAGCACGTCGAGCAGGTTTTCCGCGGCCTCAAAGATGGAGACTGGCTGGGTTGGGGTCCAATGTATCACTGGACCGATAGCAAGATTCGCGTTCATGCGTTCTACTGCATGTTGGGTATTTCTTTGCTCCAGTACATCCACAAACAATCTCAGTCCGCTTGGCCAGGGCTCACCATGGAACAAATGCTAGCGGAACTGCGACAGATCCAGCAGTTCGTCCTTCTTTATCCGCCACAAGGAGAGAAAGGTCCCCGCCGCGCCGCCGTTGTCCGATCCAAACAAACTTTCCCCCAACAACAACTCGCCAAAATGCTCGGCTTGGACGAACTCGCTAATCACAAAATGTAGGTAAGACCACACACCCCGCTTAAATCCCACACCCCGCTAACTTTGCGGGCCCGAACTCTCTACTCTCAGTAAACTCCCGCTAGTTGCCCGCAATCCGATTCCCGCCGACCCAGACGGAATGAATCTGCCGGGTGTTGCGGATATCGTCCAGGGGGTTGGCATTCAACACGAGGAGGTCGGCCCATTTGCCCGGCTCGATCGTTCCAATCTTGGGATCGACTTTCGTGACGCGCGCCGCGCCGCCGGTCGACGCGACGATCACCTGCATCGGGGTCATCCCGGCCTTCACCATCATCTCCATCTCGACGTGCTCGAAGTAACCCTGCCATCGGCCTGGATTGCCCTCAGCCCCGCTATCGGTGCCCATGGCGATCGGGACACCCGCATCAGAGAGGATTTTCAGATTACGATTCGCCTGTGCGAGCGCCGGCTTGATCGCCTGAGCTTGTTTGTCGTTGCGGATCTTTTGTTGATTTGCCGGGATAATGAGCTGGTCGACTTCACTGCCATATAGAGCCATACCTCTCCGGAAAAACGGCTCATCGAAAAACGCCGGCCGCGTTTCGTAGACGAACACGGACAGATCCCGAGTGAGCGTCGGTATATATCCAATGTTCTTGCGCTTGAGCTCAGCAGCGAATTCGGAATCGACGTCCTTGTCGCGAATGCTGTGCGCCAGGACGTCCGTTCCTTTCTCAACTGCGCTTTTCGCATCCTTTGTATAGAAGACATGCACGAATGTCCGAAGGCCCTTCTTTTTCGATTCGTCCACGAGAGCGCCGTAGATATCCGGCGTCATGTCGTTCGGCGTACCGTTAATGTGGTACTTGATCACATCGACCTTCAAGTCCGCGAGGCGATCAACACTTTTCCGGGCCTCTTCGGGCGTCTTGCCGACTGCATTCAGGCCGCCGGTATAAAGCCGCGCCCGGTCAAGCGCGATATGGGTTTGTTCGTCACGTAGCTTGAGACCTTCCAGTTCGTCCACCGGTCTCGACCCAAGGCTTACGTTACTTGTAACGCCGTATGTTGCATACGTTTTAAGACGCAGAATCAAGTCGTCGCGAACGGGCCGCTTGGTTGCTTGATCGAAATTCAGATGTGCGTGCGCGTTGATCAGGCCCGGGATAATCGTCTTGCCGGACAGATCTACTCGCGTGGCGCCATTCGGAATCTTGACGCCTGCCGCCGTACCGACGGCTTCGATGACGCCCTTGTTCAGGATAACTGTGCCTTGCTGAATCGGCGCGCGTCCGGTGCCGTCGATAATGCGCGCACCCGTAAGCGCGACGACGCCGGATGCGGCCGGAGCTTGTGCCATTGAAGGCTGCAGCTCGATTGCGGCGAGCACCGTCAGGGCAGCCAACGCCACGACGGCCAAAAGTGTTGTTGAAATGCGAGTCATATCACCTCCGCTTTTTTAACTCCCCAGCGGGACTTCGTTAGTTGGATTTGTTAGCGGCGATTTTCGCAAAATCGGGCCACGGAATCGGCTTCCCGTGCACGGGAACGATTCGGGCCGGATCCAGCTTCAATAGCTGCACGCCCTTCAGGAAATTCTGTTGATCACGGCTGAGCGTGGTGGGAAGCGGTTCGTTGGTATCGACGAGATCGGCTTCCAGTAAGAGCTTCTCCTTCGGCAGATACGCCATCAACATACCTTCGACTTTTTGCAGCGGGTTCACGTAATAGATGTTCAGGTTCCGCGTGCCGTCGGTCAGCACATAGTTTTCCCGGACCGTTTCCCAGTAATAACCTTCCGCCAGTTCAGTCGGCGGCCACAGCGAAACCATGTCGGGCTTCAATGTCCGCGGCGTGTAGTTGATGAAATCATGGTTGTAGAATTCAAAATTTTTGAAATGGGTGATGATCGTGGCGCCGATATGGACATAAGTCCGCAAACCACCGGCGTGATCGAAATGTTGATTGGAATTGATCACGAAGCGGATCGGCTTGTTCGGAATGAGCTTTCTCACTTCTTCGATGACTGCAAGACTTCGCTCCTCATTCAGAGGCGCCTCAAAGACGGCGCTGTAATTGTTGAACTCGATCGCCACGCTGTTGTGCGTCGCGCCGCCCAGGAGATACACGCCGTCGGCCAGTTTCGTCGTTTCTACACGAACAGGAAACGTCGCATTCCGCACAACGTCTGGAACGGCGACAGGGTCCGGACAGACATTCGGTTTAACATCTTTAATCGGGCCGCCGAAGGCGTTGTGTCCCGCGCTGATGTTCTGGGAGTTGAAGTTGTCATCCCAGCCCTGATGCGAATGCCAGACGGTGGGAAACTTGATGCCGTTGCCGGCGTCGATGTAGCTCTGGTTTGTAAATTCATGCTCGTAATTCATGTCACCAAGCACAGGATCCGGCACCCATGTGTGAAGCCTTTGGAGCATGTTCTCCTTGTTGACGGTGGCATCGATCCGATATTTGCCGTACATGATGGAAACGATTCGCGTGATCTCCGGCTGTACCTCCGGACCGTCGCGTCCCAACTCTCCCAATTCCCATCGCCATGCGGCTTTGGGGTTCGCACCAGGCAATTGAGCGGCTTTGAGGAAGCCGTGCGGGTTGAGGACCAACTCCACCGGCCAGATCTCGGCGATGTCGGGCGGCACAGCCGTCGGTTTGCCGTTTGCGCCATCCATGTACCATCCATATTTACCGTTGAGCATGAAGATTTCGTGCGCATTCTTCTGCATACCGGTGCCGTCGATCCAGCCGATACCGTACTTCCACATTGCCGGGGCAAGTCCTGGCTTTCGATCGAACTCTTCCTTCATCGTCCAGTTGTCCCAATTCATGGTCCGCGTGTAATTGGCCAAAGAATCGATTCGCGGCCAGTCGATGTTCTTCCCGGCCTCCTTCTGCTGGCCCACCGCGCCGTCGTAGGCCGTTCCTGAAATGGTGACGCAATGCAGCGCGTCAGTACCAATAGCTTTACGGGCCGCGTCCAGAATCGGGCGCGGATCGATGTAGCCCGGCGGGAATTGCTGCGCCGCCGGCGCCTGGCGCGCCACCGGAGCTGCTTGCGTCAGCGCCACAAGAATCAGCAAAAGCCAAATACCCGACAATGTTCTGGCCATATTTCCTCCTCGTTGTGCCCTCGAATTTGGGAAAGCAGATAATACTCCGTCTCCAAGGCACCCTGGAAAAAAATCAGAGCATGAATCGGGTAGTCTATATGTATGCGCATCGCTACCTGGAACGTCAATTCACTGAAGGCTCGCCTGGAGAAGGTGACATGGTGGCTCGACCGCGCCAAACCCGACGTGCTCCTGATGCAAGAAACCAAGCTGGCCGACCGAGACGCGCCCGTCGACGTGTTCCGGCAGGCCGGCTACGCGCTGGTTCATCATGGCGAAGGCCGATGGAATGGCGTCGCTATCGCAAGCCGCTGCGGTCTCGACAGCGTTATCACGAATTTCGGCGAACCGCTGCGTCCCGCGCGAACGCCCGACATCGCTGACGACGAACCGCTCGCCGAAGCCCGGATGATCTCCGCAGAATGCAGTGGTATACGCGTTGTCTGCATATACGCGCCCAACGGCCGGATCGTGGGCTCGCCGTTTTACGAGGCCAAGCTGGCATGGTTCGATCGGCTCGCCGGATGGCTGAACGAGGCCATCGACGCCACCACACCGCTCGTGATGGGCGGCGATTTCAATGTGGCTCCCGAAGACGTTGATGTGTGGGACCCACGAGCCTGTCATGGTGGAACCCACGTCTCCGAGCGCGAGCGGGAGGCGTTCGCCGGCCTTTGCCGTGGCGGACTCGTTGACGCGTACCGGCTGCGCCATTCCGAGCAGGGGCGTTACACCTGGTGGGATTACCGCGCAGGCAACTTCCACATGAATTTCGGCATGCGCATCGATCACCTGCTGGTCACAGCACCGCTAAAGCCGCGCATCGTCTGGGCCGAGATCGACCGTGAGGCGCGCAAAGGAAAGCCTGTACCCTCGGATCATGCTCCGCTGGTCATTGATATCGACGAGCCCGGCTTCCCTTTCGATGCGGGCTGGGCCTCCGCCGATGAGCGCATCGCCGGACGCCGCGCTCGCCCGAACTGACAAGCTCGTCCGAACCCACTGACGATTCTCGAAATCCGCCGGTGTCCCTCGGAAGTGGTAAGTAATTTCGGTTTGGATTGGCATCGCGCACGAGAACAGGCCAAGTGCCCGCTAGCAGCCCGTGGCAGAAGTGCTCAGACTGCCCGAAACTTACTTATAAATCGTTTAGAATCGACCCAGATTATTCAGCAACAGGTGTTCTGCCACGGGCTGCTAGGGCTTCCGTGGCAGTGGGAAACGGACGCCATGGTCTGCATTCAATTTCTGAGTTGCTTCAAGATCCAAATCTGCGATCGGAATTTGGGTGGAACTTCGTTCTGTAAAAGCCCAGAGTGTCTGGCCCACAATCGCATAACCCTGAACTTCCATCTGGCGACCATCATGGAATACCAGCACCATGGGGAGAGAAGTCTCTTGGGTAGACTGCGGGGGTTCTGGTGGGGTTTGACGCAATTGGCGCTGTTCTTCGCGCAGCCGTTGAACTTCTCGCGTGAGTCGCTTCACTTCATATAAAAGTTCGTTCACCTGTTTTGAGTCATGCGAGGGGATTGCTTGGATCGGGCCATAAGGTTCGGCGGTATAAATCGGTGAGGCGTAGACGAACGGCTGAAACACGTCGGCTGGTGGTAATGAATACGGTGCGCCAGCGAGCGGAATCCTGAAGTAGCGTCTGTCGAAAGCAACCGCCGGCATCATCGCGGGGCCGCCGAATATAACTGCTCCCAGACGCTCAGGTATGACAACGCTCGCGCTGCGAGAATGAAAACCGTCTCTGTGGCTCGCACCTCGGAAGTGAGCTTCCAGGCTCCCTGGCCACAAGGCAATGGCCCACAGAACGGCGATCAGAAGTGGACGGCGCATGGCGTTATTCTAGCAAAATTGAGAGAGCGTTAGCTTCCCTCAGTAACAGGCTGTGCTCGACGTGGATTATGTTGTCGGAGCCTATGTTGGCGTTCTCGCTGAGACCGTGTTGAGAATGACGGAGGGCCTCTTCTCAATGGGACTCGTTAACTTGAATCAACGAATGCTCACTGTGAACTACAAGGCGCAGCATATACCGCTGTCGGATTATGCGATTGAACTCCTCCGTTCATTCTCGACTCAAACCGCGCTACGACCGCGGGCGAAAAACAGGCAAACGAAAATCTTGTGACTCTGGGAGGTTTTAGTGGTCGGCTTGGAACTGCTGTGAAATGAGGATGCCGGAGGGGGGACTTGAACTTTTAATCCTCCGTGTTTCCGTAACTTACGAATTCTACTAGCGCACCGAACGCATAGAACGCATAGAACTAAGGCGCTACACACACTCGGCACACACGCTCCCATCTGGGCGAAAGGCGGGGAAGGGCGGTGCGTGAGCAGGCAACAAAGAGACCCCATGGAGAACCTCAAGTTCGTTCACACCGCTTTGCGGTCGAACTCTCCGAAAAGCTCGTTGTACAAAACCTCGACCTGCGTTGCCTCTTCGTCAGTGAGAGCACGAAATTCTTTTTCCCGAGCTCGTGTTGACAGATGTCCGCTTCCCTGAGCCAGAAAGCCGCGAAGCAGTTCGATTTCTCGATCCGGCATCTCGACGATCTCTTTTACGGCCACCGAGAATTTGTCGAATGCCTGCAAGAAACGGATTTCTTGTGGCAGATCCTGCTCTACTGTTTCTTCGACACATGAATAAAGAAATTCGGCTTGTGCCGTTGCGTCGAAGTAGCGATAGTAGTCGGCGGTTTCATTCAGAATCTCTACATTGTGGTCGGGAGTGGCACGCCATTCGATCAATGGCAGCATCGCAGCAGAGTACGATTCGAGCACAGTTCGATACTCATCGATTCTCCGAAGAATGGCTGCACTTATTGGGAACACAACGCCGAGAGGGTTATAACCAGCAGTCGCGAGCACATGATGAATCAACCACCGATGTAACCGGCCATTACCATCGGCGAATGGATGAACATAGACGAATCCAAATGCGATAGCAGCCGCCGCACTGACAGGATCAGCACCACCAGTAAGCGAACGGCCATCGTACTCAATGATGCCACCGACCAGATCTCGAAGATCCTGGGGGCGAGCGCTGATGTGGTCGGGAACCGGTTCTTGTGTTTCCCTGTCATGAGTCCCCACGAATCCACCTTCATCGCGGAGTCCGAGTTTCACAAAACGTGCATCGCCTATGACGACGCGCTGAAGTCGTTCCAGTTCGTCAATCGTGATCGGGCGAACACCTGCCTCCCCGATTGCGCGAGCCCACCGCGCCGCGCGGGCGCTCGACGGCCTTTCGCCCTCGATCGCGAAAGATGATTTCGAGTCACTGAGGAGAAGAAAGGCGGCCGCTCTGGTGATAAGGTCCTTTCGGGTTCGACCGATGATTTCTCGGGCGCGGACGTCGAGTCCTTTCGCGACGGCTGCTCGAAGCGCCTGTGTCCACCCGATCATGGGACAAAACCGGCGTGTGCCCGGCAGATTGTCGATGACCTTGTGGCGAGGCGACGCTGTACCTTTGTTAAGGCCGACTTGTTGTTCGGTATCGACAACATTCACAAGTCGAACCTTTCCGGGATCCGGCACATCGAGTTCGCGTCCGGTGAGCCATTCGTACAGGAACCAGATTCTCCGTGCAAACGAACCGGTGGGTGTAGCCCGTACAAGCTCGGATATTTCCTCAGGTTTGACAACTTTGAATAGTGCCCCAAGGACGCCAAGGTCCAGACCTTCCCACTTCAAAGCGAAAACGATTTGACCTTCAAGTGTGTTGGGCGGACGATGGCGTGGTGTCAGCAGATTCCAGGATTGATTAGACACTGGGTGATGACGCTCAGCAATTGCGGCCAGCCGAGGTGGCACAGGAACGGATAATCCGAAGCGTTCAATCAGGGCTGCATACCCCACAGGTATCGCAGGCTCCGGAAGCGCGCGACCGTGAATATGGCTCACCGGTTGTGAAATCCAGTTGTTCATGCCCAATTTTCGTGAAAAACTGACACCTCGCCTCAAAAACTGAACCGCGTTTAGCCCGTGAAATTCATTCACCTGATGAGAAATGCTATCACTATTGTAACTCATTGTGAAAATATTCCACCGAGCCCTACAAAAATCAGGCGCTCACTTAGCGCCTGTTGGCCGTTGACCGAAAATAACCTTTGCTTCTACGTGACGTTCAGAAACCGCGACGGCGAGCCTTTCTATGTGGCGTTCGAATGCAGAGAGTACCCGCTTCATCCTCCGACCGTGGAATTTGTTAGTTGCGACAGGACTGAACGGGGCACGAAGCGCTTGTATCCGCAGGGATTCCATTCCACACCTTGCATATGCATGCGTTACAACCGTAAGGCATACACGGAGCGCGGTGGCCCACACGGTGACTGGCGGCTTCTCGACTGGCGGTTGCCAAGCGGGAATGGCGTCGACAATGTAATCGCCGTCATTGCCAAAATTCACATTGCGGCGACCGTTAATTTTGAATTCATAGAGGTGGTCCTCCACCCAGCCGAGGATCTGGAGTATTACCCCTGCAAGTTGTTCGAGAGTTGTCTTGTCTGCGACCTCAAAATCCCGATACCAATTGGGGAGTACGAATTCGGGATCGCTCGGATACCGGCCTCGGTATTGCATGTGGAGTTTGAGGACGCATGGGATACGCCGTTCCTGCTTGGCCGGTTTTTGTTCCATCTCGATCAACTCTGCAAGTTGTGCGTCACTGGCCGTCATCGGCGGCTTCAGAACCTCCGGACTCTGTGGTTGTCAACGAGGAAGTTGTTATGAACAACGCAGAGCGATCTTATGCCTTTGACCATCTCGAAGGATTCTCTGCCGTCGAGAGCAATTCGTCAAACGTTGGATATACGCTAACGGTATTGATGAAACGCGCATCATTTGACGGATTGGCTGTGGGCCGACTCCAAACATCCAAGTAATGACGGCCGGGGCTGGATAGATCGCCAACGACGTAACGTGAAGAATACCGCCTAGTCAAATCAGAGTAGGTCGCTGCCAATAGCGCCGGAACCCATCCAATTCGCGCTCTTCTGCAGATAGTGGGGCTTGCGGATCGGATTGTTCAACAAGTTCGGCGAGGGTGTAACGGCTCCTGCGACCGTGGATCTCCTGAGCGGCGCGGCGACGAAGCCACTTTTCTGTGTTTAAGCCATCTGCTGGGGCTTCGCTGTTAAGACGGCTGCTTGGTCGTCGGGGAGTTCGATCGTGATCCTGGTCATACTCGCTCCTTCTTCGCCATGGGATACACCGGCGCACAATTTTGATTACGCCCCAGGTCAGGGGGCTCGGCGGTTCAGTCGTGAAGGATATTCACGGACTGCCCTTCCATGGATCACCAGGCAGAAGCCTAATAAGGCGCGATGACACTGCTTCGGCGCCCTCCTTTATATCCCACGAGAACCCTTCGGCCAGCAGCGGAGTAAGATCTGCGATGAACTGCGGCGAGCGAATTTTTGCCGCAATATTTTGCTCGAATTGAGCGCGAGTCACACGGTGACCTTGCTGATCCATGTATGCAGAAAACGCTTCGACGATGCGTTCGGCATCAACGGACGTTTTCTTGAGAGCCACCGCTAGATCGAATAGATCCCGTTCTTTCTTACGCTGATAAAGCGCTCGCATTTTTGTTCCGAGGAGTTCGTCGAGTTCGTAGGTATGAATGTCGCAGGAACCTTCGAACCACCGAGATGCGACGGAAAACGGAACGCGTTGCGTGTCAAAAATCCTCAAATGTTCTCGTGAATTGATCTCAACCTTCAGCCGCAGTCGGATCGGAGGCGAATCTTCGGAATCAAAACGGTAAACGAAAGTGACGCGGCCTTCTGTTTGTTTCCACTGCGGCCTGCCGAGCCAGGAATCGAGTACTTCGTGTACGGCTGCGATCATTTTCCCGGCAGGCTCAGCCACGGTCTGTACAAGATCGATGTCCTCCGAATAACGGGCGGGTGGTTTTAGATGAAGTTTGTAAAGAGCGGTGCCACCGCGGAATGCCAGCGCGCGGCTGAACAGCGAATGCGAAAACAGATCAACCAATGCGCGGCTGATGACCAAATCTTGTTCGACCTGGAAGTTCTCGATCCAAGGTGCTTCCCTCCGCCACTCCGTGATGTAATCGCGAGGGATCATAGGGATTCCACATCGATCTCTACGTTCACGTGGAGCTTCCAGTCGCGATCATCTCGTGAGCGCTTCCGCGGTCCCCCGGCCAGAAGCGCAACAGTGTGTTTCGCATGTTCATGCACGTACCTTTTAAGTGGTCCGGTTCTTTCGCCGTTACCCACAAATTCCAATATGTATCCAAGACGCTGCGTCCATGACACGGGCGCTGCATGAGCCGCGACCACGAGTTCTTCTGGATCAATCTTTTCGGCGAGTTCAGAAAGAACTGTTGCCGCATTGTCCAGTCCGCCAACATGATGCGCGTATCCGATAAGGTCGAACGCGGTGGCTTCAGGGGTTGAAACAAGAATCGTCCCGCGAGGCGTATTGAACGGCTGAACAGAAACTTCCGCGATTTGTTTGCGCACTATGAAGACAACACGAACCCACATTGAATTGGCCGGCGGTTCACAGGAAGACAGACCTGAAATTCCTGAGGACGATGATGGGCCGCTCCGTGGTATTGCGCCGCAGACAGAAGACCTGCGTAGTAGGACAGGCCAAGACGCTTCATCAAATCCGGAATGAACTGATCAGCCGGAAGGCATCTGAGCGCTTGGTATTCCGGAGGAACAATAACGTAGAAGCCGCGGGCCGGAGAAGCGATCACCTTCTGTTTACTAAGGCGATTAATTGCGAGTTTGGCGGCGGCAGGAGAAACGCCTAGCGCCGCTTGCGCATCGGCGGAAATGAAGTGGTAGCGGCCACGGGCCGATAAATCCGCTACATATTCCCTTACGGTTAGATGTTGGCGTTCTTCTCCTTTCATATACGCAAAGTATCATTTTTCGATACTTTGCGCTAATGATTGGAGATAAATTGGAGTCCGTTTTCGAATTAACTATTTTATTTCCAGTTATTTAACTTCATGCCGGAGGGGGGACTTGAACCCCCACGGTACTAGGTACCGGCAGATTTTGAGTCTGCTGCGTATGCCAATTTCGCCACTCCGGCGGCGAAAGCAATCAACGTAACATCTTGCAGATCAAGCAGTCAACAGTCCCTCGCCTTCTGCGATAACGTGCCCGAAAATGGCGCATTTCCGCGGTTTTGGTTAATGATTTCGTCCGCACAGCTTAAGAGCTTCGATGTTCTGCCTCGGATTGCGTTCAAGAATACAGTCGCGATAGGTCGGATGACTAAGCGCACGCGAGCGGGGCGACACCTAAGCGACCCTGCAGCCGGAGGGCGTTGGGGACTGCCGGAGGTGTATATTGCGCTAGTGAACTCCATGCCTGACGGCGTGAATTTCGTTGATCAACATTCAACGGCCGACGCAAAGATCAAACTATTTCGCTCTCTTTTTCGTGGAAGAGACGATGTTTATCCGCGGCGGTTCGAGAGCCGAAAAACGGGAAAATCGGGTTACGCACCCGCCTGCGGCAATGAGTGGATTCGAGGCATCTGTGAGAAGCCGCGTATCAAGTGCGCGGACTGCCACCACCAACGTTTTCTTCCAATCACTGATGAAGTAATTCGTTGGCATTTGTCGGGATTTGATCCAGCGGGTCAACCGTTTGTCGCCGGCATATACCCGATGCTTCAGGACGAGACGTGTTTTTTCCTCGCCGCTGATTTCGATAAGGAAGGCTGGCGCGAGGACGCAGTTGCGTTTCTAGAGACCTGCCGTGCGATGGGCATTCCGGCTGTGCTGGAACGGTCCCGGTCTGGTCATGGCGGACACGTGTGGTTCTTCTTCGAGGAGGCCGTCACCGCCGCATCCGCGCGAAGGTTGGGTTCATTTGTTTTGACCGAAACGATGGAACGCCGTCCGGAGCTTGGCTTTGGTTCCTATGATCGATTCTTTCCGAATCAAGACACCTTGCCTCACGGAGGCTTCGGCAATTTGATCGCACTGCCGCTCCAAAAGCAGCCACGAGACCTGGGTAACAGCGTTTTCCTGGATGATCAGATGGTTCCCCACGAAGATCAGTGGTCGTTTCTGTCTTCGGTGCAGAGAGCGGCGAGAGCTACAGTTGAAGACCTCGTGCGAGATGCTGAACGGAGAGGGCGTGTCGTCGGCGTGCGGTTGCCACAAATGGACGAAGACGATCCGGAACCATGGACGGCGCCGCCCTCGCGCCGCCGGAAAGAACCGCCGATTGCCGGAGATCTTCCTGGAATCTTGGATCTCGCAGTCGGGAACGAGATCTACATCGCGAAGGACGGCTTGCCACCGGGACTGCGGAACCGGTTGCTGCGCTTGGCAGCCTTTCAGAATCCCGAATTCTACAAAGCGCAGGCCATGCGCCTGCCAACATACGACAAGCCGCGTATCATCGGGTGCGCCGAGGACTATCCGCAACACATCGGGTTGCCGCGCGGCTGCATGGAGGACGTGCAGCGAGTTCTGTCGGATTTGAACATAACGGCTGTCGTCTATGACGAGCGGTGCCATGGCGTACCTCTGCGCGTGACCTTTCAAGGAACTCTACGGCCGGAGCAAAAGGCGGCGGCGGACGCGATGCTGGCGCACGATATTGGCGTTCTGGCCGCGACTACGGCGTTTGGCAAAACCGTTGTGGCGGCCTGGCTGATCGCAGAGCGCGGCGTCAACACTCTCGTGCTGGTCCATCGACGACAACTACTGGATCAATGGGTGGAACGCCTGTCGACGTTTCTGAATATCAATAACCGTGAGATCGGACGCATCGGCGGCGGACGCCGCAAGCCAACGGGCAGGGTGGATGTTGCGGTCATCCAGAGTCTGATCCGCAAGGGTGTTGTTGACGATAGCATCGGTGATTACGGTCATGTGATCGTCGATGAGTGCCACCATCTGTCGGCGCACAGCTTTGAACAGGTCGTCCGGCGCGCGAAAGCGAGGTTCGTCACCGGATTGTCGGCAACGGTCACGCGGAAAGATGGCCATCATCCGATCATCTTCATGCAGTGCGGCCCGGTGCGGTATCGCGTCAACGCGAAGGCAGAGGCAATGCGGCGTCCCTTTACGCACAGCGTTCTCGTGCGTCCAACGTCGTTTCAAACGGCAATCCCGTCGCCTTCGGACAAACGAATCGAGTTTTATTCTCTCTACGGGGAACTGGCCGGAGACGAATCGCGGAATCGCCGCATCTGCGAAGATGTCATCGAAGCCGTCGAGGCGGGCCGCTCGCCGCTCTTGCTCACAGAAAGAAACGAACATCTCGATGGTCTCGCCAATCAACTAGCGGGAAGAGTTGGCCACGTCATCGTGCTGCGAGGCGGCATGGGAAAGAAACAGAGAGAAGCCATGGCCGCCGAGCTCGCCGCGGTTTCCACGAAAGAAGGACGAGTCATTCTCGCGACTGGCCGTTACATCGGCGAGGGATTCGATGATGCGCGGCTGGACACATTGTTTCTGACGCTGCCGGTGTCCTGGCATGGAACGATTGCGCAGTATGCGGGACGGCTTCACCGTCTCTATGACGGAAAGCGCGAAGTTCGCATCTACGACTACGCCGACTTGAACGTACCTATGCTGGCTCGGATGTTTGATCGGCGTTGCCGTGGATACGAGGCGGTTGGATATTCGATCTCTCTGCCTGCGAGCGCTGTTCCGGGCTGGCCTGCAGACGTAGTTCTTCCGTCGGACCCGGAATGGAAGCGTGATTATGCTGCAACCGTGCGGCGGCTCATTCGCGACGGTGTGGATACACCTCTGGCGAATCTGTTTGTCCGCGCAGTCAAACCTTCACTGCCGGAAGCGAAGGGTGTGGAAAGAGCACGCAGCGCGAGCGAAGCGTTCTTATATCGACGTCTTGAAACTCTTCCCGAGACAAAAGGCCGTTTTCAGTTGAATGTTCGCGTGCCAATTCCGTTCGATGGCCAGAGTCAAATGGAAGTCGATTTCCTCAACGAGCTTCTGCGTATCGTCGTGGAACTCGATGGATCGCAGCATCTCTCCGATCCAGAAGCCTACCGCCGCGATCGCCGGAAAGACCGACTGCTGCAGCAGAACGGCTATCTCATTCTGCGATTTCTTGCGGAGGATATCGGCAAGGATCTCGATGGCGTTCTGGATTCCATACTGCAGTCTCTGACGGGGCGCGAACGCTCGATGTCGCGCGGTCGGGTCATGGGGGACACGTATGGTTCTTCTTCGAGGAGGCCGTCACCGCCGCATTAGCGCAGGTTGGGTTCGTTCGTTCTGACCGAAACAATGGAACGCCGTCCGGACATTGGGTTTGGCGGATTTGATTCCGCCCTGTTCCGCCGTTCATTCATCGGCTTCCATCGCATAGCGGTCCGGCAATCGCTAATGTATAGTAGGCGGCTACGGGAGGTATTTAGGCCTATGAAGATCTTCACGGCTGTGATCATCTTGACCGCATTGGCGACGCCGCTCGGGGCGCAGTGGTTGCAACGTCCAACGCCTGGCGTCCCGCGCACCGCCGATGGGAAACCGAACCTCACTGCGCCGGCGCCGCGCACCGCCGATGGCAAGCCCGATCTCGCGGGTCTGTGGCAAATGATCAGCCCCGATGGCGCCGTCGGCAATGTCTCGCTCCGCAAACCCGGGGACCTGCAGCCCGCCGACGTTCAGCCTTGGGCGCAAGCCTTGGTTCAGCAGCGCGCTGAAAACTTCGGCATCGATAACCCACGTTACAAATGTCTGCCCGACGGTCCGAACTACAGCACCGGACAAGGTATGAAGAAAATCCTTCAGACTCCGGCGATGATCGTCATCCTGCAAGAAGACCTGACTTACCGCCAGATCCACATGGACGGCCGCGCCCTGGAGACGGATCCCAACCCGACCTGGATGGGATATTCGGTAGGCCACTGGGAAGGAGACACGCTGGTGGTGGAGAGCAACGGATACAACGACCGGACATGGCTCCTTGGAGGCTATCCCCATACAGAAGCGTTGCGCATGACGGAACGCTTCCGGCGCACCGATTTCGGCCACATGGAAATAGCCGTGACGTTTAATGATCCCAAGGCTTACAACAAGGCCTGGACATTCAAACTCAGCGCGCGGTTGGCTGCCGACACGGAAATGATGGAAGCCGTCTGCAACGAACGTCCTGACAACGGGCAAGAGCACTGGATCGGCAGGACATCGGACGCTCAGAAATCCTCGGTGAACGTGGCTCCCGAAGTCTTGGCGAAATATGCCGGCGTCTACAAGGGGATTTACGGTCGAAACCCTCGCACTGTCGAGGTCACTTTGTCTGGCGGTACGTTGTTCATCTCCGTGAACGGAGGGCCGAAGCAGCCTATCGCTCCGCAGTCGGAGACCAAGTTTTCCGGTACCGGACTGAGCTACGAGTTTATCCGGGACGACCGTGGCATCGCGACCCACGTTCTCGAGGGTCATATATCTGGTGACTACAAGTTCGAACGCCAGAAGTAACATTAGGAACTTGCGCCTTTCGGCATAGTAAAAAGTAGCACCTTGAAAAAAGGAGGCTTATGCGCAGAACGGTTGGCACAGGCTTTGTTCTCATGGCCGTTGCGTCCTCCATGGTGTATGCGGGACGTGGTCTTGCACCGGAATCCGCGCGAGAACCGACCGGTTTCCCGCAACTGGTGTCTGTCGAACCCCTACAGATGTGCGCGTCATTTTCGCCCGCTGCGGCAGTGCCTTTACTGGCCGCATTTCAGCAAGAACGCGGCAGGGCCGTCGTCGGACGACCCTCCCAGACATTGGAACGAGCGCCGCTCCGAACGATCCGCGATTCGTTTCCGACCTACAGCGCCGTCGCTGTAGACGTCGCCAACAATGAAATCGTCCTCCAAGATGAGAATCTCTTTCAGATTATGGTGTATGACCGGATGGCCAACACGCCGCCGGCGGCCAGACTGACAGAACCGAAGAGAGTCATTGGCGGCCACGAAACCAAAGTTGAGTTCAACTGCGGGCTCTATATCGACCCGAAAACCGGTGACATCTATTCCGTCAACAACGACACGCTCGATACGCTGTCGATCTTTTCGCGGAAAGCGTCTGGGAACGTCCACCCGGATCGGACGCTGCACACCCCGCACGGGACGTACGGTATTGCGGTAAATGAAGAGGCTCAGGAGCTCTACCTCACTGTTCAGCACCAGAACGCAGTAGTCGTGCATCGTAAGATGGCCCAGGGAGAACAGAAACCAATTCGTGTTTTGGAGGGTGCCCACGTCAGGCTTGCCGATCCCCACGGAATCGGCATCGACATGAAGAACCAATTGATGTTTGTAGCGAATTACGGCAACGCGAAGAATAACAAGCTTCCCGGTTCCGGCACGTTCGTAGCTCCGTCGATCAATGTCTACCCGTTGAAGGCGGGCGGCGACACGCCACCGCTCCGCGTCATCACCGGTCCAAAGACCCAGTTGAACTGGCCTGCGCATGTATACGTTGACCAGCAGCACGGTGAAGTCTTTGTCGCTAACGATGGCGAGAATTCGATTCTTGTTTTCCGCGTGACCGACAACGGTGAGGTGGCTCCTACGCGCGCGCTCAAAGGCGCGAAGACCCAGATCAAGAATCCGACGGGTATTTTTGTGGATGCCGTTCACGATGAATTGGTAGTCGCCAATATGGGCAATCACTCGGCGACGGTTTATTCGCGCACAGCCGACGGTGATTCGCCGCCGGTGAGAACTATTCGAGCCGCGCCGTCCGGCAAAGCGGCTCTCCAGATCGGCAATCCAGGATCCGTCGCCTACGATACGAAGCGCGACATGATCATCGCCCCGAACTGAGTGGCCCATCCGCAGATTGCGGTCTTCGCCAGGTTGGCGAAGAACACCGATACACCCGAGCGAGTGATCTTTGGGCAAGCCAGTAAACTCAGCCGAACTATGCATGCAATCCGATACAACGCCGTCCGCGATGAGTTCTATGTCGGAAATCCCTTTGCCCAGGCTGTTCTGACGTTCCGCGGCGCAGCCAGTGGACAGGAATCGCCGATTCGCATAATCCAAGGTCCCAAAACGACCCTCAATACCCCGGACACGCTGGAAGTGGACCCGATACATGAAGAGTTGTTCGTGCCGGAGGACGATAGAGTCCTGGTCTTTCCCGTCGGCGCAAACGGCGACACAGCCCCGCTGCGCGAATTCCGCAGTCCGGCCAAAGATGGATGGAAAGCGGCGGGAGGAATTGCAGTGGACCCAATCCACAACTTCGTCGTATTAGCGGGCACCGTTCTGGGAGAGAAGAACAAGGCGGGATACAGCAGTCCATACGGAGACAACAGAGAGGCTCTACTGATTTTTGATCGGACGGCCAGCGGCGAAGTTCAACCCATCCGCGTGATTCGCGGACCGCGGACCGGCATGCACGCCGTCCGCCAGATCGAAATTCAGCCGAAAGGCGGCTGGATCGTCATCTCGCAAATGACAGCGGGCGACCTTCCGGAACCGGAAGGAACGTACATTGGAGTTTACAGCGTCAACGATAGTGGCAACGTCCCGCCTCGCTGGAAAATTAACGGGAAACCAAGCACGGGAATGAAGAAACCGCATGGCATCGCTCTCGATCCAAACCACAAGGAAGTCATCGTCGCCGATATGCGTCTCAATGCGATCCTGACGTTTTATTTCCCGGAGATTTTCTAAAGAGTTTCGAAACGGAGAAAAACTCTAAACAGCTGGTTTAGAGTCTGCTGCGTATGCCAATTTCGATTTTCCGCCCTGCCACGCGATATGATCAAAACTGATGGTATCCACGTCTTCATCGAACGCGTCAGCGGTTAGTTTCCCCGAGAAAATCCAAACCGCGCTGAAGGCTTTAGAAGATTGCCGTATGTGTCCGCGCAATTGCGGTGTGAACCGCCTCGAGAACCGATGGGCTGCGTGCAAGACCGGCCGTTATGCAGTCGTCGATTGTTATTTCGCGCATTTTGGCGAGGAGTACTGCCTTCGTGGCTGGAACGGTTCAGGCACAATGTTCTTTTCGCACTGCAATCTGCGATGTGTCTTTTGCCAGAACTACGACATCAGTCAGGCTGTAGCGCCTGGACCAGCCGTTCCGGGTTGTCCGCCGGAGGCAATAGCCGGCATGATGCTGGAGCTTCAGGCGAAGGGTTGCCACAACATCAATTTTGTTACGCCGGAACATGTGGTGCCGCAGATTATCGAGGCGTTAGCGATTGCCGTCGATAGCGGATTGCGAGTTCCCATTGTGTACAACACGAGTGCTTACGATGCGCTCGAAAGCATCGAACTGATGGATGGCATCGCCGACATCTACATGCCCGATTTCAAATTCTGGTCAGCCAGCCGGAGCAAAGTGTACATGAAAGCGGAGGACTACCCCGAAGCTGCGCGACAGGCGATAGTCGCAATGCATCGGCAGGTCGGCGATTTGGTTATCGGTGAGGACGGACTCGCCCGAAGAGGCATTCTTATCCGGCATCTCGTCATGCCCGGAATGCTCGATGAGACTCGCCCGATTTTGGAATGGATCGCTGCGGAACTTGGGACAAACACATACATCAATCTGATGGATCAATATCGACCCGCAGGCAAGGTCGGAGGTACTGATTATGTGGAAATCAATCGCCGTACCTTTTCTTCAGAATTCCTCGAAGCGAAGCGGATCGCCTGGTCCCTGGGGTTTCATCGCCTGGATGACGGCCGCTAAGCTCTCCACTCCTTGAGATCGGCCACAATCCGCGCACGGAGTTCTTCAAAATTGTTCCGCGTCAGCGTGACTAGCCGCCCTTTGTCCCGGTATTGGCCAACCAGACTCCGATGAACCACAGCGACGACTGGTTTGCCGAGAGCGAACACATTATCGACAAATTCCTCAAAGCGGTTCGAGAACAGCTCCATCTTGCCGATCTCGTCTATAAAAATGAAACGCGCGGATGCCAGGGACGATTCGATCTTCGCCACGATTCTGTCAATGGCTTCCACATCTACGTGATATTTCCCGACGACTGGGCCTTTGCCCCACGTGGATGCGAGAATCTCCTCCTCGCCCGTAGCCAGATCGATCATTTTGAAACTGATGCGCACCTTACCGCGCCGAACTTCAGGCGTGCCCAAGCCTGCGATTTGCCTATCGCCGATATCCTCGACGAGACGCGCCATTAACGTCGATTTTCCGCACCCAGGATTGCCCGTAATCAGAATTGCCGGCGCCGCTCTCTTCTTCATGACGCGATATCAGTCACCCCATCATATTTTGATAACATCAACTCCCGAAGCCACTCTCAGAGATCTGCCTAAGGGCGTGAAAACAGGCACCGCAACTGCAAACTTCAAGAATGGTGTGCTTGAAATAACAATGGAAGCGCCGCAGCTTGCGAAGACTCGCCGGCGGATTCAGATCCAGGGTGAAGAAACCCAAAAAGCTGCGTAAACCTTCTAGGATTCTGGGCGCTCATATGGAGCGCCCAGACTACATGCCGCCCCCGCGGGGACGACTCGGACGATCAGTTTCAAGCAGCTAGATCGAACGAGCCACACAATGCTCGACGGACAGCATTAACAACATCGTGAGGATCACACGGCTTACAGAGATACGCGTCGAATCCCGCAGCCATTGCTCTGGCTTCATCTTCGGGAGACGGATAGCCAGTCAATGCCACCACAGGAGTGACGCCTCTGTATTCCGCGTTGCATTCCCGGATGGCTTCCAGCAACCTGTAGCCATCCGAATTACCGAGGCGTGTATCTGTGATCACGGCATGTGCCGGACATCGGCGAAACGCCTGAACAGCGCCGCGGACCGATTGCGCGACGGCAACAGACGCGCCAGACTGCTCCAGCACTGTGCGTAATAGATCGCAAATATCAGTATTGTCATCGACAAGTCCAAACATTTCTAAGCTTCAAGTGACCACACCTTTCGTTTTTATCGGTATATCTCATATGTCACGCTGTAATTAGATGAAGCAATTTGATGTGGCCCTCGATCCCAGTTCGTTAGCACAGCGCCTATCGGGCCGCCGGCGTGTGTTGTTTGTTGGCTCGCCCGGAAGTGGAAAATCGACGCTGGCTGCTCAAATCGCGGCAGTGCTTGCGCAACAGGGCGCGGCTTGCACTTGCATCGGTGGTGATCCGGGTTCCCCGGCTTTTGGCGTACCTGGCGCCGTTTGTCTCGGAGGATGGACCGCCAGTGGCTGGGAATGTACGGATCTGGAGCCGCTTTGCACCCTTGATGCGGGACGATTCCGGCTGCCGCTGATTCAAGCACTCGGCCGATTGATGAAGCGCGTACCGCAGCACCAAATCATGCTCGTTGATGGACCAGGCGTTGTTCGCGGTGCTGCCGCGGCAGAACTGTTGTCGGGATTTGTGCATTCGGCCGGTATTGACGCGATTCTCGCGCTTCAAGGTGGTGGTGAATCCCCAGCGCTCGAAGAAGAGCTGCGCGCATTCCGGCTTTTTGTTGTTCGAGTGCGCCCAGCACCGGAAGCGCGACGGCCCGGAAAGGGGGCGCGAAATTGCCGGCGAACGGAGCTTTGGAATAAATATCTCGAGCAATCCTCCGAATACCGGATTGATCTGAATGAAGTGGCGTCGACCGGAACGCCGCCCCCGCGCGAGGTTCCTTCCGCATGGGTCGGGCGGCAAATTGTGTTAATTGACGGACAGCGGTGTGCGGCATTCGGCGAAGTTCGTCGGCTCGACGGTCATGCGCTCGCTGTAAAGCTCTGTGGCGATCCTCGAGAAGCCCAAGCCATATTAATCCGAGACGCGATGCGCCATACCGATGGGCTGTTGAGAACTGCAGAACTTTTCGGCGAGAGCACAACCGTTTCGCCTCCTCCCGACATGAGCGGAACGCGCGAAGCGCAAGGCCGAAAGGCCGCAGCTGTAAACAATGCAAGCCCGATCGCGCGAAGCCATCAAGTGACGGCCGGAGAGCATCTTCGCACTGCACCTGAGCCGCGGCCGGTCGCTCATGTAGGGGCTGTAACCGCGATTTTGGTGAACGGGGTCTTTGGCGACCCCTTGCTTCATGTGCGCCTACAGCACCAGAGGCGCAGCCTTCTGTTCGATTTGGGTGAAAGCTGGTTGCCCGCGCGAATTGCGCATCAAGGCACCGACGTTTTTATTAGTCATACTCACGTCGACCACATCGCCGGTTTCGTTTGGTTGCTCCGTTCTCGGATCGGCAATCTCCCGGCGTGCCGCATCTTTGGTCCGCCGGGATCGGCAGATAACATCATGGGCTTCGTCCGCGGAATCCACTGGGACCGGGTTGGCGAGCGCGCGCCGCGATTTGAAGTCGTCGAGCTGAACGAGCAGCAGGTCCACCGCTATCTCATTCAGGCCGGCAAGCCGCAATCGGAAATTGCCCGAGAGGAACGAGACCCTGAAGGAATTCTTCTCCGCGATGCGGCCTTTCAGGTAAGAGGCACGACTCTAGATCATCGAACACCCGTTTTAGCTTTTGCGCTGGAGCTGAAATTAGACCTGAACGTGCGCCGGGAGCGTGTGGCCTCGTTGGGATTGACTGCTGGTCCCTGGCTGAGCGACCTTAAACTGCGCATCGCATCTGGAGAACGCGATACAACGATCGTCCTGCCCAATGGAGCGACTCAAACTGCCGGACAGATTGCAGATGAAATTCTGATCGTGCGGCCCGGTCCCAGATTGGTCTACGCGACCGATCTTGCCGATACCGCCGGGAACAGAATCCGCCTTCAGCGCTTGGCCAAGGGTGCCCACACGTTCTTTTGTGAAGCGCCATTCTGTGAGGCGGATTCCGAACAGAGCTTGCGAACCGGGCACCTGACGACTCGAGCCTGCGGTGAGATCGCTACGGCTGCACACGTGGAGAGACTCATCCCTTTTCATTTTTCACGCCGATACCAGGACGAACCCGCGCGCGTTTACGCGGAAGTGCGCGCTCGGTGCGCGCGGACTGTGATTCCACGGCAGATGCGCTTGCAAATATGAGTCACACGAAACAACACATTCGCGACCGTGTTTGGCAGCAGATGGAGAAGACGGGCGTACGCCGATTTCCCGGAACGCACGGAAGAATACCTAACTTTGTCGGCGCCGAGCTTGCAGCGGAGCGGCTATCGGAGTTGGACATATGGAAACGCTCGAAGGCGCTGAAATGCAATCCTGACTCCCCCCAACATCCAGGGCGGCTTCTCGCGTT
>Ga0209157_1001152_pt1 | contig 22415 bp, 23 predicted proteins | sample GraSoiAngelo_135_FD_185892 | JGI IMG/M metagenome (GOLD analysis project Ga0209157, IMG submission 185892) | Grasslands soil microbial communities from the Angelo Coastal Reserve, California, USA - 14_0929_05_40cm (SPAdes) (version 2) | ecosystem: Environmental > Terrestrial > Soil > Grasslands ...
CCCCTCTACGGCCCGCGCATCTGGCCGATCAGACGGTCGCCGGCTGGAACTCCAGCGTGTTGCCGTCGGGGTCGTTGCACAGGAGTTGCACGCGCCCGCCGGGTTGCGTGTTCTCGACGTACTTGATCCCCTCGCGCTCCAGCGTGGCCTTCATCGCGTCGTAGTCGGCCACCTCGAAGCAGGTGTGACGGCCGAGCGGGCTGATCGCCGCTCCCGGCCCGGGCGGCACCATCGCCGACTGGATGATGTGGATCTGGGGGAAGATGCCCGGCGTGCCGAGCCAGTAGCCGCCGCTGGAAAACGCCGGGCGCGGCAGCACCTGGAATCCCAGGACGCGGCAGTAGAAGTCCTTCGCCCGCTCGGCGTCGGCGGTCGCGAGGCCCTCGTGCTGGACGCGGACCACGTGAGTTCCTGTCACCGGCCGAATGACCTGGGGCATCTCTAGCGCCATCGTCGCCTCCTCGCGCGCCACCGCGCGCATGCGCCCGCGATTATACGCGGGCGACGGTCTGGGCGGATGGCACGCGACATCGGCTCTTCGAGCCGGGCGGGCCTGAGCTACGAGGTCCGGAGCGCGACGGTGGCGGTGGCGAGGTAACCGTCCCCGTCGCGCGCCATCGTCCACATCACGAGGGACCTGTCGGCGATCGGCGCCAGGAAGCGATCCGTGGCGTTCGTCGTGTCGCGGTTCGGGTGCCGACCGTACGGGGCTCGCGCATAGACGGCGTTCGTGACCTCGTCGGGGAAATAGAGCTGGGTGGTGGCCGCCTTCGCGCCGACGCGAAGCTTGAGGTGCACGTGCGGGGTGCGGCCCTGGTACCAGCCCGGATAGATCGTTCGGAACCGAACGGCACCGGCGGCGTCCGTGAGCTGCGTGCCCCGCAGAAACGTCTTGTCGTCCACCGGCTCGACGTGCCCCGGCGCGATGGCGGCGCCCTCGTAGCCGGAGTAGACGCCGAGCGCATCGCATTGCCAGACGTCCACGGCGGCTTTGGGGATCGGCGCGCAGGACGTGGAGGCTTCGAGCACGCGGAGAATGAGCTGGAGCGGCACGCCGGGCTTGCCCTCGGAGATGGCTTCACGAATGCGAGGCTGGTCCAGGTAGAACGGGCCTTCGATCTGCTCCGGCGTCAGCGTGCACACTGGTTGCGCGAGCGCGCGTCGCCCCCACGCCGCGGCGACAGTGCCAAACGCGAGACTGCCGAGAACCCCCACCGCCGTTCGCCTGTTCATGTTCCTTTCGACGGCGCCGCGCGGCGCCGCGTTTACCGCGGCCTCGGCTTTATCACTCCGCGAGCCGCGCCAGTCGCGCGGTCGTTTCGGCCGTTTCGCCATGCGGCGAGTATCGCATGCCGTCAACGCCCTCGTCTGATCGGCGAGATTTCAAAGTGATGCACGACAGGACCCGAACGCGCGCCGCATTCGGGCATTTGCGGTCTGGCAGGCCGTGGCGCATCATCCGCGCCATGACAGAACACTCGAAAAATCACGACTGGCTCGCGTTGACGGTCGAAGAGCCGCTCGAGCCCGGCCTGCCGATCTGCGACCCTCACCACCACCTCTGGGATCGGCGCGCCGGACGCGTGGCGCCGCGCTATCTGCTCGACGAGATCCTCGAGGACGTCGGCGCCGGGCACAACGTCGTCTCCACGGTCTTCATCGAGTGCGGAGCGATGCTCAAGACCGACGGCCCCGACGCCCTGCGGCCGATCGGCGAGACCGAGTTCGTGAACGGCATCGCGGCGATGAGCGCGTCCGGGCTCTACGGCAAGACGCGCATCGCGGCCGGAATCATCGGCACGGCCAGTCTTCGCATGGGTTCGGCCGTGGGGGCCGTGCTCGACGCGCAGATCGCCGCCGGCGGTGGCCGGTTCCGGGGCATCCGCCTGGGAGCGGCCTGGGATCCCGATCCGAGCATTCCCAACCACCGCACCGAGTCGCCGGAGCATCTCTTCCTGCGCGACGACTTCCGCGCTGGATTCGCCCAGCTCGCGCCGCGCCACCTGACGTTCGAAGCGTGGTGCTATCACCGCCAGATCCCGGACGTCACCGCGCTCGCGCGGGCGTATCCCGGCACGACGATCATCCTCAACCACTTTGGCGGGCCGCTCGGCATCGGGCCGTACGCCGGCAAGGAGAAGGACGTGTACGCCGAGTGGCGCAGGTCCATCAGCGAGCTCGCCACCTGTCCGAACGTCGTGGCGAAGCTCGGCGGGATCAACATGGAGATCAACGGCTTCGGCTGGCACGAGCGGCGCCGGCCGCCGGGAAGCGAGGAGCTCGCCGACGCCACCCGCCACTACTACGAGTTCACGATCGAGAAGTTCGGGGCCGATCGCTGCATGTTCGAGTCGAACTTCCCGGTGGACAAGGCGAGCTGCAGCTATACGGTCCTGTGGAACTCGTTCAAGCGTCTGGCCTCCGGCTGCACGGCGGCGGAGAAGGCCAGGCTGTTCCACGACACGGCGGCCCGTGTCTATCGCCTCCAAACGTAGGTTAAAGTGCCTTTCGAAACGTCAGGTTGATGCGGCAACGGCCGGTCAACGGGTCGTCTCCGTCTTCGAGCGGCTCGACACCGTGGAAGGTGAGCCGCGCCGGTCCACCCCACACGACGACGTCGCCGCTCTCGAGCCTGACGCGGCGCGGTCGGTCGTTACGGCGTTGGCCGCCGAAGAGGAACACTGCGGAGAGCCCGAGCGAGACCGACACGATCGGCTGGCCGAAGTCTCGCTCGTTCCTATCTTGATGAAGCGACAGCCGCGCTCCAGGTTCATAGCGGTTGACCAGGCACGCGTCCGGGGCGAAGCCGTCGAATCCAGCCGCGAGCGCTGCGCGTACGGCGAGGCTGCGACATATCGCGGGCATCGCTGGCCAGGGGCGTGAAGTGACAGGGTCGATCGGATCGTAGCGGTAGCCAGTACGATCGGTCACCCAGCCGGCGCGGCCGCAATTGGTGATCGCCACTGACATTCGATGACCGCCCGGCGTCACCATGTGGCGGAACGGCGCCGCCGCGAGCACGTGCCGCAGCGTCTCCATCAGCGATCCAGTCTCCGCCTCGGCGAATGCTCGCAGAAGCGTCGCGCCTTCGGCCAGAAGGACGACGGGCTCGACAGGCAGGAGATTCAGGATGCGGCCTCGCGCTCGAGCAGGGTCCGTTTGCGCTGCACGCCCCATCGGTAGCCGGAGAGCGCCCCGTCGTTGCGGACGACCCGATGGCAGGGAATGGCGACGGCGATCGGATTCGAGGCACACGCTCGGGCCACCGCGCGTACCGCCGTTGGCGAGCCGACGCGCGCGGCGATCTGCGTGTAGCTCGCGGTCGATCCAGCCGGAATCTCGCGCAGCGCTTGCCAGACCCGCTGATGGAACGCGGTGCCGCGGACGTCGAGTGGCAGATCGAGACCAAGGGCCGGCGCTTCGACGAAGCCGACGACCCTGGCCACCGTCTGCTCGAACCCTCGATCGCCGCCGATCAGCTGAGCTTTCGGAAAACGGTCCTGCAGGTCGCGCACCAGGGCGCCGGGATCATCGCCGAGCAGGATCGCGCAGACGCCCTTCTCGGTGGCGGCGATGAGGATCGAGCCCAGCGAGCATTCGCCGACCGCGAAGCGAATCGATGCCCCTGAGCCATCGGCGCGAAAGGTCGTGGGGGTCATATCCAGCAGGTCCGAGGCCGTGGCGTAGAAGTGACCATTCGAGTTGAACCCGGCGCCGTAGATCGCCTCCGTCACCGTCCCCGTCCGCCCCAACTCGTCCCGGACACGCTGCGCACGATGAGCTGCCGCATAGGCTTTCGGCGTGACGCCGGTCGTGGCTTTGAAGACCCGGTGGAAGTGAAAGCGGCTCATCCCCGAGGCTTCGGCCAGCGCCTCGAGGGTCGGCATCTCCTCGGCGGCTTCCATCAGACGGCAGGCCTTCGCCACCGCAGCGGCGCGTCGCTCGGCAAGCACGGGCTCGTTGGGTCGGCAGCGTTTGCATGGCCGGAAGCCGGCCCGTTCGGCTTCCTCGCGCGTCGAGTGGAAGTGGACGTTTTCTCGTCGCGGCGGCCGGGCCGCACACGTCGGGCGGCAATAGACCCTCGTCGTCCGCACAGAATAGTAAAAGCTGCCGTCGGCGCGAGGATCACGGCGCAGCACGGCAGCCCAGCGCTGTTCATCATTCGAAAATGGCGACAGCTTCGACATGAGCGCGCCCCCTCCTCGATTTCGATGCACGGTCCGGCTCTGCCGACTCATCGTGGGGGATTCAATGTCGACGAGCACTCCGCTTCTTGCTCTCAAATCCTGTCGACCGGGGTGTGCCCGTTCACCTCATCGTGGCCAGCGGCGCCACGCCGAGCTCCTTCGTGCACTCGGCGAACCACTGGATCACCTCCTTGTGGAGCGGGATCCCGTGGGTCCGCCGATGCTGGATCTCTTCGGCCTCCGACAGCCCCGGATAGAGCACGCGCTCTTGTCCCGCCGCCGGCTTCGCCGTTCTCAACGTTCGCAGCATCGTGTCCATCGTGTCCTTGAACTGCTCGAGGTCCGTGAAGGCCTCGATGTTGTACGCGGCGAAGTGGTTCTTCGACCCGCTGCCGGGCACCAGCATCGTCGGGAGCGCGCCGGAGAGGACCGTGGACAGGACCTCGGCCATGAGGGCGAAGCCGTAGCCCTTGTGTGAGCCCTGCTCGCGCGTGCCCCCGAGCGGAGCCTGATAGACGTCGTCGCGGTCGAAGATCGGCTTCTCCTCCATGATCGGCGTGCCGTCCTTGTCAGTGACCCAGCCCGGCAGGAGCGGTGAGCCCACGCGCATCGCCAGCCGGATCTTGTTGCCCGCGATCGCCGAGGTCGCGGCGTCGAAGAGCATCGGCGCCTCGTGGCGCGCCGGCGCGGCCAGCGCGATCGGATTGGTGCCGAGCAGCGGCTTCGACGCGAACGTCGGCACCACGCTGAGCCCGGCGCCGGTGAAGCAGACGCCCACCATGTTCTGCTCGGCGGCCTGCATCGCGAAGTGGCCGATCGCGCCGAAGTGGCCGCTGTTGAACACGGTCACCACGCCGACCCCGACTCTCCGGGCCTTCTCCACGGCCAGCCGCATCGCCTTCGGCCCGATGATGATACCGAGCCTCCGCTCGGCGTCGATCACCGCGGTGCCGGGCGACTCGCGCACCATTCGCCAGCCGGGCCGCGGATCGAGCTTGCCGGCCTTGTAGTCGCGCACGTACGCGCGGAGCATGTTGGAGACGCCGTGCGTCTCGACGCCGCGGAGGTCGGTCATCGTCAGCACCTCGCCGGCCTCGGCGGCGTCGTCCGGGCTCACGCCCAGCTTCTCGAAGATCTGGGTCACCGTCCGTCGCAGTGCCGCGTCGTCGACCAGCACCTGATCCTTCTCGGGAACCTTGAAGCGCTCGAGGATCATCACTCGCTCCTTGCTCAGTGCTTGTGAACGTACTTGGTCAGGCTGCGCCCGCTGTTCGAGGCGAGATAGATGTCGCCGCGCGAATCGACCCAGAGGCCGTGGCCCGAGGGCGAGTCGAAGCGCGCCAGGACCGTGCCGCGCTTGTCGAGGACGCTCACCGACGGCCTGATCTCGCTGACGTAGGCGATCTCCTCCGGCGAGATGTAGATGTCCGTCGGGCGATGGATATCGCGCCACTGCGCGATGAACTTGCCCTCGGCGGTGAACACCTGGATCCGGCTGTTCTCGCGGTCGCAGACGTAGACGCTGCCTTGCTTGTCCACCCACAGGCTGTGCGGGAGATGGAACTCGCCGGGCTCCACCTTGCCGGGCGTGCCCCACGACGACAGCAGGCTGCCCTCGGACGAGAAGCGATGGACGCGGCTGTTGCGGTAGCCGTCCGAGACGTACAGGTCGCCCGACGGCGCCGCCACCATCTCGGTCGGCTTGTTGAACGGCCCGGCCGAGCGCGGCGGAAGCTCGATGTCCTTCACGGCGCCGGTGTCGGAGGGCTGGCCGCGCTTGCCCAGGACCATCAGCGGCTTGCCGTCCAGCGTGAACTTCAACGCCACGTGGTCGTCACGATCGGTGAGATAGACGATGTCGTGGTCGATGGAGATCCCGTGAGGATCGGTGATGGCGCTGCTGCCCCACGATCGCAGGTAGTTGCCGTCGCGGTCGAACACGACGACGGGCGGATCCTTTCGCTGGAACGCGTAGACGCGGTCCTGGGAATCAGTGGCGACGGCGCTGACCGGGCCGAACGTCCACCCGGTGGGCAGCGTGGCCCACGTCTCGTGTACCTCGTAGCTGTAGCGGCCACTCCCGACGGTCGTCATCGGTTGAGGTCTCCTCTCAGTTCAGATCCGCGATGCGCGGACCGACCTCCTCGATCAGCAGTTGCAGCGAGCGATGATCCCACTCAGGGTTGTCCGAGTCCGTGGTGATGGCCAGCAACATGCCGAAGCCCCCGACGGACTCGTAGAGTCGCCGGATGCGATCGGCACATTCCTCGGGATCACCGACGATCCACAGGTGCTCCATCATGTAGTCCACGTCGAGCGCGTCGTCGGGCATGCTCGGGTCGATCTTGCACGCCGCCATCTGGCTGGTGCCCCGGCGGTTCGGGTACTGGTGCCGCACGTAGTTCCGCCCGAGCACCTCCCGCGCCCGCTCCTGGGCGAGCTTCGACGTCTCCGCCACGAATACGTCGCGGCCGATGCGCCACTGCCGGCGATCCGCCGCCCTCCCGGCGCTCGCCGCGCCCGCTTCGACGAGAGGCCAGTGGTCTTTGAGATGCGCGGGGGCCAGCAGCGAGCTGCTCATCGGCATGAAGCCGCGCGCGCCGGCGAGTCGGATCGCCGCCGAGCCGATCGAGGTGGCGGCGACCCCGATGGGCGGATGAGGTTTCTGATAGGGCTTCATGTAGAAGCCGCGCTCGCGGACCGGGTCCATGCTGGGCGCCGTCACCTCGAAGAATTTCCCGCGGTAGCTGAAGGTCCCATCCGACGCCCAGAGCTTGAGAATGACGTCGAGCGCTTCGGCCGAACGCTCCCGCACCTGGGCGGGCGTGCAGTCCTGGAGCCCGAACAGCGCGAGATCCGTGGGAATGGCTCCGCCGCCGATGCCCCAGTAGAACCGTCCGCGGGCCAGGTGGTCGAGCATGGCGATGCGATGGGCGACCTCGACGGGGTTGTGCAGCGCCAGGAGCGTCACGCCGGTGGCCAGCACGATCTTCTCGGTCTTGATCAGCGCCTGGGCGATGAGGAGCTCGGGCGCCGGCGCGTTCTCCCACCGCTCGGTCAGGTGCTCGCCGATCCAGACTTCGTGATAGCCGAGCCGGTCGGCCAGCACGATCTGTGCGAGGTCGCGCTCGTAGGAATCCACGAAGGAGCGCTCGGGCGGATGCAACGGCATCATGAACAGACCGAATTGCATCGATGTCTCCTCACGTGGCAGGTTCAGGGGAAAGGAATCTATCATATGGCGCCCGGAGAGGAGCCCGACCGACATGACCGCCACGCTGACCGTCGCAAAACCCCAGGATCTGCTGCCGCACGTGGGCCGAGAGCTGGGCCCGTCCGAGTGGATGACCGTCGACCAGGCGATGATCGACAAGTTCGCCGACGCCACCGGCGATCACCAGTGGATTCACGTCGACGTGGAGCGCGCCCGGCGCGAGATGCCGGGCGGCAAGACGATCGCCCACGGCTATCTCACGCTCTCGCTGGTCCCGCGCCTGGCCGCGACACTCGTGAAGGTCGACCAGGTGAAGCGCGGCGTGAACTACGGCTCCAACCGGGTGCGCTTCACCGCTCCCGTGCCGGCCGGGGCGCGTGTGCGTCTGCGGCTGAAGATCGGCAAGGTCGAGCCCGTCGAGGGCAACGGCGTGCGGGTGACCAACGAGGTCACGATGGAGGTCGAGGGCCAGGAGCGGCCGGCGCTCGTGGCCGAGATCATGAGTGTTCGTTACGCGTGATCAGGCCGGAACGGACGCGCTCGCAACGCGCGGAACGCGTTCATCGCCGTCACCAGCGCCGGGGTCCCCCCGAAGAGGCGGGGAGAATGAGTTGAGAACGGTTTTCTCTCCTCGTGGGAAGCCGGGCGACTACCGCCCGCGGGTCATCCAGGGACGCCCGGTAGTGAGCCGCCGCCGTCTATCCGGCGCCAAGCGGCACGATAGCCCAGCCGAGCGCCTCCAGATCCTCATAGATGGTGAGCACGCGACGCTCATTCACGTGTGTCCCAGGGTTAACCCGGCGATCCAGGACCACCGTGACGCTGGAGAGGTCGGCAAACTCGGCGGCGATGCGTCGGTAGAGCTCGGGCCATTCGCGGGAGACGATGTAGAGGAACTTTGCCTTGCTCTTTTCATGGCTTGGGCGCTCGAGCGTCGGGCGTGTGCTCACCGTGCGTCTCTTTCTATTAGCCCAGCCGTGGGTCTCATCCCACGTCGATACTAGCCGCCGCACGCTCGCGTTCCTATTGGACCAAGGTCCAATAGAAGGCCGGTGAGTGACTCGGCCCTGCAACGCGCGATCCTTCTCGGGCGCCCCTCCCTTGCAACACGTTTATCTAGGCAAGACGACCGACCTGATGGGGCGCTCTACCGACGGCTCGAGGCCTCAAAGGCTTCGCGCTGACGCGGCCGGCTGTCGAAGTACGCCGGCAGCAGCGCTTTCGCCCGCTCAAACGCGTCTGCCGATTCACGGTACCGCCCAATCACGTTCGCGGTGAGACCGAGATTCCCCCAAGCGTCAGCATAGTCCGGCCGCACCCGGACCGCCTCGCGATACGCCTGCACCGCTTCCGCGTGACGCCCGAGGCTGTTCAGGGCGAGGCCCATGTTGTAGTGCGCGTCCGCGTCCATGGGGGCCAGTTCGACGGTTTCTCGGAACTCGCGGAGAGCCGCGCCCGGTCGACCGAGCATGACCAGAGCCACGCCCAGATTGTAGTGCGCGTCGACGTCGTCTGGCGTCAGCCGAATCGCGTTCTCGTAGGCGAAGCACGCCTCCTGCCACCGCTCGAGCCGACTGAGTGAGAAGCCGAGATTGGTGTAGGCCGCGGCGTAGCCGGGTTGCAGGCGAATGGCGGCCCGGTATGCCTTCACCGCATCGGCGTATCGTGTGAGCTCGCCGAGTTCGACGCCCTTCTTGTAGGCGGCTTCGGCACGGATCTCGACGGGGAGGCGCGAACGCATCGCTTCGTCGCAGGCGTCCACGGCTGGCTGTCCTTGAAGGCGCGCGCATTCGAGGATGGAATCCGCCGACTGCGCCCGGGCACCAAGAGTCGCGAGGCCGGCGATGCCGACGAGCCCACAGAGCGGGACCAGGAGAATGAGGGTCCCGAGGACGCGTACGTGATGCCCGGCCACGGCTCCCTCCTCAGCGGGCATCAAGCGCTGTTGCCCGTCACTAGGAGTGTGGACGACGGACGGCGAGCCAGCTATTGGACCTTGGTCTCTATCGCCGCACGGCGAAGGTGGACGGCACCCTAGCCGCGACGTCACCCTCGTTGTGAGGATCGCCTTCAGATGGGTTCAAACACGTTCATCGAAATGAGAACAACGACGTGATGTTCCGCTCTGACGCAATCTCGCGCATCGCAGCGATGTGTAACCACAAGGAATGTGGCAGGCGGAGTCTTGCCGCGGCGGCACCGTTTTGATCCGGTGTGTCGGAGGCTTGCCGCTGAAGGCTCCGACGGCCAAGCGTCGGGCCATTTGCATTGACCGAAGGTCCAATTGGCAGGCTGGATGATATCGGCTAGATTCAGGGAGTGATGAATCCAGGACCATTCCGACTCAACGGGCCAGAATCTCGAATCGAGTACCGCTTGTTCGAACGCAGCTCGGGGTGGGCGGTCGAGACCGGCGCTGCGTCGTTCGGCCAAAGCGTCACGACGTTCGTCACGCGAAGGTTCGGTAACTGCCGATGACGATCATGACCGACGCCTTTGTCGAGGCCGTGACATGCGCGACCGCGGCGCGCGTGGCCGACCGCTGCTCGAATCCGAACTGTCGCGCGCTGACGAGCGGCCCGCACAACGATCGGAGAAGGAGCCTGACCCTGGGGCTCGCTGTCCACATCGCGGCCGCCTCGCCCTCAGGGCGTCGCTACGATCCTTTGCTGCCGGACCACGAGCACGGTGCGTATGGCAACGCGATATGGCTCTGCCGGAATTGTGCGAACCTCATCGACAACGACGTCGTGCTCTATCCCGCGTCTCTCCTGCGGAGCTGGAAGGGCGCGGCGGAAGAGAAAGTCGGGGAGTCGACGCACTGACCTCGGCAGGGCCCAAGCCGCGGCCGCGGACTCATCGTGCGTCGCCTGGTGAGGCTGTCTCGTTCTCGACATCCACCTAAACGACGGAATGAGCGGGTTCCATCTTCAGGAGCAATTGGCGGCTGAGGGGATGGGCATGCCCGTGGTGCCCGGAGCCGCCAGCGTATCGAAAACTCCGGGACCGCCAGCCACCTGTGGAAGCCCGTCGACGAACATGCGCTGCTCGACGCCGTCCGTCGGGCAATCGCGTAGGGAGGCGAGCGCAAAGCGGCCGAGCGTTGGTCGAGTCGGCCCTCGCTGGCCTGGCGAGCATCCCGCTACCCCTTGACCCTCTCGTGCACTCATTGGACCAAGGTCCACTGGCCGGCGATCTCACCGTGCTGCTAACGTGACGATAGGGAGGGGCCCATGCACCTTGTGATGTTCATCGTCATCGGATTGATCGCCGGATCGCTGGCCGGCCGCGTTATGAGCGGCCATGGTTACGGCGTTCTCGGAGACATCATCCTCGGGGGCATCGGTGCTTTGTTGGGCGGTTGGATGTTTGCCACGTTGCTCGGCATTGGCGGAAGCGGGTTTTTCATCAGCCTCGTCATGGCGTTCGTCGGGGCGAGCGTCCTGCTCTGGCTGATCCGGCTGATCGCGCCGCTTCGCGCCTAATCGCCCACGGACGCCAGAGGGAACAGCGATGAATGGAAGGGCCGGCCTCGACGCACGGGCTCCACACCCCTGGGAGGCTTCAATGTCACAACCGCTCATCCATCGCAGCGCTGACCAGTCCCCGCAAAGCGCGAGCGTGAGCATCGCACGCACGCGCCTGTTCATCGTCGATGTCGATCGCAAGAAGCGTATCGACGACTTCATCGACTATTTTGGCAACGCCAGGGTGCGCCGCGGCGTCGTCATTGCCGACCCGTGCGGCGAAGCGCTGCTCGACGCGTTGTTCGACGCGGACGGTGCTTCGTGAGCGCGGTGGAGCCTCGCCGTTTCGGCGGTTCGCGGGATCATCGGAGCGGGCGCGCTGCGCTGACGTCGGCGTGCGCCGTGCAATCCTCGCCTGCGCCGAATTCCCGTCTCGGACTGCGTTCTCCCTGATCCCAGCTCACACAACCGTGGTTCATCACCACCGTTCGGATCGTGCGACCAAGGTCCGATAGCGGGCTGGATCACTGCAACGTAGATTCGAGCTCTGATGCACGCATTACAACCGTGAGCAGGTGGAGTTCACCATTAGCGGGAGGTAGGACGATGAAGCGTGGACTGTTCTTTGCTGTGCTCGTGCTGTTCGTCGCGGGTTGCAGTCAGAAGTTCTACGGTCCCTCCGGCGCGCCCGGCGCTCAGGGCGTCCCCGGTCTTGCCGGTCCCGCGGGCCCGATGGGTCCCGCAGGGCCACAGGGCCCCGCGGGCCAGCAAGGCGTCGCCGGTGTGCAAGGCCCAGCCGGTCCGGCGGGGATCCAGGGCCCGGCCGGTGTGCCCTGGACCACGTTCAAGGACATCCTCTTCGATTCCAACAACGCGACCATCCGGACAAACGAGATGGTCAAGGTCTCCGAGATCGCGGACTACGCGAAGCAGAATCCTTCGGTCAACGTCGGCCTCGACGGCCACACGGATCCGTTCGGCACCGACAGCTACAACCAGGGCCTCAGCGGGCGTCGGGTCAGCGTCATTCGTGACGCGCTGATCCAGGCCGGCGTTCCGGCGTCCCGGATCCATTCGGGAGCCTTCGGCGAGTCGCGGCCCAAGTGCAATGACAACACCCGGGAGTGCTGGCAACGCGACCGGCGTGTCGAGGTGCTGATCAGCGGCGACGTGGCACGCAAGTAGCGGCTGGGCGATGACCGTCCGCCGAGCATGTACGTCTTCAACGACGGGTACGTCGAAATTCCAGGGTTCAGGCTGCTCGGCCGGTACGTTCGGCCCACGAGCGTCGGCCATGAAGCTTCGGTAAGTAGACACGCTGTCGGGGGATCTCCTTCGCGTTCTCCGCGGGGGCGATTCCCCGGCCGTCGACCGCGCGCGTCCTTGACCTCAGCTTGAGAGCCGGCTACGGTCTGGCCCTACATCGCAGAGTGTGGAGGACCGGCCCATGGACAGACTCGCAGGCAAGGTCGCGTTGATCAGCGGCGGTGCGCGCGGGCAGGGAGCCACCGAGACGCGTCTGTTCGTCCGGGAAGGCGCGTCGGTGGTGTTCGGCGACGTGCTCGACGACGACGGGAAGAAAGTCGAAGCGGAGATCCGCGCGTCGGGAGGCCGGGCCACCTACGTCCACCTGAACGTCACTCGCGAGACGGACTGGCGGGCGGCCGTGGCCACGGCCGTACAGACGTACGGCAAGCTCGACGTGCTGGTCAACAACGCCGGCATCTTGTTCCGGTCGAAGATCGAGGACACGAACGAGGCCGACTGGGATCGGATCATGGCCGTCAACGTCAAAGGCGTGTTCCTCGGCACCAAGTGCGCGATCCCGGCCATGCGACAGGCGGGTGGTGGCTCCATCATCAACATTTCGTCCACGGCGGGACTGGTCGGAAGCCCCGGCGAGACCGCCGCGTACAGCGCGACCAAGGGTGCTGTCCGACTCTTCACCAAGTCCACGGCCATCCAGCACGCCAAGGACAAGATCCGCTGCAACTCCGTACACCCGGGGCCGATCGCGACCGACATGATCAAGGACGTGCTGGAGAATCGAGCGTCCTGGGAGCAGCGGCTGCGCCGCCTGCCGATGGGGCGCGTCGGAACTCCGGAGGAGGTTGCCTACGGCGTGCTGTACCTGGCGTCGGACGAAGCCTCGTACGTGACGGGGAGCGAGCTGGTGATCGACGGCGGCACGACCGCCGAATAGATCGACGAGGAGGACTTTTCCCATGGCGTTGACCCTCGCGGAAGCCAATCAAGTCATTCAAGGTGCGATCAATCAGGCCAGGGACACGAAGATCAGGATCAGCGTCGCGGTCTGTGACGCCGGCGGTCGCTTGATCGCCTTCAATCGCATGGACGGTGCGATCTGGGGCAGCGTCTACGGCTGCCAGGGCAAAGCCATCGCTTCGGCTGGCTTCTCGCGGCCGAGTGGTGAGCTGGCCGAGCGCGCCGGGAGTCCGATCATCCAGGGCATCGTTGCGGCCGAGGGCGGCCACATGATCCCCAGCCAGGGCGCCGTTCCGATCATCCGCAATGGCGTGCTGGAAGGCGCGTGTGGCGTCGGAGGAGGAACAGCGCAGCAGGACGAAGACTGCGCCCGCGCCGGGGTGGCGAAGCTCTAGCTGGGCCTCTCGCGTACAATCGTGTCGGAGGTGTCGGCATGCAGATCCGTCTGACGCGTGATCTGGAAGACCGCGGCCGCGCGGCGCCGGGGTCGATGACGGTCGATACGTTCCTCTCGCGCTTCCCCGAAGTCCCCCGCGAGTTGCGCGACGAGCCGGTGGTGGGCGAGTTCGTCCGGGCGTTCGGCACGCAGCTGCAGGTCGCGCAGAAGCCGTCGCCGTGCGTGGCGCGCGCGGACGGCGGCGACGCCGAGCACCACTTCTACACGCGTCTGGTCAACGACCTTGCCATCTACGGCATCGGTCTGGCCCGGCGCGATCGTACGCTCCAGCGCCTCGAACGCCTCCTCACCGAGTACCGGGCGCAGCCGGCCACGTTTGCCTGCACGCTGGTGCCGCGAAAGGCGCCCGGCGCGCCGCGCGCGGGGTGCGCCGCGCAGACCTGAGGAGGCGCGAGGGCTCGCGCACGAGCTTCTTCCGCGGCCGCGAGCGGCCAGTTCGGGCTACACTCTCGACCGTCCCGCAGGAGGTGCCAATGGCTTTTTTCTCAGCCATGATCCTGGCCCTGCTGACCGGCTCGTTGGTCGTGGCGACTCCCGGCCCCGCCGCGGCAGCGGATACGCCGCGGCGAGGTGGTGTGCTGCTGGCCGTGATCGCCGCGGACCCGCCGAGCCTCGATCCCCACCAGGAGAGCACCTTTGCGTGCATCCAGCTGGTGGCGCCGCTCTACAGCACGCTCGTGCAGATCGATCCATACAGTTATCCGAAGATCGTCGGCGACGTGGCCAGTGACTGGAGAATCGCGCCCGACGGGCTGACCTACATGTTCAGGATCCGGCCGGGAATCCGGTTCCACGACGGCTCGCCCTTGACGGCCGCCGACGTCAAGGCCACGTACGACAAGATCGTCTTTCCGCCGGCGGGCACGTTGAGCATCCGGAAGAACGCCTACACGGAGATCGCCAGCATCGAGGCGCCCGACCCGAGCACCGTCGTCTTCAAGCTGAAATTTCCGTCGGCCTCGCTCCTGAACAACCTGGCCTCGCCGTGGAACGTCATCTATCCCAAGAAGTACCTGGACAGAGACCCGAACTACTTCAAGACGAACGTCGTGGGGTCCGGGCCGTTCAAGTTCAAGGGCCACACGCGCGGATCGACGTTCGAAGGCGAGCGGAATCCCGACTATTTCGTGAAGGACCGGCCGTACCTCGCCGGCTACAAGTTCTTCATCAGCCCGGAAACGACCGTGCGCGCTGCCGCCATCCGCTCCGGACGCGCCTACATCGAGTTCCGGGACCTGCCGAACGCCGAGGTGGAGGCGATCAAGAAGCAGCTTGGCGACAGGGTTGCCGTCCAGACGACGCCGATGGTCGGACAGGTCGGGATCGCCATCAACAACACCGTGAAACCGTTCACCGACATTCGCGTCCGTAAGGCTCTCACGCTCGGCTTCGACCGCTCCACCGCAGGCAAGGTGCTGTACGGGATCACGGGCCTCAAGCTGGTCGGCGGACTGATGCGTCCGGGCTCGGAGTGGGCGATGCTGGACGGGGAGCTCCAGAAGCTTCCCGGGTTCTGGAGGGACGCCGAGAAGAGCCGGGTAGAGGCCAGGCGACTCCTCGCCGAGGCCGGTTACCCCAATGGCCTCAAGGTCGTTTTAAAGAATCGCAACGTGAAGCTGCCCTACCAGGACTTCGCCGTGTTCGCGATCCAGGAGTGGCGCAAGATCGGCATCGAGGTCGAGAACCGGCCGCTCGAGACGGCGGCCTGGTTCAACGACGGACAGAACACCGGGAACTTCGAGCTGATCGTCGCGCCGACCGTCGAGTACATGGACGATCCTGACCAGTTCCTCGGCCGCTACGTGAACGGCAGCACGCAGAACTGGGGCCGCATCGCGGATCCTCGGATCGACGACCTGTTCTCGCGACAGGCGAGATCGCTCGATCCCGCCGAGCGCCAGAAGCTGGTCGCCGAGCTCCAGAAGATCGTGCTGGAGAACGCGTACTACATGCCCGGGCTCTGGTGGATGCGAAACGTGGTGCACCTGTCGAAGGTGAAGAGCTACGTGGCGCCGCCGAGCCACTACACGAACCAGAAGCTCCAGGATGTCTGGCTGTCGGAGGATTGACGATGCAACGTCACCGGGCGCTCTTCACCGTCCTCGCGCTCGTCCTGATCGGGTCCCTGGTCGTAACGATCGTCCGGGCGGCCGAAACCCCGCGCCGAGGGGGCGTCCTGCTCGCGGCCATCGGCGCTGATGCGCCGAGTCTCGACCCGCACCAGGAGCAAACCTTCGCCACCATCGAGCTCGTGGCCCCGCTCTACAGCACGTTGTTGCAGATCGACCCGCTCCAGTACCCCAAGATCATCGGCGACGTGGCGACCGAGTGGAAGATCGCCCCCGACGGCCTGGCCTACACGTTCAAGCTCCACCAGGGGATCCGGTTCCACGACGGCTCGCCGTTGACGGCGGCCGACGTCAAGGCCACGTACGACAAGGTCGTGTTCCCCCCGGAAGGAGTCCGCAGCATCCGGAAGAACGCCTACACGGCGATCGGGAGCATCGAGGCCCCTGACTCGAGCACCGTGGTCTTCAAGCTCAAGTTCCCGTCGGCGTCGCTTCTCGCGAACCTCGCCTCGCCGTGGAACGTCATTTATCCCAAGAAGTACCTGGACAAGGATCCGAACTACTTCAAGACGAACATCGTCGGCTCGGGGCCCTTCAAGTTCAAGAACTACACGCGCGGATCCAGCTTCGAGGGTGAGCGGAACCCGGACTACTTCGTCAAGGACCGCCCCTACCTCGACGGGTACAAGTTCTTCATCAGTCCAGAAACGTCGGTGCGGGCGGCGGCCCTTCGCTCGGGGCGCGCCTTCATCGAGTTCCGCACCATGCCGGGGGCGGAAGTCGATGCGATCCGGAAGCAGTTGGGGAGCAAGATCGTCGTCCAGGAAACGCCCGGGACCGGCCTGTTCGGGATCGCGATCAACAACACCGTGAAGCCGTTCACCGACGTTCGCGTCCGCAAGGCCCTCACGCTGGCGTTCGATCGCTACACCGCGAGCCGGGTGCTGTACCCACTCGCGAGTCTGAGGGACGTCGGGGGCCTGATGCGCCCGGGCACGGAGTGGGCGACGTCGGAGGCCGAGCTTCAGAGGCTCCCCGGATTCGGACGGGACATGGAGAAGAACCGGGCCGAGGCCAGGCGCCTTCTGGCTGAGGCCGGTTATCCCAACGGCTTCAAGCTCATTTTAAAAAACCGTAACGTCAAGGTTCCCTACCAGGACTTCGCCGTCTTCGCGATCCAGGAGTGGCGCAAGATCGGCGTCGAGGCCGAGCACCGGCCGCTCGAGACGGCCGCCTGGTTCGCGGATGGACGGGACACGGGAAGCTTCGAGCTCATCATCAGCGGCACGTTCAACTACATCGATGATCCCGATCTGTTCCTCCAACGGTACACCACGGGAGACCCGAGCAACTGGGGTCGCTTCTCCGATCCCAGGATCGACGACCTCTTCTCACGGCAAACAAGGGCCCTCGACCCTTCCGAGCGCAAGCGCCACATCAACGAGATCGAGAAGATCGTCCTCGACAACGCGTACTACATCCCGGGCCTCTGGTGGAGGCGCGCCGTGGTGCACTGGGCGAAGGTGAAGAACTACGTGGCGCCGCCCAATCACTTCTCCAATCAGAAGCTCCAGGACGTCTGGCTGGCCGAAGATTGAGCCGGGCGGTATGCAAACGTACATCGCGAAGCGGCTGCTCCTGATCATCCCGACGCTGCTCGGGGCGGCCGCCCTCGTGTTCGTGATCATGCGTGTCATTCCCGGGGACGTGGCCCTGCTGATCTTCGGTGGTGACCAGGCCGGCCACATCGATCCGAAGCAACTCGCCGCCATGCGCCACCGGCTCGGGCTGGATCAACCGCTGATCGTGCAGTTCGGGACGTGGCTCTGGGGAGTGCTCCGCTTCGACTTCGGCAACTCGCTCTGGACCGGGCGCCCGGTCGTCGAAGAGTTACTCGTCCGCCTGCCGCTCTCCCTCGAGCTAGCGCTCGCGGCGACGGTGGTTTCCGTGGTCATCGCGATCCCCTTCGGCATGCTCGCCGCTGTTCGCCAGGACACCTGGGTCGACTACGTGATCCGCGTCATCAGCATCGGAGGCCTCGCCATCCCGTCGTTCTGGGTTGGCATCCTCTGCATCCTGTTCCTGGTCATCTGGTTCGGCTGGGGCCCACCGCTCGAGTTCACGCCACCATGGGTGGATCCGTGGGCGAATTTCCAGCAGATGGTCTGGCCCATCGTCACCGTCGGCTACCGGTACGCTGCCGTCACGACGCGGATGACCCGGTCCACGTTGCTCGAGGTACTGCGCGAGGACTACATCCGGACGGCCTGGGCCAAAGGACAGCGTGAGCGGGCGATCGTCTTCCGCCACGGGCTCAAGAACGCGATGCTCCCCGTGATCACGTTGATCGGGACGGAATTCGCCTTCCTCATCGGCGGCCTCGTCGTCACCGAGACCGTGTTCACTCTGAACGGCGTCGGCCGGTTCGTGGTGGACGCCGTCGCCCACCGCGACTATCCCGTCGTCCAGGCCCTGGTGTTCCTCATCGCGTTCAGCTTCGTGATCGTGAACCTGCTCGTGGACCTGACCTATGCGTGGTTCGATCCACGCATTCGCTACCGATGAGCGCCGCCCGGAGCATGGCGGTAGTCTCAGGCTCGCGCGTCGACTTCGTCACGGTGCCATGGCGACGAATTACGCGCTGACTCACGCGACGGCGACGGCCGAGCTGGCGCCGCGGCTCACCGTTGCCGAAGAGGTCGCGAAGTTCGTACGAACGAAGCCGCTCGGCGCGGCCGGCGCGGCGATCATCCTGGCCATGATGGCGGTGGCCGGCTTCGCGGAACCACTGGCGCCGTACGACCCGTATCGCGGCGACTACGGACTGCAGTTCGCCCGCCCGAGCGCCGACCACTGGTTTGGGACCGACGAGTTCGGCCGCGACATCCTGAGCCGGATCATGTACGGCGCGCGGATCGCCCTCTTCGTCGGGTTCACCGCTTCGTTCGCGGGCTGCACGCTCGGTGGGCTGCTCGGCGTGATCAGCGCGTACTACGGCGGGAAAGTCGATCTCCTCCTCGAGCGGCTGATGGACATCCTCCTCGCGTTCCCGCAGCTGATCCTGGCGCTCGCCATCGCGTCGATCCTGGGCCCGTCGGTCCAGAACGTGGTGATCGCCATCTCCATCCCGGTCATCCCGCGCGCGGCGCGCGTGGTGCGGGCAACGGCGCTCTCGGTGAAGGAGAATGTCTACGTCGAGGCCGTGAGCGCCCTCGGCGCGTCGCGCCCTCGCGTGATCCTCCAGCACATCGTCCCGAACGTCATGGCGCCCTACATCATCATCCTCACCGCGCAGCTCGGCGGCGCGATCCTCGCCGAGGCCGCGCTGTCCTACCTCGGCCTGGGGACGGCCGAGCCGACGCCGTCGTGGGGCTTGATGCTCTCGGGCTCCGCGCCGTCCTATGCCGAGAAGGCGCCCTGGATCGGGCTGTTCCCCGGCATTGCGATCAGCCTCGGCGTCTTCGGCTTCAATCTGTTCGGCGACTCGCTACGCGACGCGCTCGACCCAAAGCTGCGCGGGCGGTAATGCGTCCGTTTACCTGGCCTTCAGTTTCACGTCCTCGTACGGGCCCGAGTAGGCGTGGCTGGTGATCAGGGTGAGGCCCGACTCCGCCACTCGCGGTCCGTGTCCGTTGATGAAGGCCAGCTCCCAGATGGGAGCGACCATGGCCTTCTCGTGGATGAGCTCCTGGATCCGAAGGAGAATCGTTTCCCGTTTTTTCGGGTCCATCTCGCTCGCCTGCTCCCTGATCAGACCTTCGATGTCGGGATACGTTCCATAGGTGAAGGTGCCGCCCGCGGCCACGAAGGCGTCGAGCCGGGTCGAGGTGTTCCCGAGGGCGCCGCTCGCCGTCTGGATGATGTTCTTCAGCTTCTTCTGGCCGTTCTGCGCGATGAACGCGGCCCGCTCGAGCGGACGCAGCTGGGCACGGATCCCTGCCGCCCGGAGGTAGTTGACCACGGCCTCGCCGAGGTTGGCGTAGGACGCGTCGCAGTAGTAATCGCCCGCATCGAAGCCATTCGGATAGCCCGCATCGGCCAGGAGCTGCCTGGCCTTCACGAGGTCGTAGACCGGGCGCGGCGGCTGCCAGTAGGACTCGAAAGTCTGCGGGATCATGCTCCCGGTGATCTTCGAGAGGCCGAGCGTCTCGGCCTGGTTGATGGCCGCCCGGTCGATCGCATAGTTCACGGCGAGCCGCACCCGCTTGTCGCTCCAGGGCGACCTGGCGTCCGTCCACTGCTCGGGGAAGACGAGCCAGAAGGTGCCCGGCGGATAGCTGGGCTTGAGCGTCAGCCCGCCGGTGCGCCGTAGTTCCTCGGCCAGGGCGCCGCGGATGGAGTACGCGATGTCGGCTTCACCACGCTTGAGCATCGCCAGGCGTGTTGATTCGTCGGGGATCGCCCTGAAGACGAGGCGCTTCACGCTCGGCGTCTTCCGCCAGTACTGCTCGTAGGCCTCGAGCACCAGCTCCACGCCGGGTGAGAAGGAGACGAACCGGTAGGGTCCAGCCCCGATCGGCGCCTTCTTGAAGCCGTCGTCGCCGACCCGCTCCACGTAGCGCTTGGGGACGATCCAGCCAGCGCCGGTGGCCATGGTTCCGAAGTACGTCATGAAGTCGGGCCACGGCTGCTTGAAGCGATAGCGTACGCGATGAGAGTCGATGACATCCACGCCGGCGATCCGCGTCTTGAATGCCCCGGAGGCGGCCCCGCGGTAGCGCTCGATGGAGAACTTCACGTCCTCGGCGGTCAAGGGGTCGCCGTTGTGGAACGTCACTCCGCGGCGCAGGACGAAGTCATAGCTGAGGCCGTCCGCAGAAACAGTCCACGACTCCGCGAGGCTTGGCGCCATCGGGTTCCCCGGCATCGGCTTCACCAGCGCGTCGTGGAGCGCATAGAGGAAGAGAAAGGGCGTGATGATTCCGGTCGTCTCGGCGGGGTCGAACCACGTCGGGGCGAGTGAGACATGCACGGCCCACGTGAGCTGGCCCTCGGGGGAGGCTGGTACCGCCGCCGGGACGAGTAGCGTCAGCAGCAGCGTGAGAAACAATGCAGCGGCCAGGGTGAGAGCCCGGTGAGAGATCGGGAGGAGCCGCGTCCGTCCAGTCATGGAAAAGTCTCCTCTGCGTCGCGAACGGCCCAGGAGCGAAGCCGAGAGGAACGACGAACGGAATCCGAAGTGAGGTGAGGTTATCCGCGGGTCAACGGGCTGTCAATGGCGGGAGCCGCCGCTCACCTCCCGATCTCCTGCTCCAGCTCCTCGATGCTCTCGGCGACGACGCGCACGAGCTGATCGATCTCGTCGGCGGTGATGGACAGCGGCGGGGCCAGGCGCAGCGCGCTGCCGCGCGCGTAGACGATCGCGCCGCGGTCCCACGCCTTGCGGTCGAGGACGCCAACGCGCTTGGCGTCGAGCGCGCGGCCGGACCCGTCGGGCTCGACGAGCTCGACGGCGGCGAGGAGGCCACGGCCGCGGACGTCGCCGACGATGGCGCGCTTGCCGACCGCCGCGCGCAGGCCGCCCAGCAGCCGCGTGCCCATGGCCGCGGCGTTCTCCACCAGATGGTCCTGCTCCATGATCCGGAGGTTCGCGAGGCCGGCGGCGCAGGCCACCGGGTGCGCGGCGTACGTGTTGGGATGCACGTTTTCCTGGGTGCTGTCGTCGGGGAAGGCGTCGGCCAGGTGGCGTCGCGCGATGCTCGCAGACAGCGGCACGTAGCCCGAGGTGATGCCCTTGGCCACCGACATCAGATCCGGCACGACACCCTCGTGCTCGACGGCGAACCATCGGCCCGTGCGGCCGAAGCCGGTGATGACCTCGTCGGCGATCATCAACACCTCCAGCTCGTCGCAGATCGCGCGCACGGCCCTCAGCCAGCCGAGCGGCGGGACGATGATGCCGCCCGAGGAGAGGATCGGCTCGAGGATCACGGCGGAGACGGTCTCCGGCCCCTCGCGGAGGATCGCTTCGCGCAGCTCGGCCGCGCGGCGCTGAACCATTTCCTCGTCGGTGCCGAGGCCGCGATCGCGGAAGGGATGAGGCGGCGCCACTTTCGCGAACCCGGGCACGTGGAGCGGCGCGTACGGCTCCACCATGTGGGGCAGGCCGCAGACGGCGAACGTCCCCGCGGTGGCGCCGTGATAGCCACCCTGGAGCGCGATGACCTTGTGCTTGTTCGGGCGTCCCTTCCTGAGCCAGTAGTGCCGGGCGATCTGCATCGACCGCTCGTTCGCCTCCGAGCCGCTCACCGCGAACATGGTGTAGGTGAGGTCGCCGGGCGTGAGCGACGCGAGCTTGGCCGCGAGCTCCGCGGCCGGGCGATTCGAGAACTGGCGAGTCGTCGGATAGTACGCGAGCTTCACCGTCTGCTCGGCGATCGCCTCGGCGATCTCGCGCCGGCCGTGGCCCACGTTGACGACGGCGAGCCCGGCGAAGCCGTCGAGCAGCTTCTTGCCGGTCTGGGTCCACACCCAGACGCCCTCGGCCCGGTCGATCACGAGCTCTTCGTCGGAGAGCCAGGGATGGTCCTGCGTCTTGTGCGTCCACAGGTGCCGGATCATGTTCCCGTCGATCATGGTCTCGTCTCCTCCGAAGAAACGCGCGTGCGCGCAGCGTAGCACACACGACGCCGGAGACCAGTCTCTACGACATGAGGACGAACCAGCTCGTGTGGAGCGGCATGGCGGAGACGAAGGCGCCCGGCGACATCAACAAGGAGATCAAGCGCTACGTAGACACCGTGGTCAAGACGCTCCAGAAGGAGCATCTCCTGGCGTCCGCGCCCGGTCGAGCCA
>Ga0209157_1001153_pt1 | contig 22410 bp, 22 predicted proteins | sample GraSoiAngelo_135_FD_185892 | JGI IMG/M metagenome (GOLD analysis project Ga0209157, IMG submission 185892) | Grasslands soil microbial communities from the Angelo Coastal Reserve, California, USA - 14_0929_05_40cm (SPAdes) (version 2) | ecosystem: Environmental > Terrestrial > Soil > Grasslands ...
CTTGAGAACGAGACGCGGCGTGGAGACCGAGATCTGGTCGACCATCGACCCGCGCCTGCAGTCGACCGTCGAGCGGATGATCGCCCGGTACGTCGAGACGCAGCGGCCCCTCGGCATCCGCAACGCCGCCGCGCTCCTGGTGGACACCCGCACCATGGCGGTCAAGGCGCTCGTCGGCTCGGCCGACTATTTCGACGACGCGATCGACGGCCAGGTCAACGGAGTCTTCGCCAAGCGCTCGCCGGGGTCGACCCTGAAGCCCTTCGTGTACGCCCTGGGGCTCGACCAGGGTCTGGTCCATCCGCTGACGATCCTGAGGGACGTGCCGACGGCCTTCGGCCCGTTCAGCCCCGAGAACTTCGACGGCCGCTTCGTGGGGCCGATCAGCGTGCAGGACGCGCTGGTGCGGAGCCGCAACGTGCCGGCGGTCGCCGTGGCCGCCCGGCTCTCGCGCCCGAGTCTCTACGAGCTGCTCAAGAGCGCCGGCGTGACGAAGCTGGCGCCCGAGCGGCACTACGGCCTGGCCCTCGTGCTCGGCGGCGGCGACGTCACCGGCGAGGAGCTCGTGCGTCTCTATGCCATGCTCGCGAACGGCGGCGAGCCACGCGCCCTTCGCTACACGCGCGATCCGGCGCCGCCTTCCACCACGCGGCTGATCAGCGCCGAGGCCGCTTTCATCACCCTCGACATGCTCCGCGCGAATCCGCGGCCCGACACGGGCCGGCCGGCGGCGCCCGCGGTGGCCTGGAAGACCGGCACGTCCTGGGGCTTTCGCGATGCATGGTCGGTGGGCGTCTTCGGTCCCTATGCCCTCGTCGTGTGGGTCGGGAACTTCGACGGCGCCGGCAACCCGGCGCTGGTCGGCGTCAAGATCGCGGCGCCACTGTTCTTCAACGTGGTCGACGCGATCCGCGGGCAAGGGCTCGATCCGGGCGAGCGGCCGCGTCCACTCCCGCCCCACGTCGCGCGCGTCGAGGTGTGCCGGGCCAGCGGCGATCTGCCGAACGCGCACTGCCGCGAGCGCGCGACCACGTGGTTCATTCCCGGCAAGTCGCCGATCCGAGTCAGCCGCCTGCACCGCGCGGTCATCGTCGACACTCGCTCGGGCCGCGCGGTCTGCGAGGACGGGCCCTTCACCCGGCGAGAGGTCTTCGAATACTGGCCGGCGGACATGCTCCGCCTCTTTCGCGAGGCCGGCCTGCCCCGGCGCGAGCCGCCGCCCGCGATGCCGTGCGGCCGCGGCGGCGCGGAGGCCGACGCGTCGGCGCCCCGGATCACGTCGCCATCGCGCGGCGCCGTCTACACGATCCGGCTGTCGCAGCCGATCGCCATCGATCTGCAGGCCACCGACTCGACGCGCGCCCTCTTCTGGTTCGCCGATCAGGGGTTCCTCGGCCGGACGGGCGCGGGGGAAAGTTTCGCGTGGCACCCGTCGCGAGCGGGCCGCTACACCCTGCGCGTCCTCGACGACGCCGGCGGCGCCGACGCGCGTGACGTGAGCGTCGAGGTCGTTCCGTGACCGCGCGCGGCATGGCGGCGGTCCGGACCACGTGTGCTATAAAGCGTCAGAGCCGCTTCATCTCCGACTGGCGACGGCTGAGAGGAGGCGACACGATGCTTACGACGCTCGCGTGGGTGTACACGGTGGGGTTCGTCGGCGTTTTTCTCATCACGCACGCGCCCGGATTCACGGACGCCGACGGCTTCCTGTTCGGCCTGTTCAAGATCGATCCCATCGACGACGTCGTCCATTTGCTCTCCGGCCTCGTCGGCGCGGTCGTCGCCCTGCGGGCCCGGAACTGGATTCGCACGTACCTCCTGTGGGTGGGCATCCTCTACGGACTCGACGCCGTGATCGGCCTCACGCAGAGCCGGGGACTTCTCGACCTGAGCATCTTCATGCAGGGCATGGGCACGCCCGATTTCAGCGGGAAGAACTTCGCGGTGAACCTGCCCCACATCGTGCTTGCCGGAATCGCGCTCGTGTTCGGGTTCCGCAAGAGCCTCACGCCCGCACGTGGTGCAGCGTAGGCGAGAACGCCCGCGACGCGCCCTGACCTTCGTCAAGCTGGCGGCCGCGACGGTCGCAGTGCTGGCGGTGCTCGCCGTCGCGTTTCCCGTGCGGTTCATCGGCGTCCACTGCTACGCCAAGCGCAACCAACCGATCGCGCGCTCGCTGGAGCTGCGGCGCGCGACCACCGACGTGAAGGGGTACTTCCGCGAGGAGGCGCCGACCTTTCTCGCGCTACCGGAGTGGTACATCGTCTACAGCACCCAGGAGTACGCGCGGTTCCTCGAGTCGCGGCCGCCGAGCCAGTTTCCCTACCTCGGCGCGATCCGCCAGTACTGGAGCTACTACGCGGACGTGTGCCGGGCCACCAAGGGCGTCTACCGCTACGACACGGGTGTCCACCTCATGCTCGGCGTCATCGGCACCAGCTTCTCGGCCGAGAACGCGGTCCGCGGCGCGTACGAGCGCACGGTCGGCCGATTCACGGAGCTGATCGCCGGCTATCACACCGAGGAAGACGCGTTCGCGCGGCGGACCGCCGGTGAGTACGGCGCGTTCATGCACACGGCGCCGTGGTACGAGTTCCCGTTCGCGAGCGCGCTGACGGCGCTCTGGCGTGAGACGCCGCTCCTGGGCAAGGGCCTGGTCCGCAAATGGGAGCGGCGGCTCGCCCTCACCGCCGAGTACGGGATCAAGGCGGTGTACGGCTGGATGATCGCCCGCTCCACCGGCGCGGTGTACGCCGTCGAAGAGCTCGTGATCCACGCCTGGGTCGAGGACGCGCCCGATCGGACGACCGGGTCCGGCGGGTCCGGATCGTCGGCCCGGGCTCTTACCTCGTCAGGCTTCCCCGCTACGAGCCGTTCACCGAGGTCGTCGCCCTGCTGGTGAAGCAAGGCGTGCGGTTCCGTGACTTCGCCGGCAACGAGACGATCGTCCTGACGGCGATCGCGCCCCGCGCCTGGGACTACCGGTTTCCGAGCGGCGAGGTCGTGCTCAGCGCGCCGATCCTCACGAACCCGGCCGCCAAGCGGATCGCGGTGAAGGCGCCCGTGGCCTCGCTGCACGTGATCCTGGCGGGCCTGGAGCGTAGCGGCGTGATCCTCGAACACCTCTACGACTACTGAGCGTGGAACGGAGCGCACCGTGATCGTGTGGACCAGGCTCCAACGAGTGCTCGCCAGGCCGCTGGTGATCGCCCTGCTCCTGTTCGTGATCGTGACCGTCTTCGCCCTGCGCAAGGCGATCCTCTACGCCGCGGATCCGGTGGGCGAGAAGGATTGCCCTCCGGTGTCCCCCGCTGACGCGAGCCCGGCCCGACCCGATCGCCCGGCCTCGGCGCCCGCGTCACTGGTCTGGGTGCAGCGGGGCGGCACCGTGAACGACGCGAGCTGCCTGAGCCGCACCGCCGTCTACGGCGTCGTGGCCGTTCGCGAGATCGACGACGTCCGCGCCGCGCTCCAGTTCGCCCGCGACAACGGGTTGAAGGTCGCGACCGCCGGCGTGCGGCACAGCATGGGCGGGCAGGCGTTCGCGCGCAACGCGCTCGTGCTGGACATGACCCGGCTCAATCGGATGTCGCTCGACGGGCGAAGCCGAACCCTGACGGTGCAGAGCGGCGCCACCTGGCACGACATCCAGAAGTTCCTGCACCCGCGGTTCGCCGTGCGGGCGATGCAGTCGACCGACATCTTCACCGTCGGCGGATCGATCTCCGTGAACGCCCACGGCATGGACCATCAGGCCGGCTCGGTCGGGCGCACGATCCGCTCGATGCGCGTCATGCTCCCCGACGGCACCGTTCAGAACGTGAGCCCGACCGAGAACACGCGGCTGTTCCACCTGGTGGTGGGCGGCTACGGCCTGTTCGGCGTCATCCTCGAGGCCGACCTCGAGGTGACCGACAACCCGGTCTACCGCTCGGAGCGGCGGGTCATCGACTATCGTGACTTCCCCGCCGTCTTCGCCGACGAGATCCACCGCGAGGAGCGGTACGAGCTGATGTACGGCCACCTCTCGACCGCCCCGCAGTCGTTCCTGGAGGAGATGCTTCTCTACACCTACCGGCGGGTCGAGGTGCGCGGCGCCGAGATCCCCCCGCTCGGCGACGTGCGCGCGGTGAAGCTCCGGCGGCTCGTCTTCAACCTCGCCAAGCACGGCACGCTGCCGATGCGCCTCAAGTGGTTCGCCGAGAAGTACGTCGAGCCGAGGCTCGAATCCTGCCCGGTCAGCCGGAACCAGGCGCTCGGCGAGGGCGAGGCGTGCCTGGTGTCGCGCAACCACCCGATGCACGACTCGGTGCGCTACCTCAAGAACGCGCTCGAGGACGAGACCGACATCCTGCACGAGTACTTCGTGCCGCGCGCGCAGTTCGTCGCGTTCGTCGACGGTCTGCGCTCGGCGCTCCGGACCCACGAGGCGAACCTCTTGAACGCGTCGGTGCGCGTCGTGCACCGCGAGGACAACGTGCTTTCGTACGCGCCGACCGACATGTTCGCGGTGGTGCTCTACCTGAACCAGGCCACCGATGCCGAGGGCGACACGCGGATGCGGGCGCTCACCGGCGACCTGATCGATCTGGCCGCGCGCGTGGGCGGCACCTTCTTCCTGCCGTACCAGCTGCACTACACCGCGGCGCAGCTCCAGCGGGCCTACCCGGGCGTGAGGGAGTTCTTCGCGACCAAGCGTCAGCTGGATCCAACCGGGCTTCTCACCAACACCTTCTACGAGACGTACGCGCCCAAGCTCGGCGGCTGACATCGAGGAGCGCCCCGGGGAGTGTGAGCGGCCCTTCGAGGCCCCTCACCCAATCAACTTCCAGGCGGAGTCGGCGAGCGGGCGGGCGCGCCGCCCGCGCTCCTGGGCATTCGGGTCGTTCGCGGTGCCGGCGACGACGCGCCCCATGATGCCCTGGGCGATCGCGGCCAGCCGGAACATCGCGAAGGCCAGGCAGAACTCCCAGTCGGCGATCGCGGCGCGTCCGGCCCGCCGGCAGTAGGTCGCGACGTAGTCCCCTTCGCTCGGCACGCCCAGCTCGACCAGGTTCTTGTCGGCCAGCCCTTCCCACTCGCGCGTGAACCGGTACGGCAGGCAGAAGTAGGCGAGGTCCGCGAGCGGATGGCCGAGCGTCGAGAGCTCCCAGTCGAGGACGGCGATGACGCGCGGCTCGGTCGGATGGACGATGACGTTCCCGAGCCGGAAGTCGCCGTGGACGAGCGCGGTCTCGTCGCCGGCCGGAATGTGCTCCGGCAGCCACGGGATCAGACGCTCCATCGAGTCGATCTTTTCCGTCTCGGACGCGCGGTACTGCTGGGTCCAGCGATGGATCTGGCGGGCGAAGTAGTTGCCAGGCCGCCCGAAGTCGGCGAGCCCGAGCGCCTGCCAGTCGGTAGTGTGCAGGCGCGCCAGCACGTCGTTCAGCGAGTCGTAGATCTGCCCGCGCTCGCGAGGGGTCACGTCGGGGATCGCCGGATCGGTGATGATGCGCCCGTGGACGCAGTCCATGACGTAGAACGCGGTGCCGATGACCGCGTCGTCCTCGCAGAGCGCGAACGTCCGGGGCACCGGGAATCCCGTCTTCCCCAGCGCGGTGATCACCCGATACTCGCGGTCGACCGCGTGCGCGGAAGGCAGCAGCTTGCCCGGCGGCTTCCGGCGCAGCACGTACTCCCGCCCCCCGGCCGACAGATGGTAGGTCGGGTTCGACTGGCCGCCGCGGAACTGGCTGACGGTCAGCGAGCCGGCGAAGCCCTCCACGTGCCCGCGCATGTAGCGCTCGAGCGCGGTCACGTCGAAGCGGTGCGCGTCACGCACTTCCGCCGTCTGCGCGATCATTCCGTCGCTCCCCCGGTTGTGGCCGCGCCTCGGCCGGCGGGGCCCCAGCCCCGCGACGGCCTGCGGCGCGCACGACCTCGGTTGTAGCCGCGCCTCGGCCGGCGGGGCCCCAGCCCCGCGACGGCCTGCGGCGCGCACGACCTAGTGTCCGTTGCCCCGCACCGCTTCGCCGAGCGCCGCGGCCAAGTTTTGGCGCACGCTGGCCAGGTGCGGATGCACCACCAGCGCGCGCCGGAACACCGCCGCCGCCTCGCGGTGGCGGCCGAGCGCCATGTAGCAGAGTCCCTGGCCCGACAGCGCGCCGAAGTGGTTCGGGTTGCGCTTGAGGGTCTCCTCGCAATCGGCGATCGAGCCCTCGTAGTTCTCGGCCACGTAGCGGACCGTCGCGCGCTTGTTCCAGCCCTCGGCGAACGCCGGCGCCTTGGCGATCAGGCGGGCGAAGATCGTCTCCGCCTCGGCGAGATCACGGCGCTCCATCGTGGCGATGCCTTCGCGCAGCAGGGCGTCCAGCTCGCGGTCTCCGGAGCGGTGCCACATCTCCCACAGCAGAGCTCCGGCGCGCGCGGCGGCGCCGGCGTCGCTACCGCGTAGGGCTCCCAGGGCCTCGTCCTCGGTCATGGCGCCCCTAAGCTTGCGTCGGTCCGGCGCCAAGAGCAAGATGGGGCGCCTGACACTATGGACGCGCGCTTCTCCGGCAAGGTCGTGGTGGTCACCGGCGGCGCTGGCGGCATCGGACGCACCACCGCGGTGCGCTTCGCTTCCGAGGGCGCGCGCGTCGTACTCGTCGACCTCGCGGCGCCCGCGCTTGCGCTGAGCGTCGGGGCGGTCGAGCGGGCAGGCGGCGAGGTCCTGGCGGTCGAGGCCGACGTGACGAAGCTCGCCCACGTCGAGCGCTACGCCACCGCCGCGGTCAAGACGTTCGGCGGGATCGACATCTTCTTCAACAACGCCGGCGTGCTCGGCGCCCTCAAGCCCCTCGTCGACTACCCCGAGGAGGTCTTCGACCGCGTGATCGCCGTGAACCTGAAGGGCGTATGGCTGGGCATGAAGGTCGTGACCCCGCTCCTTCGGGCGCGCGGCGGTGGCGCCATCGTCAACACGGCCTCGATCGCGGGGCTCCGCGGCTCGCCGAACATCATCGCCTACACCGCGAGCAAGCACGCAGTGGTGGGCATGACGCGCTCCGCCGCGCTCGAGCTGGCGCGCCACGGGATCCGCGTCAACGCCGTCTGCCCGGCGCCGATCGAGACGCCAATGGCCCAGCTGCTCGACAGCCAGATGCGGCGCGAGCGGCTCACCGCGACGATCCCGATGCGACGCTACGGCTCGCCCGAGGAGGTCGCCGCGCTCGTCGCGTTCCTGGCGAGCTCCGACGCGGCGTACGTGACCGGCGCGATCTACACGGTCGACGGCGGCGCGATGGCGTGATCGTCGCCATCACCGGCTCGAACGGGCTGGTAGGCTCGGCGCTGGTGTCTTCGCTGAGGGCGCGCGGCGACCGGGTCATCCCCATCGTGCGGCGCGCGCCGCTCGGGACCGAAAATGCGCTCCGATGGGAGCCCACGACCGGCGCGATCACCCCGACCCGTTCCGCGATCGCCGACGCGGTGGTCCACCTCGCCGGCGAGAGCGTGACCGCCGGCCGCTGGACGGCGGCTCGCAAGGCGCGGATCCGCGACAGCCGCGTCGCCGCCACCGCGCGCCTGGCCCACACGCTCTCGCGCGCGACGCCGCCGCCGCGCGTTCTGGTGTGCGCGTCGGCGATTGGGTACTACGCGAACCGCCGCGACGAGGTGCTCATCGAGAACAGCCCGCCCGGCACCGGATTCCTCGCCCAGGTCTGCCGCGAGTGGGAGGCGGCCACCGCGCCCGCGACGGCGCGTGGGATCCGCGTCGTGAATCTGCGGATCGGCCTCGTGCTGAGCCCGGCCGGCGGCGCCCTGGCCAAGATGCTGACGCCGTTCCGGCTCGGCCTCGGTGGCGTCATCGGTGACGGGGCCCAATGGATGAGCTGGATCGCCCTCGCGGACCTGATCGGCGCGATCCACCACGCGCTGGCGACCGAACCGCTACACGGTCCCGTCAACGCGGTCGCGCCGACGCCAGTGACCAACGCCGAGTTCACCCGGACGCTCGGCCGCGTGCTCGGCCGCCCCACCACGATCCTACGAGTTCCGGCCTTCGCCGCGCGCCTCGCCTTCGGCGGCGAAATGGCCGACGAGCTGCTGCTCACGAGCCAGCGCGTGATGCCGGCGCGGCTTCAGGCGAGCGGCTTTACGTTTCGGCACCCCACCCTTGAAGGTGCTCTCCGCCACGAGCTCGGCGGCTGACGGGGACTGAAGACCGTCGAGGTCGAGCGCCTCATCGGCAAGCCGTCACTGGTCCCGCCGGGAATCCGGCAGGATCTCGAGCGTCAACGCGTAGTCCGCGTAGCCCACCGACCGCCAGAACGCCACACCGCGCTCGTTGGCGACCAGCACCTCCACCGTGAGCCGCTTGTCCTTCGGCCAGACCTCGGTGCGCAGCGTGTCGACCGCGCGGCGGCCGATCCCCTCGCGACGCCGGTGCCGGACGACGAAGAGCTGGCGCACGTAGACCTCGTCCGGTAACTCGCGGAAGAGCGCGTAGGCCACGACCTCGCTCCGCTCCTCGAACAGCACCGCGCGATAGTCTCCGGCGAGCCAGTCCCGCATCCGGCGCTCGAGCTCGGCCACCCGCATCCGGCTTCGATGGCCCTCGTCCTGGATCAACTGGTGGTTGAGCTCGGCGAGCAGCGGGCAATCGTCGGCGGTCGCGAACCAGAACGTCACCGTCGATCCCCCGCGGTGCTGGTCCCGAGCTTCTGGAGCATCCAGTCACGCTGCCCGTCGAAGAAAAAGCGGATCAGGTCCAGCACGTCGGACCGCGGCACGCCCTTCCAGGTTTCCACTCGCCATCGGGACCATGGGATGAGCCCGAAGAGCTTGCCGGGAGCCGTGAAGTCGTAGTGGACCGTTGCGCGCCCGTCGACTTCCAGACACACATGGAGGATGTCCCCGTCGGGGTCGACGAACCCGATCCCCGGTGGGCAGCAGTCGGATCCATCGCGCTCGAGCTCTCCGTAGAGCTCCAGCTCGGTGCGCCAATCGTGGGTCTCGAAGGCGCGGAGACCTTCAGCCACCTCCGCCGCGTCATAGTCGGTGGCCGAGTAGTCGGCCCGCTGGATCCAGTACGGAATTCCCTTTGATGCGATTAGCGTTCTTGTCTCGGCGCGGCGGTCTTCGCATCGCGCGTGTTCGGCGTCCCCGTCGGCCCGATGCGCGGCTCGAGCCACGTCGCGAGGAACTCGCGTGTGCCCGGCGGACCGCTCAGCGCCAGCTGCGCGCGTTTTCGCGGGGCGTCGACCGTGAGATCGAAGGGGAGAAACGGGCAGCATAGGCGCTCGGCCACGATCACCGCGGTCGCGGCCGCGATCGCCTCGTCGGTCGGCTCGAGCTCGATGAGGTAGCCGTCGGGTCGGGCCTCGACCCCGCGGACATGGGCGGCGAACGTCCTGAGCACGGTGGCTTCGCGCTCTCGAAGCTCGGGGTCGGAGAGCGAGCACGCGATCGGGATGTCAGGGACCATCGCAGTGGACCTCGGCCGCGGTGAAACGGGTGTTCGCCTCAGGGCCGCGGCAGCCGCGGCGGCTCCGCGCAGGCGCGCTCGACCTCGTCGATGGTCTTCGGCGTGCCCGCGGTGAGCACCTCGCAGCCCGTATCGGTGATCAGCACGTCGTCCTCGATCCGGATGCCGATCCCGCGCAGCTCGCGGGGGACGCCGTGCGAGACTTTCTCGGCCTTCGCCTTCTCCTCGTCCTCCATCTTCCTGGCGGTGGCGGCGCCGAGGCGGAGACGGCGCTCCCACATCTCCTCCTCGCCGTACTCGCGCAGATGATAGGTGACGGTCTCGCGACCGGGATCGAAGTAGAGGCCCGGCTCGACCGTCAGCACCATGCCGGGCTCGAGGAGGCGTGACTTCCGATCGATCCGGTAGTCGCCGACGTCGTGCACGTCCATGCCGAGCCAGTGGCCGGTACCGTGCATGTAGAACTCCCGGTAGTGGTGCATCGCGAGCGATTCCTCGAGCCCGCGGGGCAGCGCGCCGAGCGCGACGAGCCCCTCGGTGAGGACACGCCGCGCGGCCTCGTGGATCGCCTCGTAGCGGTTCCCGGGCCGCGCGGCGGCGATGCCGGCGAGCTGGGCGCGCAGGACGATCTCGTAGACCGCGCGCTGGGCGGCCGTGAACCGGCCGTTGACGGGGAACGTGCGGGTGATGTCAGCCGAGTAGTAGCCCCACTCGCAGCCGGCGTCGATCAAGAGCAGGTCGCCGTCCTCCATCCGTCGCGTGTTCTCGGTGTAGTGGAGGATGCACGCGTTGGCGCCCGACGCCACGATGGACGGATAGCCGTTGCGGGGCGAGCCGCTGGCGCGGAAGACGAACTCGAGCGCCGCCTGCACCTGGTACTCGTAGAGCCCGGGGCGCGCGTAGCGCATCGCCTCGGTGTGCGCGTCGCGGCTGATCTCGCAGGCCCGACGGTGGCGCGCCAGCTCGGCATCCGAGCGGCGCAGTCGCAACTCGCTCAGGATGGGCCCGGGATCCTCCACGCGCAGGGGCGCCGCGTAGCCGCGGGCGCGGGCTCCGCGCAGCTCGGAGATCAGCCGCGTCACCCGGCCGTCGAACGAGCCGCTGCCCAGGCGGTAGTAGACCGTCGGCCGGTCGATCATGTACTCGCGCAGCTTGTCGTCGAGCCGGTCGATCGTGTAGGCGGCATCCGCGCCGAAGGTCGCGATGGCGCCCTCGACCCCGGCGCGCCGTCCGTTCCAGATCTCCATCTCGCGGTCGCGCGGGCGCACGAAGAGCACGAAGCGCTCCTTGGCGTCGGCCGGATTGATGACGGCGACGGCGTCGGGCTCGTCGAATCCTGTCAGGAAGAAGAAGTCGGAGGCCTGCCGGAACTCGTAGTTGACGTCGTTGTTGCGCCGGAGCTCCTGCGCGCCGGGGATGATGGCCAGCGCATCACCGATCGCCGCCGCGAACCGCTGGCGCCGTTCCACGAAGGGGGCTGGATCGAATGGGCTCATCGGCGCAATAATACAACGGCCAAAGGGAGGCTCCTATGCACGTCGGAATGGCCGCCGTCTTTTCAGAATCCCGGCAAGGCGCGCGCCGATCGCGAGGTCTACCGCAACGAGCTCAGGCTCGCCGACCTCGCCGAGCCGCTGGGGTTCGAGTCGATCTGGGGCGTCGAGCACCACTTCACCGACTATACGATGTGTCCGGACGTGCTCCAGTTCCTCACCTACATGGCCGGGCGCACGGAGCGCGCGCAGCTCGGCTCGATGGTGGTCGTCCTGCCGTGGCACGATCCGATGCGGGTCGCCGAGGAAGTCTCGATGCTCGACAGCATCTCCGGCGGCCGGCTCATCCTGGGCCTCGGGCGCGGTGCCGGCAAGGTCGAGTTCGACGGTTTCCGCCTCTCGATGGACGAGTCGCGCCAGCGTTTCGTCGAATCTGCCGAGATGCTGCTACACGGGCTCGAGACCGGCTACTGCGAGTACCAGGGACAGTTCGTGCACCAGCCCCGCGCGGCGATCCGGCCGGCGCCGTTCAAGTCGTTCCGCGGCCGCGCCTACGCCGCCGCCGTCTCGCCGGACTCGATGCCGATCATCGCTCGCCTCGGCGTCGGCCTCCTGATCATTCCCCAAAAGCCGTGGCCGGAAGTCGCGCGCGAGCTCGACACCTACCGGGGGATCTACCGCGAGATCAACGGCGTGGACGCGCCGCCGCCGGTGTCGGCCGGCTGGACCTTCTGCGACCCGAGCGCCGCGCGGGCCCGCGAGATGGCGCGCCGCTGGATCGGCGGTTACTACCTGACCGTGCTCGACCACTACCAGTTCGCCGGTGATCACCTGACCCACACGAAGGGCTACGAGTACTACGGCAAGATGTCGGAGAAGATCGCGCAGTACGGCACCGACAAGGTCATCGACTACTTCACCGACCTCCAGGTCTACGGCACGCCCGAGCAGTGCTTCGAGAAGATCCTCGACGTGCGCGACCGCGTGGGCAACAGCCACTTCGTGGGCGTGTTCTCGTACGCCGGGATGCCCTACGACGAGGCCGAGCGCAATATGCGGCTGTTCGCCACCGAGGTGATGCCCGCGCTCAAGAAGCTCGGGACGGCGCCCGCGGCGGCCCCGCGCGCCGGCGAGCCCACGGAAATCAGGGCGCTCGGGTTCTGAACCCTCGGGTTCTGAGAGAGGACACCGTGACGACACCGCTCACCGTCAACCTCCCGTTCAACCGCGACTGCATCGGCGCGTCGTTCGTCCCCGCCAAGAAGGGCACGAAGCCGCCGGATCGGCGCGGTCACTGGCTCATCGTCCAGGACCAGAAGCTGATCGTGCAGCCGGACGGCGAGGGCTTTCGCTTTCCGACGGGCGCGCGGCCTGCCGGCCTGGGCGGATCCAGCGAGCCGTTCTGGCTCGGCACGCTGGGCCAGACCGAGTGCTGGGTGGTCTCGCTCCCGCGCGAGGCCGCCGTGCCCGACGGTTACGTGCGCGAGACGCTGGTGCCGATGGCGGGGGCGCGGCTGCCCGACGACATGCTCTCGCTCGGCGGCATGGCGATGCAGGCGCTCTGGTGGGAGACGACCAGCGGCTTCTGCCCGCGCTGCGGCGATCGCACCGAGCGCCTGGAGGGCGAGTGGGGCAAGCGCTGCCCGGCTTGCCGGTACGAGCACTACCCGCACCTGCATCCGGCCATCATCGTCATCGTGCGCGACGGCGACCGCGTGCTGCTCGCGCGGAAGGCGGGCTGGGCGCCCAATCGCTACGCGCTCGTCGCCGGCTTCGTCGACAACGGCGAATCGCTCGAGAGCACCGTGGCGCGCGAGGTGAAGGAAGAGGTCGGCGTGGACGTGAAGGACATCCGCTACGTCGGCAGCCAGAACTGGCCGTTCCCGAGCCAGCTCATGGTCGGCTTCGTCGCGACCTACGCCGGGGGCGAGATCAAGGTGGATCCGGAAGAGCTCGAGGACGCGCGGTGGTTCCCCTGCTCGAACCTCCCCGGGCTCCCGTCGCGCCACAGCATCTCGCGCTTCCTCATCGACAACTACGGGCGCTGACGCCGGCAGCGGCGGTGCCATGACCGAGCAGGTCTGCCTCGGCGTTCCACTGTTCCTGTTCGTCCGCCTGCCGAAGCCGCTGGTCCCGCCGATGTCGGACACCGATCCGGCCTTTCCCGGTCATTTGACCAACTTGAGAAGGCGTCTCGTGAAGAACACGTCCTCGCGCCGGTCGCCACGGTGCTCGCCGATTGCCTGCTTCAGGGCACCGTGAACGCGCTGCTCACGTTCCGGGTTGGCTGCATCGCGAAGCGCTACAGCTCGGGGATGCCCCTGCCGAGCCCCAAGCTGACACGGAAGGCGGCCACCCGAGAAGCGTCCGTCATGCTCGGTGGCGTCGTCGCGGAGCTTACGAAGACCGTCACGAAGGCCGTGTGGGAGACGGCGATCCGTGTCATGACCCGCAAGGGGAAGACCGCGGCCGGACGCGTCGCGGCGTTCCTGCGGGGTGACCCAGCCGGCTCTGCGGTCTAGGCCCCCGCGGGCACCGGGAGCACCGCGCCGCACTTCCGGCAGGTCCTCAGGGCCTCGCTCGCGTTGAACTTCTGGATGACCTCGCGAAGCTCCACCTCGATGTTCGCGCACGAGAAGGTCGCCTCGTGGAGGCGCCCACCGCAGCGCTCGCAGAACCACGCGAGCTTGTCGAGCTCGTCGGCCTTCCGCTTGCGCTCGATGACGAGACCCCACGTGTCGGCGGGCCGGATCGGGCAGTGCGGCGTGCCGGCGCGACAGAGCATCACCTCGCCCTCACGCACGGGAATGTCGCGCGGCGTGCCGGTCTCGTCGATGCAGCGCACGGTGATGTCGCCCTCGAGCTGGAAGAAGATCTCGTCGCCGGGGTCGATGTGAAAGTCGTTCCGCGCGTTCGGCCCGCGGACGATCTGATAGATGAACTCGCTCTCCGGAAAGACTTCCTTGTTCGCGACTGGCCCACTGAAGTGGCCCTTGTGCTCCTCGATCCACCTCATCAGATGCAGCGGCGCGATGTTCGCCATCGACAAGCCCTCCGTCGATCCGTCATCCTACGCCCGACCGCTCCCCGACACACGCTAGCGCTGAACCTCAGCAACCCACGCCGTGGTACGCCCGCCGACGGTGAGATACCGGATGCGCTCGCCACTCACCGTCATCGGACGCCGCTCGCGCTTGCTCCATCGCGTGTGAAAGAGCCACTTCGCGGGGAACCGGTCGCTGTCGGCGCCGGCGCGCACCGCGGTGGTGATGACGAGACGTAGCTGGGCGCGGATGCGCCCGACTTCGGCCGCCGTCAGCGTGTGCGCGCGCCGGCGCGGGTCGATGCGGGCTTGATAGAGCACCTCGTCGGCGATCCAGTTCCCGACGCCCGCCGAGAACGACTGATCGAGCAGCAGGGCCTTGATCGGCGCCGCGCGCTCGCCGCAGAGCGCGATGAGCCGACGTAGGGGTGGCAGCTCGTGGAGGGCGTCGAAGCCGAGCAGGCTGATCGGCGGCTCCGCGCGCGGGTCGTGGCGCAGGCGCACGCGGCCGAGCCGGCGCGCGTCGCGAAACGCGACTTCGGTGCCGTCGTCGAGCGCGAGGAGCAGGCGGAGAAAACGCGGTGGCCAGACGTCCTGGTTCGCGCGACGGCCCTCGGTCATCAATCGGCCGCGGCGCTGGCCACGGACTTCGATCTCGCCGGACATCCCGAAGTGGATGCAGGGCCAGGGGCGGCCGTCGAGCTCGAGCCACAGATGCTTGCCATGCCGCCGTGCCGCCAGGATTCGGCGTCCGAGCAGCGCCCTCCGCACGCGCGCCGGGCTCACGCCCTGGAATACGATCGGGTCGCGCACGACGTTGACCGTGACGATGCGCCGTCCAACCGCCGTGCGCGTGAGCAGCCGCCGCGCGGCTTCGACCTCAGGAAGCTCGGGCATCGGGCGGTAGTGTACGATGGGACCCCCGCGAGCGGGGAGCCGAGGCAACGTGATAATCTGCGGCTCTGACCCGAACCAGCGGCTCTTAGAGAGGACCGGCGATGGCGCGGATGACCGGCGGCGAAGCGATCGTGAAAGCTCTGGCCCGTGAAGGCGTCAAGGTCGCGTTCGGCCTGCCCGGCGTCCAGCTCTACGGCATCGTCACCGCGTTCCGCGACGAGCCGATTCGCTTCATCACCGTGCGACACGAAGGCTCGTCGACCTACATGGCCGACGGCTATGCGCGCGCCGGCGGTGGGATCGGCGTCGCCGTCGCCGTGCCGGGGCCCGGGCTCCTCAACGCTTCCGCCGGTCTCAACACCGCGTACGCCGCCTCCTCACCGGTGCTGATGATCGCGGGACAGATCCCGCGCAACCAGATCGGCAAGAAGATCGGCGTGCTTCACGAGCTCGACGACCAGCTCAACGCGCTGGCCGGCTCCACGAAATGGCGTCGCACGATCACGCAGGTCGCGGACGCGCCGGGGATCGTGCGGGAGGCGTTCGCCCAGCTCCGCAGCGGTCGGCCGCGCCCGGTCGCGATCGACATGCCCTGGGACACGATGGAGGAAGAAGTCGAGCTGACGCTGCCGGCCGTGGGAGCGCATCCGCCGCGCGCCGGCGCACCGGCCGCCGAGGTCGACCGGGCCGCCGAGGCGCTGCTGCGCGCCGAGCGAGTCGCGATCTACGCGGGCGGCGGCGTCCACCTCTCGGGCGCTCACGAGGCGCTGGCGGCGGTGGCCGAGTACCTCCAGGCCGGCGTGGTCGAGACGGCCGAGGGCAAGGGCGCGATCAGCGACGCGAACGATCTCTCGCTCGGCGCCGGGCTCTTCCCGAAGAGCCCGCTGCGCGGCTACCTCGACGGCGTCGACGTGGTCCTGGCCGTCGGCACCCGCTGCGCGATCGCGATGTTCCCGCCGGACTTGCCGGTGATCCAGATCGACGCCGACCCTGACGAGATCGGTCGCAACCACAAGAAGACCTCCGGCCTCGTCGGCGACGCGAAGGCTACGCTGGAAGCGCTGCTGGAGCGACTGCGCGCCGGCGGCAAGCCGCGCGCCTCGCGCAAGAGCGAGCGGGAGAGGCTCCGCCGTGAGGTCGCCGCGCTCATGACGCAGGAGCCCAACTCGTCGATCTTGCGCTCCCTGCGCCAGGGCATCCCCGAGGACGCGGTGGTCATCGCGGGGATGACGCAGATCGGCTACTTCTCGCGCCCGTTCTTCCCGGTCTACCGCCCGCGGACCTACATCAACTCGTCGTACTCCGGCAACCTCGGCTTCGAGTACCCGACCGCGCTCGGCGCCAAGGTCGCGTGCCCCAGCAAGCCGGTGGTCATGATCGCGGGCGACGGCGGCTTCATGTACTACGCCCAGGAGATGGCGACCGCGGTCCAGCACGGCATCAACGTGGTCGCGGTCGTGTTCAACGACAACGCCTACGGTAACGTCGCGCGCGACCTCGACGAGCACTGGGGCGGAAAGTTCGCGGCCGAGCTGCACAACCCCGACTTCGTCCGCCTCGCCGAGGCGTACGGCGCGGTGGGCCGGCGCACGAAGGAGCCCAGCGAGGTGGGTAAGCTCGTCGCGGACGCGATCCAGATGGACCGCCCCGTGCTGATCGAGGTGCCGGTCGGGCGGATGGCGCGACCGGTGTTCTTCGCGCCGCTCAAGACGCTGCCGCGCTATCAGCACTGACGGCAGTGCGCGCTGCAGGCCGCCGCGGGGCTGGGGCCCCGCCGGCCGAGGCGCGCTTACGAAGGAGAGAGCCTGATGGAATTCGAGTACTCGAAGAAGACCAAGATGTACATGGAGCAGGTCACCGACTTCATGACCAAGTACATCTACCCGAACGAGCACGTCTTCCACGAGCAGCTCAACGCGGGCCCCACGCGCTGGCAGATCCCGCCGATCATGGAAGAGCTGAAGGCCAAGGCGCGCGAGCGCGGGATCTGGAACCTGTTCCTGCCCGAGAGCGAGCGCGGCGCCGGGCTGACCAACCTCGAGTACGCGCCGCTCTGCGAGATCATGGGCCGGTCGCCCATCGCCCCCGAGGCGTTCAACTGCTCGGCGCCCGATACCGGCAACATGGAGACCATCGAGCGCTACGGCACGCCCGAGCAGAAGAAGCAGTGGCTCCAGCCCCTGCTCGAGGGCAAGATCCGCTCGGCGTTCGTGATGACCGAGCCGAAGGTGGCCTCGTCCGACGCGACCAACATCGAGTCGTCGATCGTCCGCGACGGCGACTCCTACGTGATCAACGGCCACAAGTGGTGGACGTCGGGCATCGGCGACCCGCGCTGCAAGATCCTCATCTTCATGGGCAAGACCGACCCGAAGAATCCCGATCGCTACAAGCAGCAGTCGATGATCCTGGTGCCGCGCGAGACGCCAGGTATCAAGGTGTTGCGCATGCTGACGGTGTTCGGCTACGACGACGCGCCGCACGGACACGGCGAGGTGGTCTTCGAGAACGTCCGCGTGCCGGCCACGAACATGCTCCTGGGCGAGGGCCGCGGGTTCGAGATCGCCCAGGGCCGGCTGGGGCCCGGCCGCATCCACCACTGCATGCGCCAGATCGGCGTCGCCGAGCGCGCGCTCGAGCTCATGTGCAAGCGCTCGCAGAACCGGGTGGCGTTCGGCAAGCGGCTCGCCGAGAACGACATCACGCTCGAGCGCATCGCGCAGTCGCGCATCGAGATCGACCAGGCGCGCCTCCTCGTCCTGCACGCCGCCTACATGATGGACACGGTCGGCAACAAGGCGGCCAAGCAGGCGATCGCCGAGATCAAGGTGGCCGTGCCCAACATGACGCTGCAGGTGGTCGAGCGCGCCATGCAGCTCCACGGCGGCGGCGGCGTGAGCCAGGAGTTCCCGCTGGCGTCCATGTGGGCCCACTCGCGAACCCTGCGCTTCGCCGACGGGCCCGACGAGGTGCATCGTCGCCAGATCGGCCGGCTGGAGCTCCGCAAGCACGGTTGAGCTGAGCGGCGCGCGACGGATCGTCGCCGGCCTCGAGGCCGCGGGGGTGACGCTGGCGGCCTCGGTGCCCGACACCTGGATCGGGCGGCTGATGCAGGCCGTTCGCGCGTCAGCCAAGATCCGGGCGGTCGACGTCGCCCGCGAAGAAGAAGCGGTCGCGATCGCCTGCGGGGCCAGCCTCGCCGGCGGGCGCGGCGCCGTGCTGATCCAGAATGCCGGCCTCCTCAACTGCGGCGGCGTCCTGGCCGGGCTCGTCGAGCTCTACCGGATCCCGTGCTTCTTCATCGTGTCCTACCGCGGTGACGGGCGCGATCCGATCTACTACCACACCCCGAAGGGACGCGTGACCGAGGCGACGCTCGGCGCCTGGCGGTTGCCCTACGCCCTGGCGGACCGCGCCGAAGACCTCGCGGCCCAGGTGGCCCGCGGGGTGGAGCTCGCGGACGAGTCGCGCGGCCCGTACGTGCTGCTGATCACCGGCGGGGATCTCGAGTGACGCCCCGCAAGACGTTCCTCGAGGCGCTCGTCGCGATGCTCACGCCGCGCGACGTGCTGGTCTCCTGCCTCGGCGCCAACGCGCGCTATCTGCCTCACCTCGCGGTGCCCGCGCCGTGCATCGCTCTCTGCGACTCGATGGGCGCGGCGATCCCCCTGGCGCTCGGCATGGCGCTGCAGCGGCCCGACCGCCACGTGATCGCGCTGGAGGGCGACGGCTCGCTGATGATGAGCCCGAACGTGCTGGCGACGGTCGCCGCCGCGCGGCCGGAAAACCTCACGGCGCTGCTGTGGGTGAATCGCCACTACGAATCCTCGGGCGGCCAGGCGCTGCCGGCGGCGCCCGTGGACTGGGTCGGGCTCGCTCGAGGTCTGGGCCTGACGCACGTCGAAGCCGTCGCCGACGTCGCGACCCTGCGCGCCGCGTTTCCGCGGGCTCGAGACGCTCGTACGCCGGCGCTGCTGGTGCTCGACGTCGCGTTCGACCCGCACGAGGAGATCCCGCCGTACTCGGAGCGGCCGGACGAGATCCGCGCACGGTTCACGGTGGCATGACAACCGCCGGCGTGCGCGTGGGCGTGGACGTCGGCGGCACCTTCACCGATCTCGTCGCGTGGGACGGCGCCGGCCAGATGAGCACGCTGAAGGTGCCGACCACGCCCGACAATCCGGCGGGCGGCGTCCTCGCCGGCCTGGCCGCGGTCGCGCGTGTCGCCGGGCCGTGCGCGTCGCTGGCCCACGGCACCACGCTGGTCACCAACGCGATCGTCGAGCGGCGCGTCAGCGTCGTCGGTCTCGTTACCACGCGCGGCTTCCGCGACGTGCTCGAGATCGGCCGCATGAACCGGCCGCACCTCTACCGGCTCGACTTGCCCGCCAAGCCCGAGCCCCTGGTGCCCCGGCGGCTCCGCGCCGAGGTCAGCGAGCGCATCGGCCCCGACGGCTCGGTGCTCGCCGCGCTCGAGCTCGCCGAGCTCCCCGACATCATCCGACACTTCCGGAGCGAGGGCGTGGAGAGCGTCGCGATCTGTCTCCTCCACGCCTACGCGAACCCGGCCCACGAGCAGGCGCTCCGCCTGGCGCTGGCGCCGCATTTCCCCTTCGTGTCGGTCTCGAGCGAGATCAACGCCGAGTTTCGCGAATACGAACGCACGTCCACGACGGTGCTCAACGCCGCCGTCATGCCGCTCGCGGCCCGCTACCTCGATGATCTCGTGGCGCGTCTGGCCGCCGGCGGACGCGCGGTGCCCATCCATCTCCTGCACTCGGCCGGCGGCATGATGTCCGTCGAGGCCGCGCGGGCGCGGCCGCTCACGATGGCCATGTCCGGCCCCGCCGCCGGCGTGGCGGCGGCCGCGCACCTCTCGCGCGCGCTGGGCCTGCCGCGCGCGCTCGCGTTCGACATGGGCGGCACCACCACCGATGTGTGCCTCGTCGCCGACGGCGTGCCGGAGACGGCGCGCCAGCGCAAGCTCGGTGACTATCCGGTGCGGCTGCCCGCGGTCGCCGTCGAGTCGATCGGCGCCGGCGGCGGCTCGGTCGCGTGGGTCGAGACGACCGGCGGGCTCAAGGTCGGCCCGCGGAGCGCCGGCGCTGCGCCCGGCCCCGCCTGCTACGGCCTCGGCGGCAACGAGCCCACGGTCAGCGACGCCGATCTGATCCTCGGCTATCTCAACCCCGAGCGGATCTACGGCGGATCGATCCGGCTCGACCGCGCGCGGGCGGAGGCGGCGCTCGACCCGCTGCGTCGCCGGTTCGGGCTCTCGCTGCTCGACGCCGCGCACGCGGTCGTCGAAGTCGCCAACGCCAACATGCAGCGCGCGCTCCGTCTGGTCTCCGTGCAGCGCGGTTACGACCTGCGCGAGTTCACGCTGATCGCCTACGGCGGCGCCGGACCCGTGCACGCCGGCGCGCTGGCGCGCGACGCCGGCATTTCGCGCATCGTCGTGCCCGCGCACTCCGGCGCCTTCTCGGCGCTCGGGTGCCTGGTCTCGCCGCTTCGTTACGACGCCGTGCAGACCTCCCGGATGCGGCTCGAGGCCTGGGACACGAAGATCGTCGCCGACCGCTTCCGCGGCCTCGAGGCGCAGTGTCAGGCACCGCTGCTCGACGAAGGCCACGCGGCGGACCGCGTGGTGGTCAGGCGCAGCGCCGACCTCCGTTACGCCGGCCAGAATTACGAGCTCGAGATCGACGTGGGCGAGGCGAGCCCCGACGCGCTGCGGACGGCGTTCGAGCGGCGCCATCGCCAGCTCTACGGCTACGCGACCGGAGAGAGCGTCGAGTGCATCAACCTCCGGGTGACCGCGCAGCTCGTCCGCGACGACGCCACGCTGCCGGCCCCCGCCAACTCGAATCCCGCGTCGCCCGCCGGCACGCTCCGCGCCTACTTCCGCGAGACCGGCGGCATCACGATGCCGCGCTACGAGCGCGCCTCGCTGGCGACCGGCCAAACGATTCCCGGACCAGCGCTGGTCGAGGACGAGTGGTCGACGACGCTCGTCCGTCCGGGCCAGCGCTGCCACGCGGATCGGCTCGGCAATCTGTTGATCGAGGTCGGCGCGTGAACGAGGTCGACCCGTGAACCTCCACCCGGCCACCCTCGAGGTCGTGCGCAACGCGCTCTACGCGATCGCGGAGGAGATGAGCGTGATCGTCACGCGCTCGGCGCGCTCGCCGCTGCTCAAGGAGGCGGGCGATCTCTCGTCGGCGCTGACCGACGCCGAGGGCCGGTTGATCGCGCAGGGGCGCGACATCCCGATCCACCTGGGCGTCATGGGGTTCACCGTCAAGGAGTTCCTCAAGCGCGTACCACGCGAGCGCCTGCGCGAGGGCGACGTGTGGTTCCTCAACTTGCCGGAGGTGGGCGGCAACCATCTGCCCGACGTGAAGGCGGTGCGGCCGGTCTTCGTCGGCGGGCGCCTGGTCGCCTTTGCGATCAACCTCGCCCACTGGGCGGACATCGGCGGCGCCGTGCCGGGCAGCTACGTGCCGTCGGCGACCGAGTGCTATCAGGAAGGACTCCGCATCGCGCCGATCCCCCTCTTCGCGGCCGATGGACCGCAGCGCGACGCGATCGACCTCGTGCTCGCCAATCTGCGCGGACGCGACGAGCGCGAGGGCGACATGTTCGCCCAGTTCGCCGCCAACGACGTCGCGGCCCGCCGGCTGCAGGAGCTCTTCGCCCACCACGGCGGGGACACGATCGGCGCCTGCTTCGAGCGGCTCCACGCCGAGTCGGAGACCCAGATGCGGGCGGCCATCCGCGCGCTGCCGGACGGCGTCTGGGAAGGCGAGGACTGGGTCGACGACGACGGCGTCGACGATCGGCCGATCCGAATCCACGTGCGCGTTGAAATCGCCGGAGACCAGGCGCGCTTCGACTTCACGGGCACGGCGCCGCAGACGCGCGGGCCCGTGAACACGACCTACTACATCGCGTGCTCGGCGGTCTACTACGCCATGAAGGCGCTGATCGCGCCGGACGTCCCGCCCAACGACGGCTGTTACCGGCCGCTGCACGTCCACGTGCCGCCCGGCACGGTCCTGAGCGCGGACCCGGATCGCCCCGTCGTCGGCGGCAACCACGAGACGTCGCAGCGCGTGGTCGACGCGATCATCAAGGCGCTGGCCCCTGTCCTTCCGGATCGCGTGATCGCCGGCGGGCCGACGACCTCCGGCGTCCTGATCTTCGGCGCGCGCCAGCCCGACGGCCGGTGGGCGATCCTCTACGAGGTCCACGGCGGCGGCGAGGGCGCGACCGCCGCGAAGGACGGCGCCTCGGCGGTGCGAGTTCACATGTCGAACGTGATGAACACGCCGATCGAGGTCATCGAGGGCGAATATCCGATCATGGTCGAGGAGCAGGCGCTCCGCCTCGGCTCGGGGGGCGACGGCGCTCACCGCGGCGGCCTCGGCTTCCGGCGCGCCTACCGGATCCTGGCGCCGGAGCTCACGCTCACGAGCATGCTCGACCGGCGCGTGGTGCCGCCGTACGGCCTCGCCGGCGGCCGC
>Ga0209157_1001155_pt1 | contig 22390 bp, 26 predicted proteins | sample GraSoiAngelo_135_FD_185892 | JGI IMG/M metagenome (GOLD analysis project Ga0209157, IMG submission 185892) | Grasslands soil microbial communities from the Angelo Coastal Reserve, California, USA - 14_0929_05_40cm (SPAdes) (version 2) | ecosystem: Environmental > Terrestrial > Soil > Grasslands ...
TCTGGGCGGATGGCGCTCTCTGTAAGGATGGGGGTTTTGCCATCGGTTGGCATTGACCAGTGATATTTTGATCCGAGTAGAGCTGCGTCCCGTCCGCCTGTTGACAAACCCAAACATCAGCCTGGACGGAGCTTACCAGCAGTCCAAATCCCAAAATTGAAAGAATAAGGTATCTCACAGCCGTTCCTATCATTCTTCGGCAAGGGGCCCGATCAATTCCTTGATCTTCGCCCCGACATCCTTGGCCGTCATGAGAGACTCGCCGACCAGGACGGCCCGGACGCCCGCCTCAACCACCCGCTTTACGTCGTCTCTTGTGAAGATCCCGCTCTCGCTGACGATCAGCTTGTTGCCAGGAATGCGTTTGGCCAACCGGAGCGTCACATCGAGGGTTGTCACAAACGTCGTCAGGTCGCGGTTGTTGATCCCGATGATCCGGGCTTCGCAAAGCCGTTCGAGCACCAGGTCCAGCTCCCGCTCATCGTGCACCTCGAGCAGGACGTCCAGGCCGAACTCTTGCCGGGCCAGATGATAGAAATCAATAAGTTGCACACGATCGAGGGCAGCAACGATCAGGAGCACGGCGTCCGCTAGGTGTGCCCGCGCCTCATAGAACTGCAGCTCGTCCACCATGAATTCCTTGTTGAGCGCGGGCAACGGCACCTTCTCGCGGATTGCGCGCAGGTGGCCGAGGCTGCCCTGGAAAAATTCCTTGTCGGTCAGGACGGAGAGCGCGGCGGCCCCGTGCTCGTGATAGGTCTGCGCGATCGTGAGGGGGTCGAAGTCCTCGCAGAGGACACCCCTGCTGGGCGAGGCCTTCTTGACTTCGGCGATCAGGCGGGGCGTTTCACCCGTAGATGCGCTGTCTGAACGGGGCGGTCCGGCGAGCGCCTGGTAGAACCCGGTCGGCGCCGGCGCGTCCCGAATCTTCGCCCTCAGATCGGCCAGGTACCGCGCGTTCTTTTTCTCTTTGACCTCCCGCTTCTTGTGCTCAAGTATTTTGTCCAAAATCATGGGATTACCGTTAAACGCTATTCGTTAATCGTTAAACGGTTCAGGATTATTTCCGTTTCCCGTATCCGAGTTAGCCTTCCGTTTAACGTATGACGTGTAACGATTAACGTCCTATCGGTTCGTCCATTTGATCAGGCGCTCCAGCTTGTCCATCGCCTCCCCGGACTGGACGATCGTCCGCGCCAGCGCGACTCCGTCCTGCAAGGTCGCCGCCTTCCCACACGCAACCAGCGCCGGCGCGGCGTTGACGAGCACAAGCTGCTGGCGCGGGCCTTCGCGCCCGGAGAGGATGTCCCGGGTAATCTGCGCGTTCTCCTCCGCATCCCCTCCCTCCAAATCCTTGGCGCGCACCCGCTGCAGCCCGAAATCGCGGGGCTCGACCATGTAGCTGGTGAGCCGGCCCGCCTTGCCTTCGGAGACGCGCGTCCGGTCCGCCAACGTGATCTCATCCAGCCCGTCCATGCCGTGGACCACGTAACAGTGCCGCCCGCCCAGCCGCATCAGCACCTTCGCCAGCAGGTCCGTGAGGGCCTCATGGTACACGCCGACGATCTGGATGGAGGCGCTGGCCGGATTGGTCAGCGGCCCCAGCAGATTGAAGATCGTACGGACGCCGATCTCCTGGCGCGGGCCCACGGCGTGTTTCATGGCGCCGTGAAACAGCGGCGCGAAGAGAAACCCGATGCCGATCTCGTTCACGCACTCTTCGGCCCGCTCGGGTGGAAGATCGAGGCGTACCCCCAGAGCCTTCAACACGTCCGCGCTGCCCGAGCGCGAGGAGACTGCACGGTTGCCGTGCTTGGCCACGGTGACCCCCGCGCCCGCCACCACGAACGCGACCGCTGTGGATACGTTGAAGGTCGCCCCCCCGTCCCCGCCCGTCCCGCAGGTGTCCACGACAACGGGATCGGTCGTGTGGATGCGCACGGCCTTCGCCCGCATTGCCCGGGCGGACCCCGTGACCTCGTCCACCGCTTCCCCCTTCATGCGAAGCGCGGTGACATAGGCCGCGATCTGCGCCGGTGTGGCTTGGCCCTCCATGATTTCGTGCATGGCGGCTTCGGCCTCGGCCTCCGTCAGGTCCAGCCGGTCCACGACTTTGGCAATGGCGTCTTTGATCATGGGTGGAGGTTAGCGCGACAAGAAATTGCGAAGCAGATCCTTGCCCGGCCGCGTCAGGATGGACTCCGGATGGAACTGCACCCCTTCGACCGGCAGGGTCCGGTGGCGCAGGCCCATGATCTCGCCTTCGGCAGTCTCGGCCGAGATCTCCAGGCAGGACGGCAGCGTCTCCCTCTTCACGATCAGGGAGTGGTAGCGCGTTGCCTCAAACGGGTTCGGCAGACCCTTGAAGATCGTCCTGCCGTCGTGCTTGATCTGGGACGTCTTTCCGTGCATCAGGCGCTCTGCGCGGACCACGTCGCCGCCGAAGGCCTCGCCGATGCTCTGGTGACCCAGGCACACGCCCAGGATCGGCACGGTCCCGGCCAGGCGCTTGATGGTCTCGATGGACACCCCCGCTTCCTTTGGCGTGCACGGCCCCGGTGAGATCACGATCCGCGAAGGTTTGAGCGCGGCGATCTCGTCCACGGTCATCGCGTCGTTGCGGACGACACGCACCTCCTCCCCGAGCTCACCCAGATACTGGACGAGGTTGTAGGTGAACGAATCGTAGTTGTCGATCACCAACAGCATGACTTAATCGAGGCCGCGCTCGGCCATCTCCACGGCCCGCATCATGGCCTTGGCTTTATTGCAGGTCTCGACGTACTCAGCCTCCGGATCCGAATCTGCGACGATGCCGGCGCCCGCCTGGATGAAGGCCTGGCGCCCCTTGATCACCACGGTGCGGATGTTGATGCACGTGTCCATGTTGCCCGAGAACCCGAAATACCCGACCGCGCCCGCGTACGGCCCTCGGCGCGACGGCTCCAGCTCCTCGATGATCTCCATGGCGCGGATCTTCGGCGCGCCGGACACCGTGCCAGCCGGAAAGCATGCCCGCAGCACGTCATAGGCGTCCCGCCCGGGGGCCAGCCGGCCCTCCACCTGGGAGACCAGGTGCATGACATGCGAATACTGCTCCACGACCATGAAGTCCTTGACGCGGACGGTGCCGGGCCGCGCGACCCGCCCCACGTCGTTGCGCCCCAGATCCACCAGCATCACGTGCTCGGCGCGCTCCTTGGCATTGGCCAGCAGCTCCTCCCGCAAGGCGCGGTCCTCCTCCTCGGTCGCGCCGCGCCGACGAGTCCCGGCGATCGGCCGCAGCTGCACCAGGTCATCCTCACAGCGGACCAGCACCTCCGGCGACGCGCCCACCAGCTCCACTTCGGGAAAACGGAGATAGTACATGTACGGCGAGGGGTTGATGACCCGCAGGGCCCGGTAGAGGTCGAACGGCCGGGCCCGCATCGACGCCTGCCACCGTTGCGAGAGCACGCCCTGAAAGATGTCGCCGGCCTTGATGTACTCCTTCGTCTGCATCACCATCTTCTCGAAGTCCGCCTTGCTCATGTTGGAAGTGAAGGCAAGCGGCCGCCTAGGAGCGAGCTTGCGCGGGGACGGCCTGCGGCCCGTGCGCAGCCGTACGATCATCCCGTCGATCCGCCGGACCGCCTCGGCATAGGCCCTTTTGTAGTCCCGATCCCCGACATGCGCGTTGGCCACGATCCGGATCGTCTGCGCCACGTTGTCGAAGACCAACAGCGTGTCGGTGAGCAGAAAGCACATCAGGGGAAGCCCCAGCATGTCTTTGCGAAGTGACGGGAGCCGCTCGAACTGGCGGACGACGTCGTAGCTCAGATACCCTACCGCCCCCCCGCAGAACCGGGGCAGCCCGGGCACCTCGACCGGTCGGTACTCCGCCATGAGGGCGCGCAGGCAGTCCAGCACGTCGGTCTTCACGGGAATACGGCGACGGCGGCGGCCGCCTGACAACACCACTTCGCGGTCGCTGCCGTGCAACAGAATCGGCGCGCCGCTCCCCAAAAACGAGTAGCGCCCCCACTTCTCGCCGCCCTCGACGCTCTCCAGCAGATAGGCGCACGGGCCTCGGTCGATCTTGGCGAGCGCCGAGACCGGCGTCTCGAAGTCGGCCAGGACCTCGCGGGAAACCGGAATCAAGTTCCCTTGTCTGGCCAGCGCGCAAAACTCTTTGAAATCAGGGACGTAGTCGCCTGGGTGCATGCGGCCACGGTATCACAGGCTTCCTCGGCGAGTCTACTTACAATCTACCGCTCGTAGAAGTCCTTTTCTGGAGCGTCGTCGAAGTCATCCGCTTCATGCCCGGCGGCACCTTCGCCTTCCAGGCGCTCCTCCAGATCGGCCACGCGGTTCCACACCGCTTCTAACTTCTCATCCAGTCGCGCCAGGCGGTCGGCGACCAACTTATCCTGATCGCGCCGCGCGGTGCCCCCGTCATGGCCCGCAGCCTGACGCTGGCTGAGCATGGCCTTGATCGCCTCTACCTCGCGGGCAAGGCGCTTGACTTCCGCAGCCAGGTCGGCCGACCCGCCGGCATGGTTGGCTTTGCCGAGGGCCTCTCCTTCTTTGGGGGTTCCCTTCGCGGCTCTGTGCTTCCCCTTGGCAGGCATCGCTCTCCTTCCTCCTCCAGTCCCAGCGATACGTAAGCTAAGGCGTCAACCACCCTTGGTCGGCAAAACTGATGTACTCATGGTCCCCGATAATAACGTGGTCAAGAACCCGAATGCCAATGATCTCCCCGGCCGAGACAAGGCGGTGAGTCAAGGCCCGGTCTTCCGGACTCGCCTCCGGATCCCCGCTCGGGTGATTGTGCACGAAGATGACGGCCGCGGCCGACTCCCGCACGGCCGGGACGAAGGCTTCCCGCGGATGGACGATACTCAGGGTCAAGCTGCCCTCCGACACCGTCACGTCCCGAATGATGGCGTTCTTGCCGTCCAGCAAGACCGCCTTGAAGACCTCCCGGCGAAGGTCCCGCATGAGAGGGCGGTAGTGACGGAACACGTCCTGGCTGGACGTCACCCGCTGCCCCGTGGACAGAGGAGCGGCCATGGCCCGCTTCCCGATTTCCAGCGCCGCCTTGATGAGGGCGGCCTTGGCCGGCCCGACTCCGGGCACGGCACAGAGTTCCCTGACGCTCAACCGGCTGACACCCGGCAAACCGTCGTGCCCATACAGCAGGGCGACCCCGACATCCAGCGCCGTCCAGCCCTCGAACCCGGTTCCTAGCAGAATGGCAAGAAGCTGTCCGTCCGTCAAGGTCTCCGGGCCGTACCGAAGGAGGCGCTCGCGGGGCCGCTCGTCCGGAGGCCAGGTCTCGATCCCCATCGCTTTCCCCATGTCATGCCCCTATCCATCTGTGTACGCTCGTACACACCAGGTGCACATTTTTGACACAGGGAAGGTCTCTTAGGTTAAACCGGTAGGACTGTCTCCTCTCATAACTCTATGAAATTCCAAAAGCTGCGTTTTGGGCACCTACCTTGCCTTCCTGGGCGCAACGGATCTCCGACCACCGACAGGAGGACAGGACAATGCAATGCAGGAAATGCAAAGGGCTCATGGTCAGGGAACGGTTTTCCGACTATTTCCTGATCGTCTACGCCTGGAAATGCATCAACTGCGGGGCGATCGTGGACCCCACTATCACCCATAATCAGAAAAAGCGCCCTGCTGAAAATCCCCAGGAGGCCGTCTCCCAGTAACACGCCGATCGTCTTCCCCTGCTACCGGCCACCTAACGGGGAGACCTAATCCTCCCGCGACGGTCGCTTTCCCTTAGCGCGACGCTCGCCGCGTTGTCAAGCCACCTCGCCGGTTGCGCAAACCACAGCGGGCCGTGTTAGACTCGCAGAAATCATGCGCATCATCGGCGGCACATCACGCGGTCGTCGCTTGTCAGGACCCAGAGGCGCCGCGATCCGCCCCACGGCGGACCAGGTGAAAGGGGCCCTCTTCAATATCCTCGCGGACCGGATCGTCGGCGCGCGGTTCCTCGATCTCTTCGCGGGGACCGGCAACATCGGCCTCGAGGCGCTGAGCCGCGGGGCCACGCAGGCGACGTTCGTGGAATCCAACCCGATCGCGTGCCGCCTCCTGGAGGCCAACGTCCGTCGGTGCGGCTTTGAGCGAGCGGCCGAGGTCCGTCCCGTTCCTGTGTCCCGCTTCCTGAAGCACACACGCGGACCGGCCTACGACATCGTCTTTCTCGACCCGCCCTACGAGACCCAGGACGCGCAAAGGGTCTTGCCATCAGTGGGGGCCGATGATATCATCCAGCCCCACGGCGTGGTGGTTGTCGAGCACTTCCATAAAACCCACCTGGACGATCGGATCGGACATTTGGCTCTCGTGAAAACCTACCGGTACGGGGACACCTGTCTGTCTCTGTACCAGCGCGAGCGGACTGAGGCCTCGGCATGAGGATCGGCGTTTATCCGGGCACGTTCGACCCGATCACCAACGGGCACGTGGACCTCATCAACCGGGGCCTGCGCCTGTTCGACAAGATCTACGTGGCGGTGGCCGCGAACCCGCAGAAGCATCCGGTACTGGCCCTGGACGAACGGGTGGAGCTGGTGCGCCTCGCCACCAAGGAGACTCCCCGAGTCGAAGTGGAGCCGTTCCACGGTCTCCTGGTGGATTTCGTCCGCCAGCGGGGAGCCCACGCGGTGATCCGGGGGCTCCGTGCCGTGTCGGACTTCGAGTTCGAGCTACAGATGGCGCTCATGAACCGCAACCTGGACCAGAGCGTGGAGACCGTCTTCCTCATGCCCAGCCAGGAATACATCTATCTGACGTCGACGATCATCAAGGAAGTGGCCCGGCTGGGCGGCGACCTCGCCGGCCTGGTGCATCCCGAGATCGCCCGCCGGCTGGGAGAACGCCTGCGGGGCTGCTCCCGATGAAGCTCGCGCAGCGGGTCGGACGCACCGCGCCCTCCGCAACACTCCGCATCACCGCCGAAGCCAAAGCGATGGTCGCCCGAGGCGTGGACGTCATCGACTTCGCCTCCGGCGAGCCGGACTTCGACACGCCGTTGCCGGTCAAGGAAGCGGGCATCGCTGCCATCCGCAGCGGCTTCACGAAATACACCGCCGCGGGCGGCATCGACGAACTCAAGCTGGCGGTCGTCGAGAAGCTCAGGCGCGACCAGGGTCTCACCTACGACACGTCGCAGGTGCTGATCTCCTGCGGCGCGAAGCACACCCTCTACAACCTGGCCCAGGCCCTGTACGAGTCCGGCGACGAGGTGATCATCCCGTCTCCCTACTGGGTCTCGTTCCCGGAGCAGGTGCTGCTCAACGACGCCACGCCGGTGCTGGTCCCGACGGAGGAGCGGCGCGGCTTCCGCCTGACGGGGGAACTCCTGGCGCAGCACGTGACGCCGCGCACGAAGGCCGTCGTGGTCAACACCCCGGGGAACCCGACCGGCTCGGTCTACGACCGCCGGACGCTCGAAGACATCGCCAAGGTCGCGCTCCGCCACGACCTGCTCATCATCTCGGACGAGATCTACGAGAAACTGCTGTACGACGGGCTCACGCACGTGAGCATTGCCTCGCTGGGGCCTGAGGTCCAGGCCCGCACTGTCGTGGTGAACGGCGTGTCCAAGGCTTACGCGATGACCGGGTGGAGGATCGGCTACGCCGCGGGGCCGAAAGACCTGATCACCGCCATGACGACGGTGCAGAGCCAGAGCACGTCCAACCCCACATCCATCGCCCAGAAGGCAGCGGTTGTGGCGCTGAACCAGGGCGACGCGTTCATCAAGGAGATGGTCGCTGAGTTCGACCAGCGGCGGCGGGTCATGGTGGAACGGTTGAACAAGATCCCGGGTGTGACCTGCACGATGCCGAACGGTGCGTTCTACGCTTTCCCGCACGTCGGTCGCCTGATCGGCCGGCGGGGTCCCGAGGGCCCTCTCCCCTCCGCGACCGCGCTGGCGGCCTACCTCTTACGAGAGGCCCGGACCGCCACGGTCCCTGGCGAGGCCTTCGGCGCCCCGGAGCATATGCGCTTCTCCTACGCCACGAGCATGTTGAAAATCGTCGAGGGACTGAACCGCATCGAGGAGGCCGTTCGCCGGCTGAAGTGAATCGCCCGTGAGCCGGGGATTGACGGCGGCGGGGAGAGGATTTACAGAAAGCAGTACGATGCCGATCTACGAGTACGGATGCGAGGCGGGGCACCGCTTTGAAGTCACGCAGAAGGTGAGCGACCCTCCGCTCACCACGTGCCAGGTGTGCGCGCGGCCGGTGTCCAAGCTCATCTCCGCGCCGGCCATCTCCTTCAAGGGAACCGGCTGGTACGTCACGGACTACTCGAACAAGCTCAAGCCCCCGGCCCAGGAGGGGAAGTCGGAAAGCGCCCCCAGTTCTCCTCCCGCGAGTTCCCCCGCATCGCCCCCATCCTCCGGCTCCGCTGGGTCCGGCACGAGTTCGCCCACACCGACGGGCTCATCCGGCACCTGATCCTCGACAGCGACCCGGCTTCTATTTCTTCTTGCCCTTCTTGACCGGCTTGCTCATGCTCTGCAATTTGGCTTGGGCGTCTGCCAACGCCGCCTGAAGCTGATCCACCCGGGCTTTCAGATCGTCCTGGGCTTTTGCCATCTGGTTAGATTGGGCCTTGCAGTCGTCGGCCGCTTGGGACACCTCCGTCACCTTCTTGAGCAAGGCGCTCTTTTCCGTCTCCGCGGCGTTCACCTTCGCCTCCAACTCGCCAATCTTCTGCTGGAGGGCCGGCGGCCACCAGGGCTGCAAGAAAGCCGGCGGCCACCAGTCGGACCAGCTGAACCCCATCAGGCTTCCAGCCAGGGCGATCGCTCCGATTACCCGTGCTTTGTGGCTCATTCGTCCCTCCTCTAGGTTGACGCTCCGTACGCCCGTCACAGCCGAGACCCTCGCTCCTCAGACACCTCCGGCGGCGCCTCCCGTTCTGCCGGCGCCCCGCGCCCGATCTGAAACTTCTCCAGCCGGTATTGCATCGTCTTATAGGTTAAGCCCAGCATCTTCGCCGCCTTGGCGATCACCCCGTTGCTCCGCGTCATGGCCGTCTCGAGCAGCTTGCGTTCGAACCCCTCGAGCGAAAAGCCCTCGGCCGGCAGCTCGAAATCGAGCTGAGCGAGCAGAGTCACTCGCGACCGCACTTCCGCGGGGAGGTCGCCGACATCGATCCGCTCGGCCTCGCACAGCAGGACCGCGCGCTCGATGACGGATTCCAGCTCCCGCACGTTGCCGGGCCACGGGTAGTCCATCAGCAGTCGCAACGCCCCGTTCGTCACACCCTTGACGGTCTTGCCCGATGCCGCCGTGTACTTCTTCAGGAAATGGTCGACCAGCTCCGGAATGTCGGTGGCCCGCTCCCGCAGCGCCGGCACGTGGATCGAGACCACGTTGAGCCGGTAGAAGAGGTCTTCCCGAAAGGTTGCCTGCTTGATGGCTGTCGCCAGCTTGCGGTTCGTGGCGGCCACCACCCGGACGTCCACTTTGATGTCTTCCCGCCCGCCGATCCGGCGGATTTCCTTCTCCTGGAGCACGCGCAGCAATTTCGCCTGGAGGGGGAGGCTCAGGTCGCCGATCTCATCCAGAAACAGGGTGCCTTGGTCGACGGCCTCAAAGAGACCGATCCGTCGCGCCTGGGCTCCCGTGAAGGCCCCCTTTTCGTGCCCGAACAGCTCGCTCTCGATCAGGGTCTCCGGCACAGCCGCGCAGTTGAGCGCCCGAAACGGACGGTGCGCGCGGGGACTGTGCACGTGCAGAGCCCGCGCGACGAGCTCCTTGCCCGTCCCGCTCTCGCCGGTGATGAGCACGGTCGCCTGGCTCGTGGCCACCTTCTTGATGACGCGGGATACCTCCTCCATCAGGGGATGGTGGCCGATGATGTTCTCGACTCTGAACGTCTCGTGGAGCTGCTGCTGGAGTTGCCGGTTCTCCGTGACGAGGTGCAGCCGTTCAAAGGCGCGCGCGATCGTGATCAGCAGCTCTTCCCGGTCCACCGGCTTGGCCAGGTAATCGAAGGCGCCCTTTTTCATCGCCTGGACTGCGGACCCGATCGTCCCGTAGGCCGTGACGAGGATGACGAGCGCCTCGGGATCCAGCTTCAAGAGCTCTTCCAGCAATGCCAGGCCGTCGCGCTCGGGCATCGAGAGGTCGGTCAGAACGACGTCCGCCTGGTGGTTTCGGTATGCGGAGAGGGCCTGCGAGACGTTGGACGCTGCCTCGACCGTGTACCCCTCGCCTTCCAGGATCACCGTCAGGATGTCCCGCTGGGCCTTCTCATCATCGACGACCAGGAGGTGTCCAGCGGTCATGCCGCCACCGCGACGCGTTCCACCGGCAGGCTGATGACCACGTCGGTGCCCTCATGCGGGCGGCTACGGACGTCGATCCGGCCCCGATGTTCCTCCACGATCTTCTTGGTGATCGCGAGTCCCAAGCCGATCCCCAGCTTCTTGGTCGTGAAATACGGATTGAAAATCCGGTTGAGGTCTTCCTCGCTGATGCCCGATCCGGTGTCCGAAATCGTGACCTCGACGGTCCCGTGAGGCTCAGGTGCTTGCCCCTCGCTCCTCGCCTCGGCGCAATGCCGGGTGGCGATACGCAAGCGCCCGCCGGCGGGCATCGCCTGAATCGCGTTCAGCACGACGTTCATGAGGCAGGTCTTGATCTGCACCTGATCGGCTTGCAGGCGCGGGATGGGGGTCGCTTCCGACACCTCGATGGAGATCCCCTGTTCGACAGCCTTCTGGCGGGCAAGGCCGACCACTTCCCGGATCAGCGTCACCAGGTCCACGTCGCTCTTGTTGAGCGCCAGGGGCTTTCCGACCGTGAGGAAATTCTCGATCATGCCGTTCAACCGGTGGATCTCGGCCTTGATATTGGACATCAGCGCCAGCACCTCGGCAGCGCCTTCGGGCCGCCCACTCTCCAGCCTGGTCCGGATGTGGTCGATGCTGAGGTTCATGAAGTTCAAGGGATTCCGGATTTCGTGGGCGATGCCGGACGCCAGCTTCCCGACAGCGGACAGCCGCTCCGCTTCCCGGAGCCGCTCCTCAAGTTCGCGGTGCTGACGGAGCTTTTCCACCATCTCGTTGAAGCTGCGCGTCAGCTCCGCGATCTCGTCCTCGCCCTCGACCTCGATGGTCTTGGTGAGATCGCCAGCGGCGACGTGCTTGGCTGCCTTGACCACGTCATGGAGCGGCTGCGTATATTTCCGCGCGAGGTAGAGCGAGACCAGAATGCCGAGCGAAAAGATCATCAACGTGACGGCCACCCGCTTGTACAACGACGCCTTGGTCGTCTGCGCCACATCGTCCAAGGTAAACGTCACGTGGATGTAGCCGAGCACCTCGTTGCCGTCCACCAACGGGGCCGTCACGTTGTATTCGCGCTGCCCCCCTTTGGTCACCGTGCTCTCCATCTTGCGCCCGGACGGTTGCGGCGACCGGGTGCTGACGAGGACTTCCTTCTTCTCCACGTCCAGCAGCTTGATCTCTTTGACACCCTTCTTCCCCAAGCGGGCCATCAGTTTCTGGAAGGCGGCCGGGTCCGGCCCGCCGGATAACTGCTCGACACTGACGGCCGTGGCGTTGGAGAGCTCATTGATGCTCTCTTCCATCTCCTGAACCAGCGCCTGCTGGGACAGATAGGAGAGGAGGATGGACGCCGCGAGCGACAACACCAGGAGCGCGAGCAGCATGATGACCAGCTTGGTGGTCAGACGGATTCGGTGGAAGAGCTGGTTGTTGAGGGCGCGGAGCGTCGCCAGCATGATCAGACCGCCCAGGAGGGGAGGACCGCGCGCAGCACAGTTTGCGCCACGAACCCCTCGCGAATGAGCCGCGGCGGGCTCACGGTCGTATCCACGACCGTGCTGGGGAGCCCGCCAGGCGTCGGGCCGCCGTTGACGATCAGATCGACGTCGGCCCCGAAGGCGTGCTCCACCTCGGCCGCCGTGGTCGCCGGCGGCTGTCCGGTGCGATTCGCGCTGGTGCCGGTGAGGGGGCCGCCAATGACTTCCAGCACCTGCTGCACGACAGGATAGGCTGAGAGCCGGACTCCGATCGTTCCCGTCCCCGCGGTGAGCACTAAGGGGACCGCCACCGCGGCCCGAAAGACCAGGGTCAGCGGACCCGGCCAGCAGGCCTGCATCAGCCGCTCGGCGGCAGGCGTGATCTCCGAGACCAGCGCCAGCAACTCGTGGCGGGAGCGGATGAGCACGAGGATGGGGCTCGTCTGCGGGGATCGGCCCTTCAGGGCGTACAGACGCTGAACGGCCTGGACGTTGAAGGGATCAACACCCAACCCATAGAAGGTTTCCGTGGGAAACGCGATGACGCCCCCGCCCCGGACAACTTTGCCAGCCTCCTGGAGCGTGGATTCGGAGACGCCATGACTCTGGCTGGTCGTTCCCATACGTGCGGCATTATACCATGGCCCGCGGCATCACCGTTTGATCAGCGCCCGCGCGCCGATATCGGAACGGTAGTGCATGCCCTCGAAGCGGATCCGGCGCACGCCCTCATACGCCCGCTCGCGCGCGACAGTGACGGTGTCCCCGAGGCCGGTGACCCCCAGCACCCGACCGCCGGCGGTCACGACGCCGCCGGGTGTGCCTGCGGTCCCGGCATGGAAGATGAGGAGATCGTCTTGCCCTTCCGTCTCCGCGAGGCCGTGGATCGGGATGCCCTTCGTCGGCAGGCCGGGATAGCCAGGCGCAGCCAGCACCACGCAGACCGCCGCGCGCTCGTGCCAGTCAACCGTGAGGCGGTCCAGCCGGTGCTCCGCCACCGCCGTCAGGATCTCCAGCAGGTCGGTCTTCACCAGGGGCAACACGACCTGGGCTTCCGGATCACCCAGGCGCGCGTTGAACTCCAATACTTTCAATTCGCCGCGCACGATCATCAGCCCTGCGTAGAGCACGCCGTGAAAGGGATTGCCGAGCCGGGAGAGGCCTTCGACGATCGGCTCGAGGATGGTGCGCCGGACCCGATCGACAAGATCGCGGGTGCCGATGGGCGCAGGCGCGTAAGCGCCCATGCCCCCCGTGTTGGGCCCGGTATCGCCGTCCCTCGCCCGCTTGTGGTCCTGCGCCGGCGGGAGGGGCATTACAGTCTGGCCGTCCGTGAAGGCCATCACGGTCAGTTCCTCGCCGTCGAGAAACTCCTCGATCACCACCCGCGATCCAGCCTCGCCGAACGCGTTGCGCTCCAGCATGGCACGGACCGCGTCGCGGGCCTCAGCGTGGGTGGCGGCGACGACCACTCCCTTCCCCTGCGCCAGCCCATCGGCCTTGACCACGATCGGCATGTCGCGCTGATCGACGTAGGCGAGGGCCGGGCCGACCGCCGTGAACGTCTGCGCGTCGGCGGTGGGAATGCCCAACCGGACCATCAGGTCTTTGGAGAACGCCTTGCTCGCCTCGATGCGGGCGGCCGCCTTGTGCGGGCCGAAGATGGGCAGCTTATCCTTGCGGAATTCATCCACGATGCCGGCGGCCAAGGGTGCTTCGGGACCGATGACCGTCAGGTCGATGCGCTGACGGCGGGCGAAGTCACGCAAGCCGGCCAGATCGTCGGCCGCCAGCGGCAGGCACTCGGCGAGTCGGGCGATCCCTGGATTGCCCGGTGCGCAGTAGAGCTTCGTGACCCGCGGGCTTTGAGCGACCTTCCAGGCAAGCGCATGCTCCCGTCCGCCTCCGCCGACAACCAGTACTTTCATGGAATGAGAGACCTAGTGACGGAAGTGCCGCATGCCCGTGAGCACCATGGCCATCTGGTGCTCGTCCACAGCCTTGATCACTTCCTCATCGCGGATGGAGCCGCCCGGCTGGATGACGGCCGTGATGCCCGCCTGGGCGGCGGCGTCAATGCCGTCGCGGAACGGGAAGAAGGCGTCCGAGGCCATGACGCACCCTTTCAGCGTTGAGCCTGCCTTCAGGGTCGCCAGCTTCACCGAGTCCACGCGGCTCATCTGCCCCGCGCCGATCCCGACCGTCCGGTCGCGGCGGGCGAACACGATGGCGTTGGATTTGACGTGCTTGCAGACCTTCCAGGCGAAGGCGAACGCGGCGTATTCCTCGTCGGTGGGCTCCCGCTTCGAGGCCACTTTCAGCGTCCGCACGTCCAAGATCGCGCCGAGGTCCCGGTCTTGCAGGATCAGCCCGCCGACGATCTTCTTGAGATCCAGCAGGTCCGGTCCCGTGCGCACGTCGGTGCGGAGCTCGCCCACCGCCAGCAGGCGCAGGTCCTTCTTGCGCCTCAACTCGGCCAAGGCGTCCTCGTCGAAGCCGGGCGCCACGACCACTTCCACAAACGTGGTGGTGATCTCCTTGGCGGTGGCGAGGTCCACGCGCGCATTGAACGCGATGACGCCACCGAAGGCAGAGAGGGGATCGGCCTCGCGGGCCACGACATAGGCGTCGCGCAGCGTGGGCCCGACGGACACCCCGCAGGGGTTGTTGTGCTTGACGATGACCGCCACACTCTCACGAAATTCCTTCACCAACTCCAGCGCGGCATTGGCGTCGAGGAGGTTGTTGTAGGACATCTCCTTACCGTGGAGTTGCCGCGCCTTCGCCACGCCCGGCTCGCTGCTCCCGAAATCGCGGTAGAAGGCGCCCTGCTGGTGCGGGTTCTCGCCATAGCGAAGGCTCTGCACCTTCTCGAACTGCAGGGTAAGCAGGGACGGGAACCGCACCGGGCCGGACGCGCCCTGTTGTTCGAGATAGCCGGCGATCATGCCGTCGTACCGGGAGGTGTGGTGAAAGACCTTGCGGGCCAGCTCCCGGCGCATCGCCGGCGACGCTCCGCCGGCGCGCAACGCCTCCAGCACGGGCCCGTAATCCGCCGGGTCCACCACGACTGTCACGTCCGCGTGATTCTTGGCGGCCGAACGCAGCATGGACGGCCCGCCGATGTCGATGGCCTCGATGGCCTCGTCGAACGTGCCGCCCGGCTTGTTGATCGTCGCCTCGAAGGGATACAGGTTGACCACAACCACCTCGATCGGCCCGATCCCATGACGCTCCATCTCGGCGACATGCCGGGGATCGTGGCGGCGGCCCAGCAGCCCCCCATGGATCTTGGGATGGAGTGTCTTGACCCGCCCGTCCAGAATCTCCGGCGAGCCCGTGTAAGCGGCCACGTCGGTGACCGCGATCCCGGCCTCCCGGAGCGTCTTGGCGGTCCCGCCAGTCGAGAGAATCTCGTACCCCAGTTCCGTCAATCCCTTGGCGAATTCGATGATCCCGGACTTGTCCGACACGCTGACCAGCGCCCGCTTCACGCTCGTTTCTCCTTGTTGAACAGCTTGACGACTGAGTCACCCTGAACGAAGTGAAGGGTCTCTACCGTCGACCTCTTTAGATTCTTCGCTCCGCTCAGAATGACATCACTGTGTGAATGAGATTAGCAGGATTGGCGTATGGAACGCTAGATCTTGCCTGCGTCCCGCAGCGAGTCACGGAAGACGCGGTAGAACTGGTCGTTCTCCGTCACGGCCTGGCGGGCGATCCCCTTGATCTTGGGCAGTTCCCGTTCCGCGACCACGAAGTTGACACTCTTGAGGAAGGCCAGCATGTTGTCGAAGGTCCGGTACTCCCTCCCAATCAGCCCCACGCACATGTGCCGCCTCAGCGGCATCGTCATCGGCTGGACGGTCAGGAGCACCCGATTCCTCTCCGCCGATCCCCCGTATTCTTCGTGGATGATCAGCACTTCATAACGGTTCGCCCGAATCCGCTGGATGGCGTCCTCCGGCGTGAGGGCAATGTGCACGGTGTAGCCCAGTTCGTCGAGGGCGGTCTTCACCGTCGCCCGCTGGGGCGCCGAATCGATGCAGACCAAGCCCAGCTTGCGGTCCTCCACGAACTCATCTTCCTCCGGAGAGGAGGCCAACCCCTCATCCTTAATGGCAGAGGAATCGAACTCCTCCATGGGCTCCTCGGGCTCCGGCGGCGGAGGTGGGGCGGCGGACGGAGGGGCGAACCAAGACCGCAGCACACCGCTGGCCCCCCGGGCCCGCGCTTGGTCGGTCTTGGTGCTCACCCGGAACTTGGTCTGGCACCGGGGGCAGGTGACCCTGAAGTCGGCGTTCTTCGGAACCTTCCCGTCCTGGATTGCCAGCTTGGTGGAACAGAACGTGCAGATGATGTCCATCGGCCTACTTCTTCTTCACCGTCCTGGCATAACCAGAGTCCAAGGTCAGGCCTTGGATGTCGGTCGTCTTCTCGCCGCGAGACTGCTTGATCTTGTCGATGCCGCGCTGCACGATCGCCTTTCGGCTGGCGTACAGCTCGGCGGTCTCCTGCGTGATCAATCCCTGCGAATAGACTTTGACGATCGCCTGATCGAAGGTCTGCATGCCGAAGGGAACGCTGGCTTCCTGGATCTCGTAGAAGGTCTTCCCCTCGCTCTCGCCCGTCAGGATGGATTCGCGGGTCCTGATATTGTTGCCGAGGATGTCGTGGACGGCGATACGGCCCCCGCCCACCTTGGGCAGCAAGCGCTGGCCGACGATCCAGCGGACCGTGTCCGCGAGGCGCTGGCGGATCAGTTTTTCCTCTTCCTGGTCGAACATCCCGAGGATGCGGTGGACGGTCTGGCCCGCATCCACCGTGTGCACCGTGCTCAGCACGAGGTGGCCGGTCTCGGACGCCTTTAGAGCCAGCTCGACCGTCTCGCGGTCGCGCATCTCGCCCACGAGGATGACATTCGGCGCCTGACGGACCGCGGCGCGAAGGCCGTTGGCGAAGGTGTCGAAGTCGGTGCCCAGTTCACGCTGGTTGAAAGTCGCCTTGACGTTGGGATGGACGAACTCGACGGGGTCCTCCAGGGTGATGATATGGATGGGCCGAGTCTCGTTGAGCTCCCGCAGCAGCGCAGCCAGCGAAGTGGTTTTCCCGACGCCGGTGGGGCCGGACACCAGGACCAGGCCGTTCTTGTCCTTGGTCATCTTCCGGAATGCTTCAGGCAGCTTGAGATCGTCGATGGACGGAATCAGGGTCTCCAGCTTCCGCATGACGATCGAATAGTTCCCCCGCTGGGAGAAGACGTTGACGCGGAACCGGGCCTTCCCGGTCAGGAAGTACGATGTATCGCAGGACCCCTGCTGCAGGACCATCTGGATCAGCCGGCGGTCGTTGTGCATGAGATTGAGCGCGAGGGTCTCGGTCTGAAAGGGGGTCAGGTTCGCGATGGGCGGGGTGACGGAGACCGGGGCCAACTCGCCATTCGAATGCACCTGCAGCGGGCGATCCACCGAGAAGTTCAGGTCCGACACGCTGTCGTGCGACTCGAGCATCGCGGCCATCAGCGTGTCCATCTGGGCTTTTCTCATGACACCCTCCTGCGCCGGCCCTCACCCGGCCCACACATCCGGCTCGGCTTTCAGGAACGGCCGGAACTTCGCCTTATCGGTACAATTCGAGTAGGCTTCTTCCGGGCCGACCCACTTCTTCTGGAGCACCTCCATGATCGCATCGTCGAGGGTCTGCATCCCGAATTGTTTGCCCACCTGGATGGCCGAGGGGAGCTGGAAGGTCTTGCTCTCCCGGATCAGGTTGGAAACGGCCGGCGTGACCACCATGATCTCCAGAGCCGCGCACCGTCCCTTCCGGTCAATGCGTTTGAGGAGGGTCTGCGCCACGACCAACTTGAGGCTCGTGGACAAGCTGGTGCGGATCTGCGCCTGTTCCTCATGCGGGAACACCTCGATGACCCGGTCCACGGTTTTGGCGGCGTTGGTCGTGTGCAATGTGGCTAAGACCAGGTGGCCAGTCTCGGCCGCTTCGAGCGCCAGCCGGATCGTCTCGAGGTCCCGCATCTCGCCGACGAGGATGATGTCAGGGTCTTCGCGGAGCGCGCCCCGCAAGGCCGCGGCAAAGGACTTGGTGTGCATCCCCACCTCGCGGTGGTTCACGAGACAACTCTGGCTCTGGTGCACGAACTCGATCGGGTCCTCGATGGTGATGATGTGGTCTTTGCGGTGCTTGTTGGAAAAGTCGACCATCGCGGCCAGCGTCGTGGACTTGCCGCTGCCCGTCGGCCCGGTGATGAGAACCAGGCCTTTGTTCAGCATGGCTGCTCTGGTCAGGATGGGAGGGAGCCCGAGATCTTGGGCCGTGCTTACCTTGGTAGGGATCTGCCGGAACACCGCCCCGCACCCGTACTTCTGGTTGAAGAAATTGCACCGAAAACGTGCGACGCCAGGAATCTCATACCCGAAATCCACGTCGCCGGTCTCTTCGAACTGTTTGATCTTGACCTCGGGGGCGATCTCATACAGCATGGTCTTCAACTCGCCGTCCTCCAACACCTTGTACTTGATCCTCTCCATATCCCCGTGAAGACGGAGAATCGGCTGCTGTCCGGAGGTCAAGTGGAGGTCCGATGCCCCCTGGTCGAACATCAGTTTAAAGAATGCGTCAATCTTCGCCATGCCCTCGTCCTCTCCAGCTCATCCCGACGCGTGCGCCACGAGGCTCCACACACGCGGCAAACGTAGCATAACCCCCAGTGTGAATCAACCGCCGGGCTGCATTGACAAAGGGGACGAAGGGGCCTAGGCTTCCCCTATGTTCGACCTGTTTGACTTTTCCACGCCCATCTCGTGCGAGTTTTGCACGCTCCCCATCCCGATCAAGCCGGACTCCAGCGTTCACAGGGTCCAGCTTGCCGAAGGACCGGCCATCTTCCCGATCTGTCCGACCTGCGGCCGGCTCCAGCGGCCCAGGCTCGTCAAGGACGGCAAGCTCTACTTGGTCAACCTCAGCGACGAGCAGATGGCCACGCTCCAGTCCTTGTTCAACATGAATCTCTAACGGCCGAAACCTCCGCACACACGGATTGACTTCGCCGGAGGGCGTCGCTAGAATGGGCCGGCGTGTCAGAGACGCCGAGACCATAAGGAAGCCTGCGTGGCGTCCCAGTTCGTCCACCTCCACGTGCACACCCAAGGAGCCTGTCGGAGAATCCCTTCGTTGCGAGGCGAAGGAGACGCGGCCAGATGCAAGGCCGCAGGCCCGAAAAATACCGGAGGCGTATCCGCTGCGATACGTTGAGGCTTTTTTCGGGCCGAGAACGCCGCAGATGGCCCCGGATCGTTCGCCGCAGTAGAACGGGGCTTCTCCGATAGGCTCCTAAACAGTCTGCTCGACGGGGCCTAGTACGAAGAAATCACCTCCACGGTTCAAGGCATCGTGAATCATCGTTCTTCGGGTTGTTCACTCGCAGGCTGATCGAATAAGCGGTCATCAGGTCGGACGGAAAGGGACGCAGCAGCGGCTTCACGCCGTCTGCCGCCTGTAAATCAGGATCAAGCCACTGCTCATAGTCCTTCGGGTCGAGAATCACCGGCATCCGATTGTGAACGGGAGCCAACAGGTCGTTCGGCTCCGTCGTCAGCAGCGTACAGGACTCGATGACCAGTCCGTCCTGTCCTTCCCAATGCTCCCACAGTCCGGCGATGGCGAACGGCTCCCCGTCCTTCATGCGGATATAGACCGCCTGCTTGTGCCCTCCGTTTTGGTCGTGGGTCAGTTTGACTTAGCGTCGATCGAGTGGAGTCCTCCCTCTTTCAAACCATTCTGGCGGATGCCCATTCTTCCATTTGTCATCACCTTCACCCTGTACGCGATACCACCATTCTCCTTTGTCCTGCTTTAATTCATATTTCTTACCTGAGAGGTCAGTCCATATCATTGCCATGATTGCCTCCGTACATAATCGGCGACTCCGGCTTGCATCGCTGGCGTCACTCTGTCCTTCAGCACTCCCGCCCCTTCTGCCGCTTCCGCCAGCACCAGGGCGGGAGGGATCACGATCGGCCCACAGCCCGCGTCATGTGGCCCTGGCCTCTGCCGCTAATTTTCCCAGGCTCTCATCCTTAGAGTATTGCCGATACCACCACGCGAGGCCGGCCGCGCCCAGCTCGCGGTTCAGGACTCGGCTGTCCGGGCAGCACCTTGATCGTATCGCCGTCCGAGACACCAACCACGCGGCCGGAGAAGTCGGCGAAGGCAGGGGAGACGAACAGAAGAACGATGACGAAGACGAAAAAGAATACCCCCTTCACTTCTTGGGCTTCCACTCACGGGCTAGGCGTTGTGCCTCCTCAATTTGCGCAGATGACATTTTGGGGGCAAGCCGGTCACGGGCCTCAGCGGCTTGCTTGACACCTTGTGCTGCGGCGAGGTTGAACCACATGTGCGCTTGCACATAATCCTGTGGGACTCCTTGGCTCTTGTCGTACATGACCCCCAGGATATTTTGGGCCTGTGCGGCTCCCTTTTCGGCCAAAGGCTTGAATTCTCGAAACGCAGTGACGTAGTCCCCGCGTTGATAGGCCGCCATCCCTGCGTCAAAATCAGCGATGGCAGGAGTCACGAACCAGGCGAGGAAGACCAAGACCAGCACAAGGCTTTTCATTCTACTTCCCTCTCAGCAGGATGCCCTTCCGCTTATCACCACGCGCTCGTTCAACCGCCTGGATACACTCTGCCAAACACACCACCGCATCGCCATCCGTCCGCGACCAGATCACCAACGAAGCGAGAACCTTCCCCCCAGGCTTATCGTACATCTTATGCCCCCGCAGCACCGTGCCAGTAGGAGCCATCCACGGACGGCCCACCTTTCTTAGAATCCGCACGACACATCACCCCCTTTCAACATCTGACCTGCCCTCGGTTGTTGTACCACCCCAGACAAGTTGGCCAAGGCTAGGCTGCTCTTCGGGATGTGTCAAGCGCGGTGTATAGTCCACGGCATCAAAGATCCGCGCGATGGCTTGGAGGGTCGTGGGCTGGAGAGGCATACAAAAAGGAGCCGCCGGTTTTATGAACCGGCGGCTCCTCGCAGTAGGCGCAAGAGCTTACTGGACCTCGATCGTGATCTGGCGGGGCTTGGCCTCCTCGCGTTTGGGGAACTCGATGGACAACACCCCATGCTTGAAGGACGCCGCCGCTTTCTCCGCATTCACATTGGATGGGAGCGTGAGCGAGCGGGTGAAGTTCCCTGTGGTCATTGTCATTTCGCGCACGAAGTACGTCCGGTCGGATTCCGGCGTTTCTCCCTGGCGGGAACCCTCCACCGTCAACACGCCGTCTTCAACCGTGATTTTCACATCCTTGGAATCCCAGCCTGGCAGGGCCATCTCGAGGCAGAACCGATCGCCGTCCTCCCACGCGTTGCAATAGGGCGACCACACCGTAGCCTTGCGGCCCGAGGTCTGGAACGCCTCTTCGAACAGACGATCGATCTGGAGATCAAAGGGGTTGTAAGTCGTGAGTGTCATAGTGCCCTCCTTACCTCTCGTTACCTGAATACATGTGTGAATGTTCTCTCCCCCGGGGTTTCACCTTGTAACTGTTCTGTAGGTAACACCGACAAGGCGGCTGTCAAGGGGGGAGGGCGGGGATGAGTTGGCTCTGTTTGGTGCCGAAGCGGGGACACTTTGATGAAAAATATAAAACCGAACCAAATCATCACCTTACGAAATAAACTATAAAAATAAATTGCTACGAGGCGAAAGCGTCTTATATAGTAAGGTATGAAAGTGACGTAGTGAGCCACGCTGACTTTCCCATCTCTCGCGCTTCCTGATCTTCTCCTGCGCCTGTGATTTCCCGGTCTCCGCCGCTTTTACGCCGAAGGTTCCCTGTCATTCGTCGCCTTCAACTGAAGGAGCTCCAGATGCTGTACTCTGCCTTGGTGTTTTTACTGGTTGGACTAATCGCAGTAGCCCTGGGATTGGCGGGAGTCGCCGTCATCCCTACACAGGTCTCCTGGACCGTCTTTCTGATCGGAGTCGCGTTGCTGGTGACCCAACTGGTCACGGGACGCACAACCCGAGTCGCTTATATCCTTTAACAGGGAATGCTGTGAGAAAAGAAGACAGGCTGTTTTTTCAAGGAGGGCATCATGAACACGGAGCAATTCAAACAGAGTTGGGGTCAACTCGAGGGACATCTTAAGAAGCACTGGGGAAAACTCACGGATGACGATCTCCTGCAGATTGAAGGCGATCTGGACAAGTTCGACGGCGCCATTGAAAAGCGTTACGGCGAGATGAAGGGAGAGGTCAGCAAGTGGGCGGATCTGTGGTATGCAAGGTGGAGCGGGTCGTATGTCGAGTATTACGAAAAATGGAAACCAGCGGTTGGTTCTAGATTCTAAGTCGGTGATACGAAAGGAGTCTACAATGCCGTTTAACAATGATAGGCCATGGTCGTTCGATCGACAAGCCATTGAATCCTTCCAGGCAGGCCAAACGGGCGTGTATGCCATCTACAATGCCCGGACATGGATTTATATCGGGCGCGGGGATATTCGACAGCGTTTACTCGATCATCTGAACGGCGACATCCCTTCCCTTAACGCAAACTC
>Ga0209157_1001161_pt1 | contig 22310 bp, 18 predicted proteins | sample GraSoiAngelo_135_FD_185892 | JGI IMG/M metagenome (GOLD analysis project Ga0209157, IMG submission 185892) | Grasslands soil microbial communities from the Angelo Coastal Reserve, California, USA - 14_0929_05_40cm (SPAdes) (version 2) | ecosystem: Environmental > Terrestrial > Soil > Grasslands ...
GAATCTTTTGTTTCTTCGTTACTTTTGGTGCGCCAGCACCGCCAACTAAACTAATGAACTGAAAAGTGTTCATCATGTGAACTGAACGTCCAGCATGTAGTGAAACGGACAGTGCAGTAAGCAATTGCTGCGCTGAAGCTCCGTGGAGCGAACCTGTGAGCCGTAGCGCAAGCGAACCCGAATCGGCCTCGTTAAACCAAAAAAATGAGAGCGGCCAGACTTCCAGAAGGGTTGAAGCCAGACATCCGGTGTGAAGAGATGTTTGCGAGCAATGCCGGAGTTCTCCGGGGTGAAAGGGGACAGCGCGCAGGGACAGTTGGGTTGGGCAGGCTGGGAGAGCCTTGCCGCCGGTTGCGGCGACGCAACAAGACAAGCAGCGAAACTATAAGCTGCCTAGTTGGGGGCAAGGCAGTCGGAGAGGCTCGTAGTAGCGATGAAGCGGGGTAACGCCTGTGGAGCGAAGGGGCCTTGGCAGGAGCGAAGCAGACTCAAAGAGTCTTGGGAGCTGATTGGGGGATGAGCAACCCACCTACGACAGGAAAGCTGGAAGCGGAGCTACAGGTAAGAGAAGCGATGCTGCCGGCGAAACTCCGGGACTGGCGAGCGAAGCTGAGTACGAAAGCCAAACAGGAGAAGCGATTTCGCTTCTACAGCCTTTACGGGCTGGTGGGTGATCCCGAGACGTTGCGAGCGGCTTGGATGCAAGTACGAGCCAATGGCGGTGCGCCGGGAGTAGATGGAGTGAGTATTGAGCAAATCGAGAAGGAGGGCGTGGAAGCCTTCCTTTTAGAGTTAGGGAGCGAGCTTGCCCAGAAGCGCTATGGCACGGGAGCGGTGCGCAGGGTGTATATCCCCAAAGGGAATGGCAAGCTAAGGCCACTGGGCATCCCGAACCTGCGTGATCGGGTGGTGCAAACAGCGGTAGTGCTGATCTTGGAACCGATCTTTGAATCGGACTTTCTGGATTGCTCTTATGGGTTTCGACCCGGGCGGAGTGCGCACGACGCGCTGGAAGTCATTCGGCAAAATCTGGTGAACGGGCGCTGCACGGTTTATGACGCGGATATGGAAGGCTGCTTCGACAGCATTCCACACGACAAACTGATTGCGTGTGTGCGGATGCGCGTAGTGGACGGAAGTGTCCTGCGCTTGATCAAGCAGTGGCTACGGGCGCCGGTAGAGGAGAAGGATGAAAATGGGAGGCCACGTCGGCGGCGCAACGACAAGGGAACGCCACAAGGCGGAGTAGTGTCGCCGTTACTGGCGAACATCTATCTGCACTGGTTTGACCGAGTCTTTTACGCCAAAGCGGGACCGGCACGCTGGGCCAAGGCTGTGCTGGTGCGCTATGCCGATGACTTCGTGATCTTAACTCGTGAGGTAGAGGGCAAGCTGAGAAAGTTCGTCGAGGAAAAGATCGAGGTCTGGCTGGGGTTAAGGATTAACCGGGAAAAGACTCGTCTGATCAACTTGCGCGAGCCGGGGCAAAGACTTGACTTCCTTGGTTACAGCTTCCGGCTGGATCGCGACCGCTGCGGGCGAAAGCTGCGTTACTGGAACATGTGTCCATCAACCCAAGCAATCGCGCGCGAGCGTGAGAGGTTGCGGCGAATGATCAACAAGAGCCGCTGCTTCCAACCATTACCCAACCTCATTCAAGAGCTCAATAGACATCTCAAGGCATGGTCGAACTACTTTCGGCCAGGCTACAGCCGAGATGCCTTTCGGCAGATCAACAGCTACGTCCGGCTGCGGCTGGCGCTGCACTTGCGGCGGCACAGTCAGCGTCCGTGGCGCCCTGCCCAAGGCACTTCGAAGTGTGTGCACCTTGATCAACTCGGACTCATCTATCTGTGAAAGCTTCGTGCAAGAACGCCCTGCGAAAGCCGGATGCGGGAAATCTGCACGTCCGGTTTGAGGAGGGGGAGGGAACGCGGCGGTCATTGGCTTTGCCTCATCTCGTGCGTCCCCTCTCTACTCTACTTTGGTTCGTTACTTCCGTTTCGTCGGTGACGGGCTCGGCGCGACGGTTTGGCCGAGGAGTTTTCCCGCGCCATCGTAAGTCGAGTAACCGATCTGATGCCCGGCGGCGTCGTAGCGAAAAACGATCTTGCCGATCACGCTCTGGTCTTTGGCCAGATGCGTTTCCTCGACCAGGTGATTATTGCTGTCGTATTTGTTTTGCAGGATAAATCGAAATTGTTCCTTTGGCCCAAAAACTTCGCCCCGCAGAAATCGTCCGTCCTCACCCAGATCCCATCGAATTTTTTCGCGTAGCTTGCCGTCCTTGCCAGTGGTGGTGGCGACGGTTTTCTGAGTTGCCGCGTTGGTTTCGTAGACGGTACGCGAGCCATCGGCATTAAGCACGACGCTGACCCGGACCTCGGTGTTGTCTTCCTGCGCGAGGGCGCAGAGGGGACCGATGGTGAAGCTGAAGAGAAGAGCGAAGGCGAGACGGGGCATAATGTTTTAGGAGGCGGGGGAAGGTAGAAGGGAAAACGGGGGAAGAAAAGGCGAAGAAAAAGTATTGACCACAAGGGGCAGTGGTGGTTAAAAGTGGGACGAAGTGGATTAAAGTGGACGCTAATCCCGCCGGCCTATGGAAAGCATTGCCTCAGCTCAAACCTTCTACGCCGGCGAATTTCGTCACGCTCTTGACGAAAAAAATCGCATCACCATCCCCTCTCGCTGGCGCCGAAAGAGTGCCGAAGAATTTATTCTTCTGCCTGACTCCCAAAATCAGTTTCTCCTCGTCATGTCGCCGGAGGAATTCGCCCGCATGAGCGAAGCTGCGGAAAGCAACGCTAGCGTCGCCGCACGCGAACGCCGCGTTTTTTTGCGCCAGTTGCACTCCCGCGCCCAGCACGGCCTCGCTGACAAACAAGGGCGCCTCGTTTTACCGGAGGAACTTTGCCGCAAGATCGGATTGAAAGGTGAAGTCGCGCTCGTGGGGGGACGCGGTCGTTTTGAAATTTGGAATGTGACCCGGTGGAAACGCGCCCACGAAGAGGAAACACCGACTTACCAACACGTCGCTAACGTCATTGGCTTGTAGCGAAGATGAACGCATTACTCTTTCAACGTCCGATTTGGTTTACGACTAGCCCGCTCATGTTTGAGGAAGAAGCACAAGACCGGGAAGAATTCATTTATCATCGCCCGGTGCTCGTGCGCGAGACGATCGAGCTGCTGGCGCCGCGTGCCGGGGCCCTGGTGCTGGATGCGACTTGCGGCGGCGGCGGGCACAGCGAGGCGATCTTGAAGACGGGCGCTGATGTTCTTGCCCTCGATCAGGATCCTGATGCGATCGCGGAAGCGACGAATCGGCTCTCCGAATTCGGCAATCGCGTTACTTTGCGGAGGGCAAATTTTCGCCACGCCGATCGTGTGCTCGATGAGCTGGAGGTCGGTAAAATCGGCGGAGCAATCCTGGATCTCGGTGTTTCCTCGCGCCAGCTCGAAAATGCCGAACGCGGTTTCAGTTTGATGCGGAACGGTCCGCTCGACATGCGGATGGATCCAAGCTCCGATAAAACCGCGGGTGCGATCATTAACACTTACAGCGAAGAAGAATTGACCCGGCTCTTTCGCGATCTCGGCGAAGAACCAGCGGCACGGCGCATCGCCAGTGCGATTGTGAAGCAGCGTAAGACCGAGCCATTTTGTGAAACGCTCGGGTTGGCACGTGCGATTGAGAAAATTGTTGGCCGGCACGGGCGTCGCCACCCCGCGACCCAGGTTTTCCAAGCCTTGCGCATGGAAGTGAACGACGAGCTAGGCGCGCTGGAGCAGGGATTGCGAGTGGTAACCGAGCGTCTCGAGCCCGGGGCGCGGATTGCAGTGATTTCATTTCATTCTCTGGAAGACCGGATGGTGAAGAATTTCTTCCGCGACCGCAGCCGTGAATATTTGGATCGGCCGGAATGGCCGGAGCCGCGCCCGAACAAAGAGCGCGATCTCCTCGTCATCACCTCAAGGCCGGTGGAGCCGAGCGAAAACGAACAACGTTTCAATGCGCGGGCGCGAAGCGCGAAATTGCGGGTTGCCGAAAAACTGGGATGAACCGCTCAAGGCAACTCAATCGGGTGGGGGCAGCTTCGCTGGCGCGCTGGATTGTGATCACCGCTTTGCTGGCGGCGGCGGGACTTTGCTATGTCTATCTCACCTTGCAGTTACATCGTTTGGGCGATCGCAAGAAATCGCTCGAGACCGAGCTGATGGGTCTGCGCACGCAAAATGATGTCGCGAATGTGCAGATCGCGGCGCTCACTTCGCGCAGCGCGCTGCAACGCCGGCTGAAAGAGGGCTACCTCAAGATGATTCCGATTGCGGAACAAAACATCGTCCGGCTCGCACCGATCCGGCCCGCGCCAGAGGAAAATGCCATTCGCCCGGTGGCAAACGATCAGGTTAGCAGATGAGATGGAATGGACGGACACGGTGCGCACTGGTTTGCATTGGTTTTGTCCTGCTTTTTAGCGCGTTCTCGTTTCGCCTCATTTATCTCCAGCTGGTCAAGCACGACGAGTACGCCGGACTAGCGGCGGAGAAACATGTCTACAAACAACCGATTTACGCCGAACGCGGCGCGATCACCGATGCCAACGGCGAAGTCCTCGCCCACAACGTGCCGGTGGAAATCGTCGTCGCGGACGAGCTGTGGGGAAAACTCGGAAGCGACCGGCATTACATCGTCCTGAAACGGGATGTACCGGAATCAGCAGCCGACGCGCTTCGTGCCAAACTTCGTGAGCAAAATCTGCGCGGCATTTATTTCGAACATGATGCCGCCCGCCTTTATCCCAACGGCTCGATGCTTTGTCACGTCATCGGATTTACCGATTTTGATCACAAGGGAATTCAGGGCGTGGAAGCATCGATGGATGAATATTTGCGCGGGCAGGATGGCTATCGCTACATCGAGCACAACCGCGCTGGCCAGGAAATCGTGCTTTACCGCGGCCAGGAGCGAGCCTCACGCGACGGTTATCAGGTCCATCTCAGCGTTGATTTGAATTTGCAGAATATTGTCGAAAACGAAATCGACGCGGCCGTGCGCGAGTATTCGCCGGAGAGGGCCACCATCCTTCTGATGCGACCGCAAACCGGGGAAGTTCTGGCGATGGCGAACCGGCCGAACTTTGATCTCAATCAGCGCAGCACCGCCAGGCCCGAGCAAATGAAGAATCGCGCCGTCATCGACATGATGGAGCCGGGTTCGACGTTCAAGATAGTGACGGCGGCGGCGGCCTTGAACGAAAAAAAGGTGCGGCCAGACACTACCATCTATTGTGAAAAGGGAATTTGGAATTATGGCGGGCGGACCCTGCATGATCATCGCCCATACGGGGAGTTAAGCGTGCAGGACATTCTGGTGAAATCGAGCAACATCGGCGCGGCCAAGCTTGCGATCAGCCTCGGCGACCAGAAGTTTTACGAATACATCCGGCGGTTCGGATTTGGTGAACGCACCGGCGTGGAGTTGCCCGGCGAAATCAACGGAATGATTCGACCTCCGCAAAATTGGAGTAAGATTTCAATTACGCGGATACCGATGGGACATGAGGTGGCGGTGACACCGTTGCAGATGACAGTCGCGATGGCGACGATTGCCAACGGCGGAAAACTAATTACGCCGCGGGTGGTCAAATCAATTACGACGGCCGACGGCAAAACAATCAGCGAATTTTCACCTTCGGTTGTTCGGCAGGTGATCTCCGAGGAGACGGCGAAACAAATTGGTCGTGCGCTGCGTGGGGTGGTGAGCGACCGCGGGACAGCGGCGGCGGCGGCGGTTCCCGGCTTCATCATTGCGGGAAAAACCGGGACGGCGCAAAAAGTAGATCCCCACGGCGGTTACGAAAAAGGAAAGTATATCGTTTCGTTCACGGGATTTTTGCCGGCTGACCACCCCGAATTTGTTGGGCTGGTAGTACTGGATGACGCCAAGACATCCAAACCGGAGTTGAATTACGGCGGACTCGTGGCCGGTCCGATTTTTGCCCGTATTGCCGAAAAGGCCGCGCGCTATCTCGATCTGGCCCCGCAACCCGATTTGATTAAGCCGACCGCGGCGGGCCGGGTCGCTTCAACCAGTGCGCCGGGGCATTGAGCAATCATTTTAATTTTACATGCAGCTCAAAGTTCTCACCCGTGCCATCGCGCCACGTCGGGTCATCGGGTCACTTGATCGCGAAGTGGAAAGCATCGCGTATGACTCGCGGCGAGTGCAGGGCAACACTCTTTTCGTTGCCATCCGCGGTGAGAAAAGCGATGGCCATCAATTCGTCGATCAAGCGATCGAACAGGGAGCGAGTGTGATCGTAGCCGAACGCGAAATTTCGTCTCCGCGCGCCACCTGTCTCGTCGTTGGTGATAGCCGGTCGGCACTGGCCGATCTCTCATCCGCGTTTTATGGGGTGCCGGCGCGCAAATTAAAAATGGCCGCGGTCACCGGCACGAACGGGAAAACGACGACGACATTTCTCATCAAACACATTTGCGAAAAGGCCGGAATGCGGTGTGGATTGCTCGGCACGGTGCAATACGAAATCGGCGATCGCATTTTGCCTGCGATCCGAACCACGCCAGAGGCGCTCGACATTCAGGAATTGCTCGCGCAAATCGTCAACGCCGGTGGCCGCGCGGCCGCGATGGAGGTCTCTTCCCATGCGCTAGCGCAGGACAGAACCCGTGGAATCGAATGGGACGTCGCCGTCTTTACCAATCTCACCCAGGACCACCTCGATTTTCACCGCACCATGGAAAATTATTTCGAGGCCAAGGCGAAACTTTTCCAGAACCTCCCTTTGCAATCGAAAAAAAAGGGGGCCAGCGCGGTCATTAACATCGACGATCGCTACGGCGAAAAATTGGTCGATCGTCTGGCCGGCAAAATTCCGGTCGTGACTTACGGCCTCGGTTTGCACGCCGATTTTCGGGCTTCGAATTATCGGACGGAATTTGCCGGCACCTCCTATCAGCTCGACGCGCGTGGAAGAAGTTATCTGGTGCGGGTTCCGTTGATCGGTCGATTCAATGTTGCGAACTCGATGGCGGCGCTGGCAGCCGCCACTGTCATGGGCGTAAATCTGCGCGCAGCCATTCTCTCGCTCGCCCGCTCATCACAGGTGCCGGGACGCCTCGAACTGGTTCCGGCAAAACGCCAATTTCAAATCTTTGTCGATTACGCGCATACCGACGACGCGTTGCGCAATGTTTTGAAAACGTTGCGCGAACTGAAACCACGCAAGCTAATCGTCGTTTTCGGTTGCGGCGGCGATCGCGATCGTAAAAAGCGACCGCTGATGGGACGCGTGACGGACGAGCTGGCCGATCACGCCATCATCACTTCGGATAATCCGCGCAAAGAAAATCCGGACGCAATTATTAACGAAGTGGAGAGGGGATTTCGCTCCACCCATTACGAAAAAATCGTGGAGCGCGCGGAAGCCATTCGACATGCGGTGGCAATGGCTCAGCCGCGCGATCTCGTGTTAATCGCCGGCAAAGGTCACGAAAAATATCAGGAGTTTGCCGATCATACCATTCCCTTTGACGACATCCAGGTGGCGCGCCGGGCACTCGACGATCTGCCGGTGCAATTTTGAATATGAGCAACGCACAACATTCCGAGGACCGCAGGCTGCCTGCCTGCCGTTTGCGGCAGCTTGCCGCAAACATGCGATGCGAAAACGTGGGGTTGAGCTTGTCTTCCGTTCGGCGGGCTGCCGAACGGGGCAGGCGGGCAGCCTGCGCTCCCCGGAGTTCTTTTTTCGGTCGCTAATACCATGGATGCTCTTTCACTGCGCCAAATTGCAGAGTTCGCAGGCGCCAAAATACTGTGCGGAAACGCAGAGACCATGATCGAGCGCGTCAGTACCGATTCGCGCAGGATCAAACCGGGAGAACTTTTCGTAGCCTTGCACGGCGAACATTTCGATGCCCATAATTTCCTGGAAGACGTTGCCAAGGCAGGCGCAGCCGGCGCGATTGTTTCACAGAACCCACCGCCTGATTTGCCGGAGAATCTCGCGATCTTACGCGCCACCGACTCGCTCGTTGCCTATCAAAATCTTGCCGCCAATTATCGAAAAACTCTTCCGTTAAAAGTGCTCGGCATCACTGGCAGCAACGGTAAAACCTCAACTAAAGATTTCGCAGCCTCGATTCTCGGACGGGGCTTTCGGGTGACGAAAACGGAGGGCAACTTTAATAATCACGTCGGTCTGCCCCGAACCATGCTGGAAGCAAATCGCGACGATGAGTTCGCGGTTTGGGAACTCGGGATGAATCATCCGGGCGAGATCGCCGCGCTTGCGCGCATCGCCTCGGCCGACGCCGCCATCATTACCAACGTCGGGATCGCGCACATCGAGTTTATGGGATCACGAGAAGCGACTGCGCGGGAAAAAGGTGCTCTGGCGGAAGCGATCGATCCCGGTGGCTTCGTTATTTTGAATGCCGATGATGAGTTCAGCACCTCGATCGCAGACCGGACACGCGCGCGCGTGATTTTCGCGGGGATTGAGAAGGGAACGATTCGCGCCATTGAAGTGCAACAGACTTCGGGCGGCTGCGAGTTCACGATCGTGGAAGGGGCACATCGTTGCCGCGCACAACTGCCGGTTCCGGGATTGCACATGGTGCAAAACGCGATGTTGGCCGTCGCCGCGGGACGGGCTTTCGGTGTTTCGTTGGAAGAATGTGCGGCCGGTCTGGTGGCGGCGCCGCTGTGCAAAGCGCGCTTGCAAATTCGCGAGATCAACGGCGTCCAGTTCATCGACGACAGCTACAACGCTAATCCCGATTCGATGAAAGCAGCCTTGCGCACCTTGATGGAACTCGATGCCGACGGCAAGCGCGTCGCCGTTCTCGGGCGAATGCTCGAGCTTGGTGCGGAATCGGAGCGCGGTCATCGCGAAGTTGGCGAAACCGCGGCCACGCTCGGAATCGATTACTTGATCTCGATTGCCGACGATACCATTGCGGTTGCGGCCGAAAAAGCGGGGCTGGAAAATTTCGCCGTCGCGAAAGACACGAGCGAGGCGGCTGAGATGTTGGGTGCGATCGTGGGGCCAGGCGATCTAGTTCTTATTAAGGGCAGTCGATCTTCGCGCACGGAATTGGTGTTGGATGAATTCGCCAAACTTCAGCCAGTGGGAGGGGATGCCCGATGATGTTCTATCTTCATCGCTTGAGCGATCAGGTAGGCGGCCTCAACGTTTTTTTTTATGTTACTTTTCGCGCGGTCGCATCAGCCGTGACCGCGTTCGCCCTGTCGTTGGTTTTCGGGAATTTCATCATCCGAAAATTGATCTCGCTCAAGATCGGCCAGCCCATCCGCAGCGTCGAAGAAGTGCGACGCCTGGCCGAACTTCACGGAGGAAAACAAGGCACGCCCACCATGGGTGGCGTTCTGGTCATCGGCGCGGTCTTCCTCGCCAGCGTACTCTGGGCGCGCCCGGATAATCGCTTCGTCTGGCTCGTCCTTTTCAGCATGCTTTATCTCGGCGTCCTCGGATTTCTCGACGACTATCTCAAGGTCACCAAGAAAAAATCCGACGGCGTTCCGGGTCGGGTAAAATTGGCTGCGCAATTGGTGCTCGCCGCTGTCGTCACCGTCGTTTTTCTCACCAGCCCATTACTGCAAGTCCAGGCGCGTTCGCTTTATCTGCCGTTCTTCAAAGCTCCCGTGGTCACCAACATGGGGTGGTTTACACTCATCTTTTTTGCGGTGGTGATCGTCGGTTCCTCCAACGCCGTCAATTTGACCGATGGTCTCGATGGTCTTGCCATCGGTTGCACCGTCACAGTCGCGCTCGCCTACGCCTTTCTTTCTTATGCCGCCGGTAATTTCAGGATCGCGGAATATTTGCAGGTCCCGTTTTATCCTTTTACCGGTGAGCTGACGGTGGTTTGTGCTGCGCTCGTCGGTGCCGGGCTTGGTTTCCTGTGGTTCAATTGCCATCCGGCCAAGGTTTTCATGGGCGATACCGGTTCGCTCGCCATCGGTGGGATGATCGGCGTCGTCGCCATTTGTTGTAAGCAGGAATTTCTCCTCGCCGTCGTCGGTGGTGTTTTCGTCGTCGAAGCGATCTCGGTCATCATGCAGGTCCTAAGTTTTCAACTGACGGGGCGCCGTATTTTCGCGATGTCCCCCCTTCATCATCATTTCGAGCTGGTCGGCTGGAAGGAGAACACCGTCATTGTTCGGTTTTGGATTTTGTCTGCCGTTTTCGCCTTGCTCGGTTTGGCGACGCTGAAGTTGCGATGAACCCGCGTTACCAAAATAAAAATATCGCTGTTCTTGGCGCGGGATTAAGCGGGACTGCGGCCGCTTTATTGCTGCGCTCGCATGATGCGAACGTCAGCGTGCTCGACAGCGCGACGGAAAATAAGTTGCCGGAATCGACGATCAAAAATCTGCGAGACCATGGTGTGCATGTAATCAGCGGTCCGGCTGCGGAAACAAATCGCGATCCTTCCGACCTGGCGGTCCTGAGCCCTGGAATCGATCCCGATTCCCCACTCGCGCAGAATTTTTCGTCGCGAAAGATTGAAATGATCGGCGAGCTCGAGCTGGGCTGGCAATTTTGCGAACTGCCGCTCATCGCCATCACCGGCACCAATGGCAAGACCACGACAACGGAGTTGGTCGCGCAGATGTTGAATGCGTGCGGTCAACGCACCGTTGCCTGCGGCAACATTGGCAAACCCCTGAGCGAAGTCGTGCGCCATCAATCGAAGTTCGATGTTCTGACGGCCGAAGTCAGCTCGTTCCAACTCGAAACGATCAAGACTTTTCGCCCGCAGATTGCGGTGTGGTTGAACTTCGCGCCCGACCATCTCGATCGTTATGCCTCGGTCGCGGAATATCACGCGGCCAAGCTGCGCATCTTTGAGTATCAGACGGAGAAGGAGTTCGCTGTGGTCAATGCGAGCGACTACCTGCCGCAGATTAAAGCGCATCGTCTGACCTTCAGCGCCTACGACGATCGCGCGGATTTTCGTTTGGCGGACGGGACGATTTGTTTCGAGAGGACTCCGGTGTTGCGATTGGCCGATGCCAAATTGCGCGGTTCCCACAATATCGAAAACTTGATGGCGACGCTCGCGGTCGGACACATCCGCGGATTGGCCTTCGAGCAAATGGCGCCGCCCTTGTGCGTGTATGAACCGGCGCCCCACCGCTGCGAATTTGTCCGGACGATCGGCGGGGTCGATTACATTAACGATTCCAAAGCCACGAATCTGGATGCGGCGGAAAAAGCGCTGCAGGCGCAAACCAAACCGGTGGTTTTGATCGCGGGCGGAAAAGACAAGGGTTTCGATTTCCAACCGCTGCGCGGTTTGGTGAAGAAAAAAGCGCATACCGCGATTCTTCTTGGTGAGATGGCGAACCGCATCGCCGATGATTGGCGCGAAGCAACGCGATGTGAAATCGCGCGCTCGCTTGCGGATGCGGTCGAACGCGCGCATGCAGCCGCGAAAACTGGCGACGTGGTCCTCTTTTCTCCTGGCACTTCCTCGTTCGACATGTTCAAGAGCTACGCCGACCGGGGCGACCAATTCCGGCGTCTCGTCCACGCCTTGCCCAAATGAAAGCGATAAAGTTTCCGAAGATCTTTACGCGCAAAAAGAAATTGCGGGCGGCGACGACGCGGCGCGCGACCGCTTCCGGTGCCGACTTCGACGATCTTTCGGAACCGAACATGAAACTTTCGCGAGCGCTTTTGATTGTGCTTTTGCTGCACGTCGTCGCGGTGGCGGGAATAATTGCCTTCAACGCGATCAAGAGCCGGCAGGGTGGAGTAGCGGTCATCAACTCGAGCCACATCGCCAAGACATCGACTAACCATGAGGAAGGGAAAGGAACGCAACCGTCGCCGGCGAAAACAGCGAAGAAATCGAAGACGAACGATCCAATTCCGGAAGGCGCAAAAGTTTACACCGTCGCGAAAGGCGATAACCCGGTGAACATCGCAAAGAAATTCAAGGTCCCGTACGACGATCTGCTGGCGACGAATCATATCGATGATCCGCGCAAATTAAAGGTCGGACAGAAGCTGATCATTCCGACCAAAGCCGCGAAACCAAAGAAAGGGAACGAATGAACCCGCGCGTGGAATGCATTTCTCCGGGTAGCGCACGCGTCTCGCGTGCTGGTTGCGGTGTCCCGCCGCAACAATCTTTCCTTCAGCAACGCATCACGAAAGTCCGTGATCGCGCGAACGCGATCACCAGCACGCGAGACGCGTGCGCTACCCAATCCAATTTTTGTGACCCCGCAGGGGATCAAATCTGATGCAACGCAAGAGCGCACATTTTCTTTTTATAGCTGTGCTTGGGATGCTGGTCATTGGGATCGTCATGCTTTTCAGCACCAGTGCATTCGCCCGCGATGCCCACGGTGACGTTTATTTTTTCATCAAACGACAGTCACTCTGGCTTGGGATTGGGCTTACAATTTTGATTGCGGCCGCGCTGGTTGATTACCATTTCTGGTACCACACCTGGTGGCTCTGGTTCCTGCTCGCGCTCGGAACCCTGGCTCTCTGTTTCGTGCCGCACTTCGGATTGCGGATCAACGGCTCGCGCCGCTGGGTCGGCGCCGGTCCGGTCATATTTCAGCCATCGGAAATTGCCAAGGTTGCTGCAATATTTTTTCTGGCTTGGTGGTTTTCGCGTTTTGAAAACAGGACCCGCAACGTAATTTTCGGTTTCTTAGTTCCACTCATCGGCATTGCACTACCGGTCTCGCTCATCATTACCGAGGTCGATCTCGGCACTTCCGCACTCATCGGCGCGACAACTTTGGTGATGTTGTTTGTCGCCGGAACAAACGCCATCCTGCTCGGCGCGTTTTCCGCCAGCGCACTCGGTGGATTTATCTTCACCGCCACCTGCATGCCGGAGCGAATGAGCCGCCTCCTCGCGTTCTTACATCCGGAGAATTACAAACAGGATGCCGGTTTGCAGCAAATGCAGGCGCTGATCGCGTGGGGCAGCGGCGGTATGGAAGGGCTTGGTCTCGGCAACGGCCGCCAAAAAATGCTCTATCTGCCCTACGCGCACACCGATTTCATTTTTCCAATGATCGGCGAGGAACTGGGATTGCGCGTCAGCTTGCTCGTCGTCTTTTTGTTTATCGTCATCATCGTTTGCGGGATGATGATCGCGCTGCATGCCAAAGATCGCTTCGGCATGCTGCTGAGTTGTGGAATTGTTTCGCTCCTGGCCTTGCAGGCGGCAGTGAATATTGGAGTCACGACTTCGCTATTGCCGAACAAAGGATTGCCGCTGCCGTTTATCAGCTACGGCGGATCGAATCTCGCCGCCTGCCTTTTTGGTGTCGGCATTTTGTTGAACATTTACCGGCAAGCCAAGCTAGAGCCGGGAAATCAGAAACGAATCGCCATGCAAGCGCGGATGACGCCAAGGATATGAAGGATTTCAGATCTCAGATCTCAGATTTCAGATTGTCCGCAGCAGAACTCCATCCGTGGTTTCTAACGGCGGAGGTGAAACAGAGTTTGGGTACGAGGAGAAAATGTGTCATCCCGAGGCGCGGAGACGCCGAGGGACCTCACAAACACAGGCAAAATATTTTTTCGCACGCGCATATATCGATGAGAGGTCCCTCGCTGTCTTCGCAGCTCGGGATGACGGAGGAGATGAATTCAGAATGAACGCCATCATCGCATGCGGAGGAACCGGCGGGCACCTCTTCCCGGGACTTGCCGTGGCTGAAGTGTTGCGCGCGCGCGGACACCAGGTGCTGCTTTTTGTTTCGGAAAAGGATGTCGATGCACTGGCGCTGAAGGAACATCCGGAAATTCCGTTCGAAAAATTGCCTACCATTGGGCTGCCGTCGCCTTTTTCACCGGCCATCCTCGGATTTGTTCGTCGATTCAACGAAAGTTTCAGGCGTTGCCGTTCCATTTACCGACGGTTCAAACCGCAGGTCATTCTCGGGATGGGCGGGTTCACTTCCACCGCGCCGGTCCTCGCCGGAAAGATGCGCGGCGTTCCAACATTCATTCACGAATCCAACGCCATCCCCGGCAAAGCCAACAAGATGACCGCGCGATTAGTGCGAGCAGTTCTGCTCGGCTTCAAAGAATGCGCGCCCTTTTTTCCCAAAGTGAAAACAGAAGTGACCGGCACGCCCATTCGGACAGAATTGCAGCGCCTCGACTGCAAGGACGCGCGGGAAAAACTTGGGTTAAGCGCGGACATCACGACCCTGCTGGTGATGGGCGGCAGTCAGGGTGCGAGTGGGATCAACCAGGCGATGATCAAGTCGCTGCCATCACTGGATGGAGCGCGGCTGCAAGTGATTCATCTGACCGGAACCCGCGATGAGAGACTGGTGGCTGATAATTATCGCCGCGCCAAACTGCCGGCTTTTGTGGCGGCTTTTCATCATCGCATGGAGGAACTCTACAGCGCGGCTGATTTCGCCGTTGCTCGATCTGGCGCTGCCAGTCTGGCCGAACTGGCGGCATTCGCCTTGCCTGCCATCCTCATTCCGTTTCCTTACGCCGCAGATGATCATCAGGCGCGTAACGCCGAAGTGTTCGTCAAGGCAGATGCAGCCATCCTGGTGAAGGAATCGGAAATTTTAGACGATGCGCTCGCGCAAAAAATCCTTCCCTTCATTGAAGATCACGGGCGTCTGCAGCGCATGTCGCAGAACGCGGCCAAACTTTCGACGAGAAACGCCGCCAGCGCGGTGGTGGAAACGATGGAGAAATATACAACCGCAGCGGTATGACGACGACGAAGGTGCAACTCAGTCTGGCGCGATTTCTCACACGTGAGCATCATCGCATTCATCTGATCGGCGTGGCCGGCAGCGGGATGAGCGGCATCGCCGCGCTCTTGCTCGAGCTCGGACATCAGGTTAGCGGATCGGACAAATCGATTTCGGTGGAAGTGGAACGTTTGCGGCGACTAGGTCTGCAATTTTTCCAACAACATCGGGCGGAAGATGCGACCGAAGCCGAGTTGATCGTCTACTCCTCGGCGATCAGGCCCGACAATCCAATTCTCGTTAGCGCGCGCCAATCGGAAACGCGAACGGCTCGGCGCGCGGAAGCGCTCGCCGCCATCATGCAGGGAAAACGCGGCATTATCGTCTGCGGCATGCACGGCAAGACCACCACCTCGGCCATGACGGCGCATGTCTTGCGCGAAGGCGGGTTGCACCCGTCGCATTACGTCGGCGCCGAAATCCCGATCCTCGGGCAAAACGCGCATTGGGACCCACGAGGTGAATTTTTTGTGGCCGAAGGAGACGAAAGCGACGGCACCATTCGCTGTTTTTATCCCGAACATATCCTGGTTTTAAATATCGAGCCGGAACATCTCGATTTTTACGAAGACCTGGTGGAAATCGAGGCGGTCTTTGATCAGCTAATCGGCCAAACATCTGGCAAGGTTTTTTTCTGCGCCGACGACGCCATCGCAACCCGTGTTTGCAAGTCCGACCGTTCGGTTTCCTACGGATTCGGCGAAAACGTCGATTATCGCGCGCAGGTTGTTACGCTGGAGGATTTCGCCTCGGTCTTTTCTGTTTTTCGGCGCGGAGAAAAACTGGGCGAAGCGAAGCTGAATGTTCCGGGCCGGCACAATGTGCAGAATGCCATTGGGGTCGTCGCGCTGGCGAGCGAACTCGGTATCCCGTTCGAGAAAATCGCCATGGCGCTGGCCAAATTTCGACACGCGCGCCGACGTTTCGAAATCAAATATGCCAGCGATCGTTTCCTGTTGGTCGATGATTATGCGCATCATCCGACAGAAATTCGGGCGACGCTGGCCACGGCGCGATCGACTGGGCGCAATCGCGTGCTGACAATGTTTCAGCCGCATCGCTACACCCGGACCAAGGCCTTGCGACAGGAATTTGGTGCCGCCTTCGATCAGGCCGATCGCGTTGTCATTACCGACGTTTATCCGGCGAGCGAGCCGCCCATTCCCGGGATCAGCGGGCAGACCATTGCCGATGCTATTTCGGAGCATGGCCATCGCGGCGTGACTTATCAATCGCGCTTCGCCCGTGTCCATCACGATGTCGGCAACATGCTGGCATCGGGCGATCTCGTCCTCAGCCTGGGCGCGGGAAATATTCACGAGCAATTGTCGATTCTGGCGGCGGAACTAGTGGTTGCCGAAAAATTAAAGGCGATCGTGGGCGAAGAAGGCGAAGTGCGTTTGCATGAGCCAATGGCGAAACACACCACCTTGCGCGTCGGCGGGCCGGCCCAGTTTTGGATCGAGCCGCGCGCGGAAGAGGCGTTTGCCGAACTCATCCGTTTTTGTCGGCGAGAAAATCTTCCGCTTTTTGTCATCGGGCGCGGATCGAATCTTCTGGTGCGCGATGGCGGAATCACAGGCGTGGTCGTTCATCCTTGTGGAGGTGCGTTTGACGACATCACGGTAAAGGGAAACGAAATTACGGCCGGTGTTGGCGCGAAATTAAAGCACGTTGCGTACGCCGGGCGCGACGCCGGCATCGGTGGTCTCGAATGGATGGAAGGGATTCCCGGTGAAGTCGGCGGCGCATTGCGAATGAATGCCGGCGCCATGGACGGACAGACTTTCGAGCATGTCGTGAGCGTGCGCGTTCTCGACGCCGAAGGGAACGCACAAACGATGACACCATCGGAGATGGAAGTGCATTACCGGCATGTGCCGACGCTGGAGAAAAATTACGCGGTCTCAGCGGTATTTCGTGGTGTGCCGAGGGAGAAGGACGAGATCGTGCGCAAGCTCGAGGAATCGCAGCACAAACGCAAAATCACACAGCCGGCTGCATCAAGCGCAGGATGTATTTTCAAAAATCCGGACAGCGTTCCCGCGGGAAAGTTAGTGGATGAGCTTGGCTTGAAAAATTGCGCCATCGGAAAAGCACGCGTCTCGGACGTGCATGGGAATTTTATCGTCAACGACGGTGGCGCGACCGCCACGGAAATGTTGGAGTTGATCGCGAAAATTCAAGCGACGGCGCGTGAAAAACGCGGCGTCGAATTACAAACCGAAGTGCAAATCGTGGGGGAGGAAGCGTGAGCAAAACTTTCGTCATCCCGAGCGAAGTCGAGGGACCCCGCCATGGAACCTTTAAGGTAACGCAACGGGATCCCTCGGTCCGAGCCGGAGCGGCGTTTTCGCTCGGGATGACCGCGCTTTTCAAAACGAAATGAACGTACCAAAAAGAATCGCAGTACTAATGGGCGGCCCGGGATCGGAACGCGATGTTTCCCTTGCCACCGCTCGAGGCGTCGCCAAAGCATTGCGATCGCGCGGCGCGGAGGTTTTCGAGATCGATGTCCGTGATGAAAATTTCGAATTGCCGAAAGATATCGACCTCGCCTTCATCGCCATTCACGGAACGTTTGGCGAAGACGGCCAGCTTCAACAGATTTTGGAAGATCGTGGCGTCCCGTACACCGGCGACGGCGTAAAAGAAAGCTGGACCGCATTCGACAAAATCGAATCGAAAAAGAAATTCGAAGCGGCAGGTGTCACCACTCCTCGGTGGGAGGTGATTGATGCGACTGAAAAGCCGACGTTGCCCGTTCCCTTGGTCATCAAGGCGCCGCGGCAGGGATCGACTGTCGGTGTCTATATTATTAAGGAGGCCGATAAGTTAGAGAGTGCGCTGGCCGAGGCGCGCAATTTCGATCGCAAGATCCTGGTAGAAGAGTTTGTCCCCGGTCGCGAATTGACGATCGGAATTCTGGGCGATCAAGCGCTGCCCATTCTCGAGATCATTCCCAAGGGCGGCGTTTACGATTTCACCAACAAGTATCCATTTCTCAATCCGCAAGCTGGGGGCGGAGCGGAACACGTTTGCCCGGCGAAGATTGAAGAGAGGCTGACGCGCAAGATTCAGGATCTGGCCTTGCGCGCGTATCGCTCGATTGGGTTGCGAGTTTACTCGCGGGTCGATGTGCTCTTGCCGGAAAACGCGGAGCCGAGCGTTTTGGAAGTAAACACCATTCCGGGAATGACGGAAGCGAGCTTGCTTCCAGAAGCGGCGGCTGCGGCCGGGATCAAGTATGACGAGCTTTGCCTGCGCATTATCGAATTGTCACGCGCGCGGCGGAAGGGCGCGAAATGAGATTAAGCAGTTCCACCCGCAAAAGGCCGCGCAATCAGCGCGTTTCCAACCCGCGCCAGCGCAAACAACAACATTTGCTGGATGTGAAAGTGCGCGCGCGCAAGGCCACGCAACATCGCAACCGGCGAGTGCTTGTTTTCATTTCAAAAATCGTGCTGGCGGCCGCAATCTGCGCGGGAATCTATTTCGGGGCACGACTCGGCATGCGGCGATTCTTTTTCGAGAATCCGGAGTACCGCCTGGCGATGATCGATGTGCAGACCGATGGCACGCTTCAGCGCGATCAGGTTTTAAAGACGGCCGATTTGCGCGAGGGCGAAAATATTTTTCAGGTCAATCTGGCGCATGTGCATCGGGTTTTGCAGCAGTTGCCACAGGTGGATGAAGTGGAAGTGGTGCGCAAATTGCCGGGCGAGATCGATATTCGCATCCTTGAGCGCAAACCGATCGCCTGGATTACGAGCGAGAAACAAATTTCCGATCCATTTCAATCCGATGTCGCTTTTTTGATCGATGCCCGCGGGGTGTTGATGAAGGAAAAAAAATTGTTGCCGGAATATCTCGGACTACCCCTGATCACCGGCTGCAGCACCGAATCGCTCGAACCGAAAGCGGCCCTCGAATTGTTGCGTTTAAGCGCCGGCAGTTTCATGCAAACCCGCTTTCAAATCCGCGAGATCGATGCTTCCAAAGGCTATTGCCTGGTAGTGACGGACAAAAATCACACCCGAGTCACAGTTGGATTCGATCATCTCGAGAAACAAATTCAGCGACTCGAACAGTTTCTGGTCTATGCCGACGATTCCCGGCACGAGATCGAAACCGTCAATTTGTTGGTGCAGCGGAATATTCCGGTCACGTTCATGAAACCAGCGGCGGAAGTAATCAACGACACGATCGATCCGGAGGAAACGCCGCGGATTATGAAAGCAATTCCAGTGGCGCCGCCGCCGGTGAAAGCGAGCGTCAAGTCGCCGGCGGCGGCGGCAGCGGGAAAGAATCAAAACGGCCCGCAACCGTTTTCATTGCAGAAACAAACTCAGAAAGGAAAGAAGGAACAAGGAAATGGCCAGTAACGATCTGATGGTGGGGTTGGAAATTGGAACGTCTAAAATTTGCGTCGTTGTCGGCGAAGCGCGCCTGGACGGAACGACGAAAATTTTGGGCGTCGGGCAGGCGCCATCACGCGGGGTGCGCAAAGGCGAGATTGTCGATTTTGAGACGGCGATGAAGTGCGTCTTGGAAGCGTTGAGCGATGCTGAGACGAAAAGTGATGTCATGATCAAGGGTGTCTACGTCGGCGTGACCGGCGCTCACATTCAAAGTTTTAACAATCGCGGCTGCGTCATGTTGCCGGACGATCACGAGGAGATCGACGAGCAGGACATCGAGGACGTGAAGATCAATGCGCGCGAGGTGAGCATCCCGGCGCAGAACGCCTTTCTTCATTCCATCATTCAGCATTATCACGTGGATGGGCAGGACGGCGTGCTCAATCCCATTGGCATGCTTGGTCAGAAACTGGAGGCCGATTTTCACATCATCCACGGTGTGCGCACCCGGATTCAAAACACGATTCGTTGTGTGAAGGAACTGCCTTTGGAGGTGGAAGACGTTGTTTTCACCGCGCTGGCTTCTGCGCAGGTGGTGTTAACGCAACAACAGAAAAATCTCGGTGCTTTGGTTATCGATATCGGCGGTGGCACGACCGATTTCATTTTGTATGTCGATGGCGCGGTCAAGCAAAGCGGGACCATTGGGATTGGGGGCGATCACATCACGAACGATATTTCGATGGGATTGCGCATCCCGATGGCGCGAGCGGAGAAATTAAAGATCGAGGAAGGCAGCGTCATTCTTGGCAATTGTCTGCCGGGGGAAACAGTGGTGTTGAAGGATGATTCCGGCTTCGCGGGCAAGGAAGTCGAACGCGAGACCTTGAACACCATCATTCATTTGCGGATGCGCGAAACATTCGAGCTGCTCAAACGGACGCTCGATGAAGAATCCTTCATCAACTTCATTGGCGAAGGAATCTTCATAACGGGCGGGTGCAGTTTACTGCGCGGCATCGATAATCTGGCTGAGGAAATTTTTGAAATTCCGGCGCGGGTCGCGCATGCCCAGACAATGTCGGGATTAACTTCCGCCTTTCAGAATCCGCAATTTTCGACTGCGATCGGGTTGATCAAATACGCGCAGGCGGTGCAGGCAGAGCGGCCGCAGCGACGCGGATTCGGTCGGATTTTCAGCCGTTTTTTACCGGGGATAAGATGATTGAACCACGACACACTTTACTAGGAATGTCATCCCGAGCCGTGCAGACGACGAGGGACCTCGCGATGTCCGGAAAGACAATCGAGAGGTCCCTCGCTTCCGCTCGGGATGACCGCGAAGAGAAACGCGACAGCAAAAGAACATTTTCTAACAAGAAATAGATAAGGAACGACAACATGATTCAATTAAGCCGAAACTACAGTTTACCGGAACGAGAAGACCAAATCATTCCAATCAAAGTGATCGCGATTGGGAGCGCCGGCTCGAACGCGCTCGATCGCGTCGTGCTCGACGGAATGGACAAATCCGATCTCATTGCGGCCAACACCGACGTGCAATCGCTCGCCAGCTCCGTGGCGGCGGTGAAAGTGCAACTAGGGCGCTCCCTGACGCGCGGACTCGGCACCGGTGGCGATCCCGAGCTCGGTTTCGATGCCGCACAAGAATCAGCCGATGAAATCCGCCAGGCGCTGGCAGAAGCGCGCCTGATTTTCATTTGCACCGGACTCGGCGGTGGAACCGGTTCCGGTGCGTCGCCCGTGATCGCGCAAATCGCACGCGAAATGGGCGCACTCGTCATCGGGTTCGCGACGATGCCATTTACTTTTGAAGGAAAACGTCGCATCGCTCAGGCCCGCGACGCCCTGGCGCGCCTGCACGAAACCACGGACGCCGTCGTCTGTTTCGAAAACGATCGCATGGCCGACATGGTCGCACCGAAAGCTGGTATTCATCAGGCTTTCGCTGTTGCCGACATGACGATCAGTCAAAGCCTGCGTTCGATTGTGAATCTGATCCAGCGGCCGGGAATCATGCGCATCGGGTTCGACGATTTGCTGGCCGCACTGCGCGGCGGAGGCGGACGTTGCCTCTTTGGTTACGGCGAAAGCGATTCAGACAATCGTGCCCACCAGGCGTTGGCCCAGGCGCTAAAAAATCCGTTGATGGATCGCGGGCGAATGCTGGCCGATGCGTCACGAGTCTTGGTCCAGGTCGCTGGCGGACCGGGCATGACTTTGTCGGAAGTGGAAATTTTGATGCGCGAATTGAACAAGCACATCAGTGAGCAGACCCAGCTTCTTTTCGGCACGGCCGTCGATGGCCGCATGGGCGATCGGTTGAGCGTCACGTTGATTAGCTCGCTGCCCGCGAGCGAGGCGGAAGTTGCGCCGCGTAAATCAAAGGCTTACGCGCCGCCGGCTCCGCCACCGGAGCCTGTTATCGAACCGGTGGCCGAACCTCAGATCGTCCAGTTTGTTCAACCGCAGGCACCGGAATCAGAGCCGACAATGAAAGTCGAGCCGACGGTTTTTCAACGCGAAGAAATTCCACCGGAACCGTCGGTCGAAGATGTTTTGCCGCCGCCTGAAGCAGTCGCAGAATCTCAGTTCGCCGAGGCAGAGATGGAGCCCGAGATCGAGAGCACGCCACGGCCCACCACACCGCGAATCATTCCGCCGAAAAAGAAACCGTTGATCGCGCCGAAAGTGGAAGCGGAAAACCCGAAGCGGGAAAAGGCTGCTGCCGCGGCGAAACAGGAAATTTTACAATTCGAGCCCATCACGCGCGGGCGCTTTGAAAAAAGCGAGCCGACAATCGTGGAAGGCCAGGACCTCGACGTGCCAACCTTTCTGCGCAAGAACGTGCGGGTGAAGTAGCTTTCCAAATAGCGGCTCTCATTAACACCGGCCTTCAGGCCGGTGATGCCCGCACCTCTCGCAGCAGTAGCCGTTTTTAACGGCTTCTCTCATCCTGCCAACGTAAACCATGGCGCTCGATGAATTCCCGAAGCTCCTCGGCAAACGTCCGCACCCGGTGATGTTCCTCCAACCTGTGCAACGTTAGATTCGGAAACTGAAAAAGCCCCATAGCCTCTGCCCCACGCAAATTTCCCTGCCACGATATC
>Ga0209157_1001162_pt1 | contig 22300 bp, 17 predicted proteins | sample GraSoiAngelo_135_FD_185892 | JGI IMG/M metagenome (GOLD analysis project Ga0209157, IMG submission 185892) | Grasslands soil microbial communities from the Angelo Coastal Reserve, California, USA - 14_0929_05_40cm (SPAdes) (version 2) | ecosystem: Environmental > Terrestrial > Soil > Grasslands ...
CGCGACCACACTTTCCAGAATTGGATGTGATGCGGAAAGGCACGCCGCGACAGCGTTTCGGCGGCCATGAACGAGACCGTCAGCAACATCGAGAAGAGGCCGAAAGTCGCGCCGGCTCGAAGCAATTGACGGATGGCAAATCCGCTTGCGGGCAAGGCCGTGTCGTATCCCATCCAGAGAAGGGGCCAGGAGTTGAGCTGTTGCAGGCCGAGCAAGAACGCAATGAACAATCCCCACAACAGAGGCTGCCGCCCGAGGACCCAACGGTGACGGATCATGAAAAACAGGCCGACGCCGCAGAAGCCGAGAATGTATAAACCAAAGGTGACGATTTGAGAAAACGCGCCGATGGCGTCGTTGGACGCGCGCATCTCTTCGTAGCGTCGCGTGAATGCTTCCGGAATCTGGACGAAATGCGTCAGCTCCGTCAGCTTGTCGCCGCCGACAACGAGCCGCAACCGGTAATGGCCTTCTCGCAGGCTTTCGTCCTGGCGTTCATACACAAAAGTATGATCCGTGCGTCCGCCGGGCTTCAGATCTTTGGAAGATTCGACCAGACGATATCGGCCGAAATCGATGCCCCAATCGCGCTGTGCCGCCGTTTCGGCGATCTGCTGCGCCTCGCCTTCCGGCCTGGTGTCGCCGCGCTCCTCCTCCGGAAGCTTGACGGAGAAACCATAGGGCGTGCCGTCCGGTGTGAATCGAATGAGAGTTTCGTGAGCATCGCCTTGTTTGAAATGACGCACGCGCCATGTGTACAGCGCAAAGATTTTTTCCTTTAGGATTCTCCCCAGCTCTTGTTTACCCCCACCCTCCAGCTCGACGAAGTTCTGGACTTCCTGACTGCCCCCGAATTCGGCCGCCTGGTCGAATCCTTCCGGCGGCCAGGCATTTCTCTGGGCGATCGTGCGGGCGGAACGAAGAGCATCCGCACGATCCACCTTCAGTTCGATAGAGACCAGAGGAAAGGCCGTAGAGAAATTTCTGAGCGTAAAAATAGCTGCGCCGGCCGAAAGGACGACGAAGAGTGTCCAAAGCGAGCGACTACCGAGCATGTGGGATTCTACCGTGACTTTTCGCCTTTTTTGACCGTTTATCCTAAAAACCGTGGTTCAAAGCACGTTTGGAAAAGGAAGGCATGCCAACAGGACTTACACCGCCTAGAGGCGACTAAAAGGCGATTCTTTCGCTTCATCGATCGCAAGGCCCTGTTCCGTAACGTTGACTTCTTGCCCTTGAAAGTTGGCAGTTCGTTTCTGTCCTATTCCCGCAAGAGAAAAGACGGTATCGCATCTCGACTCGACCGCAGTGGCGCTGAATTTTTGCCTCCGGTCTGCCTGTCATCCGGAAATCGTCTTTCTCATTAGGAGAGTGGCCCATGGCACGACATCCTCTATTGAATTCGGAACAACAGCGACTTTGGGAGCGGATCAAGGGATTCCGGCTTGATGAGGGCCAGGCGGCTTTTCCATTCCCCCGAGGCTGGCGCGCGACATTGCTGGCCGATGTGGCGTTTATCTGGATCTTCTTCTCATGTCTTTAGCTGACAATGGGAGGGTACGGCGATGAAAAACCAATCACGGGCTGCGAAAGAGACCGAAAAAGAACTTTGTTTTCACGATTAGCGAGATTTGCCATGAAAAGAGAAAAGTCTGATAATCCGCGGGATAATCCCCGGAGTGATATGGCAAAGGAACCGAAGAACCTTGTCAAAGAAGGAATGGGCCGGCTCAAGAAAAAGGCGGCCGCCGTCAAGAGCGCACTGGAAACAGTCGCAGCTGATCTTACGTTCACTGCGAAGGATACCGCCAACGACGTAAAGGCCTATGTTGACGAGCGTGGCGGCTTGGACAAGGTCGCAGAGGAGGCTGCCGCGCAAATCAGCAAAACTGTGGGGGAAGCCGCGCGTACTATCATGAAAAACGTCAGAGCCTCGGCCCGAAAAAATCCCCGAAAGCAACATCAAGGATCATAAGTTACAAGGAGAGGGCCCTATATGGCGCAGAAACAAAGTGAACAACTTGCGACAGAGCAGAAGCTGGAAAAGATCAAGCAACGTCGGCGTCAGCTCGGCAATGTTTATGATGGGCTTGATCAGGCGACAGAACAGCTTTTCGAGCAGAAGACGTCAAAGACCGCGCTTGACCAGCAGAAATCAAAGCTCGATGCAGGACTTGAAGAGTTCAACACCTACAAAGGTTCAATCGCAGACCTTGCGGCAGGGCTGACATCCGACCTTGATCAGTATGTGCAACTCGCCTCCAGCAGCCAGAACTATCAAGGGTTCTTGGAAAGGACGTTTGCATGGCTGCCGCTGAAGGCAGCGAAGAGGCGGGCAGACGGTTGGCGTATCGAGAGACTGAAGCACCAGAGCCCGAAGGACAACCTCAAGACCATCGTGAACTATGCGATGCAGCTCCACGACGAGATCCTTGAAGTAAGAGAGGAGGCCGCTCATCAGTTCGAAGCATTGCAGGCAAACACGGACCTTATAGTTACGAAGGTCGCCGAGTATCAACCGCAGGAAGAGCAGCTCAAAGCAAAACTTGACGCAATGGAGACGGCCTATAAGGCGAAGCAGGAGGCATACAGAACTGCCAGTCCCGCAGAACAGGCCAAGATGCTTGAGGAGATGAACGCAGAGCAGAAGAAACTCACAGAAATTCGCGAAAAGTACGATACCGTACTCACCATCTACAACCAGGCCCAGCAGGCGCTTGAGGCCAACATTCGATCACGGAATGCATACGAGCAGATGGTGCGCGATCTTGGGCGACAGGCCACACTCGTGGAAGAGAAGATGGACAATGTTACTGCAATTTATGAGGCGGCGCCTGAGGCGGTGAAGATCATGATGACCACAAAGGGCATGGAGTCACTCGATAAAACGCTGAATGTTGCCACAGACAAATCTGTTGACATCATTCTTCAAGCTGGAGCCGCCGTGAATGACGCGACCTTGCGCAGGGAAGAGATACAGCTAATTGACCCGGCGAGAATGCGCGACTACATTGCGCGCGCTGAGGCGGCAAATAAAGACTTCGTGCAGCGTTTCGAAAAGATCCGCCAGGATGCACTGCGGTCTCAAGCGGCGCGCTATGCTGTCCCCAACAACTAGCCCCTCATTACTCAGGCTCAGGGAGTCTAGGCAAAAGGCCATAATCCGGCCAGCGTTCCGAACGCTCAATGAGCCAAATAGGATCAAGAATTTGAGCCGGGAGGAAATGGCGGCTCACACCGCGGCGTTAAGCGTGTCCCTTCGGACCTTGGCCAAACTGATCTATGAAAAGCTTCCTGAGGACGGGGGCAACAATAATGAGTTGCAGATATACCTGCTGAGCCTCAGCGATGCCATGAGGTCTATTGGGATCATGAGCCAATTGCCTTGTGGCGCAAATGTGGATGTCGCGATCGAGTACAAGATCGATGCGGCCGATTCAGGATTCCCGCTTTTCCTGCGAGATCTGCAGATGCTCCGGAGGGAGAAAGACAAAGCAACGGCAGAGTGTACCCGGCTCCGTTCCGAAGCGGAACTTGTTGAAGATGCCATCAGCATGATGGCCCACGGCGTCTTTCCCGCGCAACCTATCGAGAGCATGCAGCTTAGGCATTTTTACGGGATGCTGAATGGAATGACGGTTCCAGAGAGCCTGCGATTCCACGAAGCCAAGCACCTGCGAAGTGATGAGCGGCGTGGCTATTACCGGAAATCCATCGAGTATCTTGACGAGGATCGCAACATTCCGAAGTTCTTCACACTGTACCTTACCGTTCCGAGTGGAACGTTTTACGGCTCTCTGCTCGAAGGGCAAATCGAGCAGGCTGTCAGAAGCGGCCTCGGGGGTCTTGAAGCGCTCGAACTGGAGAAGGTCGCACGCAGCGTTGAGGCCATCTACGGCGTCCAGGTGCAGATGGCAGAGCGGTATGATATAGGGCCATTCTGGAACCGCTCTACCGATAATCCCGCGCAAATTCAGAAGCTCCTGGACGAGCGTACGGGAAGCAGACCGGATGACTCAATCATCGCATATCGCAAGCTTACGATTCTGCGGGAAAACGAGGTGACGTGCACCGGCCTCAAGTCGATGTGGAAAGCGCTGTGGTCGGGCGACTGGCGCACTGGAACGTTCAGCGCAATCGTCTCCAGCCCTGATTACCTCCTGATGCCGCACCGGCTCATCCAAAAGGCCTATAACCTCGACATCAAGCTTGGCAATAACGTACGGACATACGGAATAAAAACCGACGGGGGCATCCTTGATTGAAGGCAACAATCCCGTAGACATTGGAAAGGAGCAGATCAGACCTCATCAGAAGCCTATCGAGGACATGCTTGTCGCCTACGATTACAAGGGCGCCAAGCGGTCTCTTGCCGAATTGATGAGCAAGGTAGACAAGGAAGAGCCCTACATTATGAGCAATCTTGAACGCGCGATGTATCTTGCTGTACGCGAGAGCCTGCAGGTCTTCAAGGTTGTGGCTGATCTCGTCGGAAAAAAGGTGGGCCTTGCCGAGCGTCTTGTGCAGGTTCCAATCGAGAGCATCGGGACAGATGCGCGGCTGCTCAACCTGCAGGACTTCACCCACGCCTTCGCATCCTACGCAGCATCGAAGTTCGCAGCGAAGAAAATAGAGGAGGCGCTTGTCGCAGATGGGATCACGGGCGTGAAGGGAGAGAATGACGTATCAAAGCTGGAGCTACAGTGCAGAGGCGTTGACATGCAAGTCATGAGACGACTTGTCGCCCCCATCTACGGCATTCTTGTGGACAACTTGACCGCAAAAGAGGAGGATTTCTCCTCACCTGCGGAATTCGCTCTCTATATTAAGCAGCTCTATGAAAGATACGCGGAGCTTGCACTGCAAAGGAAGAGCGCACATCCGGACCTGCTCCCGGAAGTAGAGAAATACCAGTGGCGAATCATGGATGACTTCCTCGTACTCGTAGGATTCGAGGACAAGACCATCGCAAAAGCCACTGTCATTCAGCAGAAACCGGTGTTCCAGAGCATTACAGAACAAGAAATAGCCGGCAACAGGCTAGCCAAGCTCAAAACGCGTCGTTTCGTGGAACGGCTGGCGTTGTATGACCCTAAAAAGCAAATGAATCCCATTATGGACCTCGGTGGCCTTGCGTGGACTATGTTGTTCGATGGTCCTCCTGGAACAGGCAAGTCCTCGATCTTCAGGCTGGCTATGACTATTCTGGATCAGCGAGCGAGTCAGGTTGGGCAGCCATATCATGTCTTTACCATCGACCAATCCATCAAGGACGAGTACTACGGCAAGACTGGAAAAATCCTGCTCGCAAAGCTTGCGCCAGCCAATGATCCCGCACTCCTCGCCATGGGCATCTTTGACGACATCGATTTACTCACATCCACGCGAGATGATGCGCAGGGCGCCGACAACGATATCAACAATATCATCATGCAATTTCTCGATGGCGTATACACTGTGCGGCGCGGCAACGTCATCAACTTCGCTGCGTCGAACAAACCAACGGGGGTGGATGAAGCCTTGCGGAACAGGTTCAACGAGCGCTTGCTTATAGACGGGCCAGTTAGCGCCGAGGACTTCGCTGACATCGCGCACATCAAGCTTGGCAAGCAGATCAAGTACGGCCTCGTGAAAGTGCCTGCAGGATACACGCCCTTCGCAACACAGAACGAACGGGCAAAAGATGGCAGCTGGATCAGTAATGCCGCATCATTCATTTCCGAGAAGTTTTCGAGGCCAACTGGACAAACTCTGCTTGATTTCGGGCACTTCATGGTGGAACTCAAGAAACAGAATCCGCTTATTACCGGAAGATCGGCCAATGCGATCCTGGAAGCCGTAAGGGACCGCAGTGCTGACTTTGAAATTCCCGGAGAATGGTTCGAGAAGCGGGAATTATTTGTCGACCAGCCTTACGAGAGAAAGCTCAGCATGCTGAAGGGACTCTATAGAACGATCACTCTGGACGATCTCCTTGAAGAAGCACAGAGGTATGCCGAATCGGAGCAGCGCTATTCCACAAAGGAAGCAGACGATCAGGTCACCAAGGGCTATAACGCTAGGGTATGGGACCTCCAAGCAGAGATTAAGTTCCACGAAGAGATGCTGCGCAGGGAAGGAAATGGAGACAGGAGCGCAACATTGAGTCATCTGCAGTCGCTCCGCCAACAGCTCCTCGACAGAACGAAGGCCGGTGACCGATGACGCGAACTCTGCGCACAGAAGGATTGCTTCCGCCACTGTTCCCGGTAGAGGGAAGACTGGTGGAGTACTACAACCGCGCGCTCAAGCAGGTCACAGGAATAGAGACGTCGCTCTCATCGTTTACGGTGGATATGAGGGGAAAGTCCCCTGAGATCGCGGAAGAGCTTGGGGATGATTACCTGCAGGTCAGTGATGCTCATCGATTCATGATCATTGTATCTCCCGAGCAGATGGACGCGGGCATGCTCCAAAGCGAGTTCAGCATCGACAGCGATGCTATCCGTCGCCATTACGATCACTTCTTATCCGGTATCAGCATTGTAACGCGCGTGGACGGACTCTATAGCGAGCTCCAGGACTTTGTCCGCACCTATAGCAATCCTGGGGACGTCCTGGGCCTTCGAAAGCTGAATATCGAACTACACACTCCTTCGGGTTTTATAAGCAAGGCATTGCAGCAGAAAGAAGGGGTGAAGCAGCTCCGCCAAAACCCACGCTTACTAATAGAAAACAACAGTGCGCACATTCACCAGCTCTATCCGCTGTTTCAAGAGGTGGGTGACGTACTGGACTATAACATCACCCAAATGAATACGACGTTTGAGGTCGGCTCGTTCTTCTCCAAACTATTTGGAGGAGTGTACGTCTTCCGGGATCGAGAGCCCCGTACATCAATTAAGCCCAAGCGGCCAGGAACTCCGGTCGTGCCGTTCCGGAAAACGCAGAGCGATAAGGATTGCGTCATCTTCCACAATGGCCATGTTGCCAAAGGGAAGAGTTTCACGCATATTCCGCTAGGGTCTATTGAAGCGGTTGTTGGCTTCCTCCTGAAAAGGAACTATGCGTCGCTTCAGCCTTCGCTCGTAGAGCAACGCATATGTCGCATTGAAGAGTTGACGCTACTTGATTGCGGCTTTGATGTTGTCCGCATGAGCCTCGAGCAAAGGTGCATTGCGCTCAATGATTGCCAGAAACCCGCCCTGTGGCAGGAGCTTACAGGAGTCGAAAAACACCTGCGCAGGGGAAACGACTTCAGGAACATTGCTGAGCACCTGACCCCTAGCGCGCAAGCGGCACTTCTAGTGGCAAACGAAGAGAAGATTGTCGCGCCGGTCACTTCAGCGCTTCTGCATGTACTATGTCCATTCCGTTACGAGGAGACATTCAAGTCACACCCGGCAATCATCGAAACAGATCTCCAGACGGCATCGCCAATCCGCCAGGACTACATTGTTGATGTCCTTAAAAAGAGCAAAGCTGCAGCCACACGCTGCGAAGCGAGTGAAGAAGCCTCAGTGCGAGAGCAGGAGATCAGACAAGGGGAACCATGGCAATAGATGATTATGTTGTCAATGCAGCCTGGCACGTGGCAGCGGGTTTTACACTTTCGATGCTGGACTACCTGCGAGGAAGGAAGGTTTACAACAAAGATGCCAGAATCGAGGACCAGCGAAGCTGCTTGCAATCGATCAATCTCATTCTCGATTCAGAAATGGTGCCGGCCGCTGATCCCTCGGGAGAGACAAAGCCGGTCCTTAACAAGGACTCGCTTCAGTACGCCGTTAATATCGCGGAAGCAAGACGGTACTTCGCGCGCAATGATCTGATCCCTGCCGACTCGGTGATACAGAACATCAAAAACTACCTGAAGGGACTGCGTCGCGGTGAGTTCATCAACCCGCTCTCGCCTTGGAACAAGTTTTTTCTCGCAATTGGACTCGAGGTCATTTACGACACACTGCTGGGATGGAGCTCTTACCGGGATGCCGGCCAGAGTCCCCTCGTCGCCTTTGCGTACAACATCTACCAAATCCCCGCGTTCTGGGCCGGACTTATGCTTGGCAGCGGGATACGGTGGCTCGTTAACTTCGTATCGACTCCGTCGGAAGAGCGCAAGCTTACCAAAGAAATCCAGAGGCGCGTTCGGGGGACCAATATTCTGGATATTGTCCAGAACTACGAGCCTTCGGAAGATATTGAAAAGCAACTTTCGCTCAAAGGAGTGAGTTTCGCTTCGATCACCGCTCCGATGTCTGAAGGCGTGCGATACTTGATCGACGAAATCAGCGGTTATTCTGCAAAAAAGGAAGCAGCAAGGAACCAGGAACGGGAGCGAATCAGAAACAGCTTTAAAGATCTGACGAAAGGCAGATGAGTATTGAAAAGTGATGCCAAGCCGCTGGTATATATCACTTGGAGAGACAGGCTGGCTGACAAATCAAGAAAGCTTGTCCTTCCCGCAATAGGCGCCGCCCTTTTAGGCGGAATGGTCCTCGTGTGGTTGACTTACAACTATGCGACGGCTCGGCAACAGTACCCCGTACGTAGTGTCCTGTACCAGGTGACCGAAACGGTGCATTACGCAGGCACCGACCACGGCTCCAAGTACGCCGATTCCAAGAGCGACACGATCATTGAGCGAGGGAGCGACGTCAACACCAAACTGGGGGACGTTATCGGCGACTCGCACTATGACCGGTCCGACCGGATCATGCAGTTCACGCTCTTCGATCAGAGGCGTACAAGGCTTGCCTTCGCTTCCGAGAAACGCGAACCAGTTCTCGGCGGCCTGCGTCTGAGCGGCGCAATCGACTTCCGCGAGCAGCAGGCAGAAGTATTAGGACAGAAGGGCCGATTCATCACTTACACTTTCATCCCGCAGCACGGGTTGCGCAACGTGCAACTAAATCTCTTTGAGGATGAGGGCAGGCAACTCCATCTTATCAATGAGCTTGTCACCAACCGCAGGTTCGGGTTGGGCTGGCTCTACGGCGAGAGGTTCCGGCATTCAACGGAGATCAACGAATTCACTGATACGCCAGGCAACCAAGCCATAAAGGATGAACTCATCCGCAACATTGCTACTTACAACTCCAATACCAGTAATCTGAGCGTCAGAGACAAGGCGCTGCGGCATATCCTCCAGCTTGAGGAGAAACTTGAGCGTGTTGCAGTGATCGCAAGCTACGAGGACGGCTACTTCGCATGGCTGCCCCAGGAATCCACGACGTTCCTGTTCGGCAACCCTAGCCTAGGGACCAGACTTCGCACTCCATTCACGTTCAGGGGCAAGATAGGCGAGCCGAAGTATCCCGCCGAACAGAACATCGTCGCTCCTCCCGAATTCAAGATCAGCAATCCTAAGAATGATGTCATCAAGCTTCGCGTCGAGAGCTACTGGGACATGTGGCCAGGCAACATCTGGCCGCTCAGCAAGCTGAGTTTCGGAAGTGGCAGCGACGTCGTAAGGCCGTTCGGACACCAGAACCTCGGAGGCTACACAATAAACGATGCTCGCGGTGTTATCGCGCAGATCGATATGGAGGACTTCGCGCTCCACTTCGGTGACGACATCGTTTACCACTACTACCTTGATAAAAACGCGGACGGAAAGATCGACAAAGAACGCGAACTCGTCGGAAGAGTGCTTTATGGCGTCAGCCAGGATCAGCGCGAACTCGAAGCTAACAAAGGTGACGTCGTTAGGGACACCTCGCAGCGCTTCATCTATACCTTTATGGCAGGCTCTGATCCCGCCACAAGAGAGATCGACTTCTACCTATGCAACACGATCGAGTCTTTTCTGCTCAACGAAGTGAATAGAGGATACGGCCAACACTCCGTGCTCGGCTACATCAACGAACATCGATCCGATGTTCTGCTCCTCAATCACGTTAGCGTCCAAAATCTCGCTAGGTCGCTCACGCCCGAAAGCGCCGCAGTCGCGAAGTACGATATCCTCGTCCTCATGCGCGCAGCCGGGAGGCGATACGTGGATGATTACGTCATCGGTCTCCCATAAGCCGCGCCAACGGAGCGGGATGCGAGTGCCTCATGACAACGATCGATGTCGCGGAGACGGTTGCCAGGCACCACGTATTGTGCGGTAAGGCTGGTTGGATCCAATGTACTCTTGCTCATTGAGCTTGTTGTGCTTATGACTCCAACTCGCCTCTGAGAGATGGAAAAGAAGAAGGTCCGTTGGGCATTAATTCGCTGGAGCGGTTCTCAAACCGTTCATCCAATAATTGCGATTTCAACCGGTTCGACGAATTTTCGGTTAAGCCGTTGCGATCGTTTCCTCCGAATGCTTATCGCCTCTGCGCGATGACAGGTGGTGTTTGGGAGTGGACATGCGTCGGGTACGGCGCGAACAGCTATGCGAATGCTCAAGCTGATGCTTTGGTTTTGCGGTTTCATTCCGCATGTCACTCGATCCGTTCTGTGTGACGCCGAATGTGAGATTGAAGCTGTGCCGGATGATTGAGGGAAACTCTAAGGATGAGAGAAGAAGACCTCAGCAAGCTGGAAGAAACTGCCGGGCGCGACGAACGGATCGATGAAATCGTCGCCCGATATCTGGATGCCTGCGAGTCCGGAAGCGGACCAAGTGTCGAAGAAATCCTGGCACGCTATCCCCAGTACGAAAAGGAACTCCGAGAATTTTTCACAAACGAAAACCTCGTTCGAGAGGCTCTCACTCCGCGTGATCGGCCTTATTTCGGCGATGACTACGACCTGCTCGAAGAGATTGGCCGCGGGGGAATGGGCGTCGTCTACAAATGTCATCAGAAGAGCCTCGACAAAGTAGTCGCCATCAAAACGATCATCGGCGGCACGTTTGTTACGCCTGAGGATATAGAAAGAATCCGAAAAGAGGCACAGAAGGCGGCCGGCTTAAGGCACCCGAATATCGTAACCGTGCATCAGGTGGCGCAGCACAATGGGCAACATTTCTTTGTGATGGATTACATCGAAGGTAAGAGTCTCGCCGATCTGATTAGCGAGCGACTTCCTTCAGCCGACGAAGCCGTACGATATCTGAAGACCATTGCGGAGGCGATCCATTACGGCCATCAAAGACAGATTCTGCACTGTGATCTCAAACCAGCCAATATTCTCATCGACGATGAAGGAAAACTCTACGTCACCGACTTTGGTCTAGCCAAACGGCTGGGAGAAGACGGCAAGTATGTGCCGCAGAGTATCGGCGGCGGCACCGCCGCGTACATGGCACCCGAACAAGTAACGGGAGACGAGCTCACAACAGCAACCGACATTTACGGACTTGGAGGGATACTCTACGCACTACTAACGGGATCCCCTCCTTTTCGAGGAGAGACCTTACCGGAGACCTTAAGGCAAGTACGCGAGGAATCTCCCGTGTCTCCTCGCGCGCGGAATCCGGGAGTCGATAAAGACTTGGAAGCCATTTGTTTGATGTGCCTCAATAAGGATAAAAACGAACGCTACGGCTCCGCTTATGGACTCGTCAGAGACATTGAACGTTATCAAAACGGGGAAGAGACATCGGCCCGACGGTGGACGCGGCGCGAATGCGTTGTTGGCTGGTGCCGGCGCAGTCCTGGCCTGGCGGGTTTAATGGCGACCGTTACAGTTATTTCGATGCTGACTGTCGCGATGGCGGTTTCGATTGCACACAGACGCGAGCAGAGCCAATTAGAACAAGTTCGTCAAAGCAACAATTTTGCGGCAAGAGATCTGGCGAAAACGGCGCTGCTCCAGCTCCGCGATTGGGCTCACGTCGTTGAACTTGCGGCTGCGAACGCTAGACTTTCCGCTTTAGTGGAGAGAAAAGACAACGAAGGCTTGCAACTCTATATCAAGCAGGTCTGTGACGCGTCTCATTTTTGCGACAGTTCCACTTTCCGCAATGCCGCCGGTTTTGTTGAGGCGCGCGCCGGGCCAAACTCAGCGGAAAACATCAAAGAGATCGATTTCAGCGGCAGAGACTATTTTCTGGGTGCAATAGCGCATCGGTCTTTGGCTGAGCGAGACTCGGTGCACATGTCGAAGGTTTATCACAGTGTACTCGATGGACTTTACAAGTTTGGAGTGTCAGCCCCAGTTTTGGGTCACGACCGAAAGTTCCTTGGCGTACTGGACATATCCGTAACCACGAGCGCCGCGCTCGGTCTTGTTCACTTCGACGACCCTCACCGTAAAGCCGCGTTAATCGCACCGCGCGACCCTGGCGGACCGGAAAACCAACGGGAAGATCCGCTCGTCAGGCATGTCATTCTGTTCCATCCGGCCTACCACCGCGGCGACCGCGCTATTTCGTTTCCCGGGCAAAGTCCAATTGCAGGCTACTCTGACGCGATCCACTCCAGAGAACTAGACGATTCCGCACTCACGTTTCTCCCAGTGGATGATTATACGGATTCCGTGGGCTCCTATTTTCCCGAGTATCAGGGACGTTGGATTGCCGCATTCGCGCCTATTGGAAATACGGGATTCTTCGTGATCGTGCAGCAACGTTTCGACGAAGCCCTCAAGATTGACCCCTTCGTTTCGTGGAATCTGGCGGTTGGGATTGCCCTTACGATCTGTATCGTAATAGCAATCGCATTTGTGCTCGTGCGTCGTACAGGCCGGCACTCGTGGAAGGGAAATTGATATCGCTATTGCCGCGTGTGCCATCGTTCATGACGCCCAGCTCTGGACAGTGAATGAGGCCGACTTTAAAGACGTCCCGAATTTACGCCTGCTGGACTTTCCGCAACCACTCCCCCGCTTCTCGAATGAGAAGAACAAGCGAAACAAAAAGTAGCGGACACCACGAAATTGTTCACTGTTCAATTGTCATTTGAATCCATGAAGTTCACCAATTTCTCGATACTGTCCGTCACCTCGTAATCCGGAAGGCTCTCCATGAACAGCCTTCCGTACGACTTCGTGTTAATTCGGTTGTCGAGCACTGCCAGAATTCCGCGATCCGTCGTTGAACGCAGCAACCGGCCTAATCCTTGTTTCAATCGCAAAATCGCATTGGGAACCTGATATTGGGCGAAAGGATTTCCGCCTTCGCGCACAATCCGCGCGCTGCGGGCCGCAACGAGCGGATCGGTAGGTACCTGGAAGGGCAACTTGTCGATGATCACGGCGCTGAGGGCTTCGCCTTTCACATCCACACCCTGCCAAAAGCTCGCGGTGGCGAACAGGACCGCATTGGGTGTCATCTTGAACTCTTCCAGTAACCGGCTCTTGCCCCCGGCCCTCCCCTGAACCATGCAAGGGTAAGGAAGATCGCCGGCCAAGATTTGAAAGGTGGTTTCCATCTGCCGGTAACTCGTGAACAGGACGAACGCGCGTCCACGCGAAGCCTGCAGGATCGCGCGAATTTCCTCGGCGGCGCGGTCCACATATGAGGGATCCCGGTAATCCGGCATCGTTCGCGGAATGTAGAGCAAGGCCTGCTTGCGAACGTTGAACTCGGTTGCAAGTGACAACTCCCGGCCCTCGTTAAATCCTACCCGAGCGCGAACGTATTCAAAGGAATCACCGACCGTCAGCGTGGCCGATGTCAGCACACATGCCGGCACCCGCGTAAAGAGGCGTTCCGCAAGCATGCCCGAAACATCGATCGGACACGCTTCCAGAAAAATTCCCCGATCACGCCGCTCGATCCATGAAACGTAGTTTTCCAGATCTCCACTTCGAAAAATATCGAGCTCGCTTTCGAGCTCGCCCGCGCGCCGGGCGAGAGTTTCGTATTCGCCGGAAAAATCTTTCTTCTGGTTGATGGAGTGGCGGGCTTCTTGAAGAGCACCGATGAGCGAGTCGATCCCATCGAGACGCCGGATCGGATGCCGGCCCTCTCGGAGCAGAGCGAAACCATTGAAGAATCGCTCTGCAGCCCGCGACACAACATCGACATCGGCTTCAAGCTTGCGCGCGTCGTGGATGAACTCGGCGAGGCGGTAATTGCTGACATGAAATCCAAAATACTCGGTCGCGACATCTTCGAGGTCGTGGGCTTCGTCGAAGATGACGGCGCTGTAGTCCGGAAGAATCGCGGCTGCATCGGACTTGCGTATGGCCAGATCGGCGAAAAACAGATGATGATTCACCACAACGATATCGGCTTCCATGGCTTTCTGCCGCATGAGCGTCAGAAAGCAACGATTGTAGTCTTTGCATTTCGTGCCCAGACACCGGTCGCGCCGCGCATCCATGCGTGCCCACAGCTCGGAATCCTCGCCCGCGGAACCCAGCTCGGCCCGATCGCCGGTTTCCGTCTGTTGAGCCCAATCGAGGATGGATTGGAAATTTCGAAGCTCTCGTGAGCCGAACAAGCCTTCCGCATGGAGCGTCTCCAGCTTCAGACGGCAGAGGTAGTTATTCCGGCCCTTGAGGTACGCAGCTTGAATCGGCCGGTCCATGACTCGTTCCAGCAGCGGAATGTCCTTGTAGAAAATTTGATCCTGGAGTGTTTTTGTCCCGGTGGATACCAGAATTCGACGGCCGTGCAGCAAGGCAGGCAACAAATAGGCCAGGGTCTTTCCCGTGCCTGTTCCAGCTTCGATGATGACGTGGCTCTGTTCTTCCAGGGCACGATGGACAGCTTCCGCCATTCGTACCTGGGAGGGCCGGTATTCGTAGTCTTCCAGCCGCTGTTCGAGAACTCCGCCCGGCCCGAAGAAATCCTGCATAGCATCACAATTTTATCGCTCGTTCCAGGACAGATTGGGGAATTAGGCACAAAAAGCCACAAGATTCGATAAGAGCTGTGACCCTCACCCGGCGCGCCAGCCTGCTGGCTGCCGCGCCGCCCTCTCCCAGCGGGAGAGGGACTTATAATGACGGCTATGGTGGAGACACTTTCGATTGCACCTGAGTTTGAAGGCGCTGCGCGCGTCGGCCTGCTCGAAATCGATGGAGTGCGCGTTCAGGAGTCGCCCGAAGAATTGAAGACGATGCTGAATCGTCTCGCGGACGAATTCGCCGGCAAGTACAAGGATCATCAGCCCGGAGAAATTCCTATGGTGAAACAGATCCGCGCGATTTTTCATCGGGCGGGTTTGGATCCGACCCGCTACAGGCCTTCTTCGGAGTCGCTCTTGCGCCGGGCCGTCAAAGGCAAGGGACTGTATTTCATCAATTCGGTCGTGGATTTGGTAAATTACTTCTCTTTGAAGACGCTCTGGCCGATGGGCCTGTACGATGCGGACAAGTTGAAGCCGCCGATCACATGGCGCGTGGGCCGGGAAGGTGAGACCTACACCGGGATCGGGCGTGATCCATTGAACCTGGCACATTTTCCGCTGCTTGTCGATCAGGAAGGACCGTTCGGCAGCCCGATTTCAGATTCGATGCGCACACGCGTGACAAACGAGTCCACGCGCATTTTGTGGATTACGTTCGCGCCGCCGCACACCGCTATTCCTCAGCCGGAGTTTGCGGACGCGATGATGCGCTTCAATGGCGGGACACTGAGATCTTCGATCGAATTATGATCAAAATACCAGCCTCATTGCTAAGGCAGATCTACGACCATACGGAGCAATGTTATCCGTACGAATGCTGTGGTTTGCTGATCGGGTCCACCGACCAGGACCAGAACCACACCGTCCACGCATTTCGCCAATGCAGGAATCTGAACACGGAGAGGGCGCGCGACCGATACCTCATGGATCCGGTTGACTATTTGCGAGTCACACGGGAATTTGAGAACGGGCCGTGGGATATCATAGGTGTTTATCATTCGCATCCCGACCACCCGTCGCGGGCATCGCAAACCGACACGGATCGCGCAATCGAGATCATGGCAACAGCGTGGTCATATGTCATTGTTTCGGTTCAGAATGGAACTGTCGCCGGCGCTCAAAGCTGGGTGTTGAACGAAAGCGAAAGGAAATTCTACGAGGAGCCCCTCGTTACCGTACCCGAAGAAGGAGAATCGAAATGAGCATCATCACCGTAAAAATTCCAACGCCGCTGAGACCGTTGACGGCCGGCCAAGCCGAGGTGAAGATCGAGGGCGCCACCGTGGGAGAAGTCCTTCGGAAAATGGATTCGCAATTCAAGGGTTTCGGAGACCGGGTCCTCGATGACGGCCAAACCGTGAAGCGATTTATCAACGTGTTCGTGAACGAGGACAACATCCGGGACAAGAAGGAACTCGATACGGAGTTGAAAAACGGGGATACGATTTCGATACTTCCGTCGATTGCGGGGGGAAATTAGATTTCTTTGAGATCGCGAATCAGCCTCTCGAAATCCCCTTTCGATATGTGCAGGGGCGCGCCTTTGCGCTCCAGCGACAGATGATTGCCGTGACGAAGAACCAGCTCGACAAAGCCGTCTTCGGCGGGTTTCTTGCTGCGGATCTGGACGGCGTCGGACACGCCATCGACTTCGACGACTTTCAGTTCCCAACCCAGATACGTCACTTTTTCGACGATGGCGGCCGCCTGCTTGCGAAGGTCGCCTTTGCGGGGTGACTCGACCTGGATGCGCCGAACAAGCATGCCTAATTGATCGGTGGCTTCAATATCGGTCGTGATCTTTACGTCATCCATCGGTCTTCCGTTCCAGATGTTTTTCACCATCGTAGCTCAATAACTTTCCTTTGCCTTCGACAAGCGTCCTCAGGTGCACCGGGCGTGTCCAAATCGTATGCAGATTCTTCAACGTGTCTTTAGCATAATCGATGCGAAGATCAATACCGTCGTGCCGGTGATCCAACAGCAGTTCTCCGCGGTTCTCGAAATTCCCGTCGGCGACGTAGATCAATGGTTGTCCGAAGTTCGTCAATGAAAAAAGCAGCTTTTGCTTGATGTTCTTCCAATTGCGATCGGCGATCTCGTAGACCCCCCGCTCCGAATTGAATTGATACCTGAAGAAGCGGTGTTCATGGCAGAACTCTTCGGTGAAGAAGGCATCGATGAACGTAATGTCGTTGTGCACGCGGCGCGTTTCGAAAATCTTTTCGCGTCCGAGAGCGAGGCCGATGTCCCACTCGCGTTTGCTGATGTAATCGTCGCACTCGTCGTAGTCCTTGCCGAATTTGCCTTTATTCCAACGATCCTCGATGTCTTTCCAGAGCTCGAACCCCAAGCGGTAAGGATTGATCTGTCCGGGATGCGCGGCAACCGTGCCGGAGTGGTGATCGGCAAAGTCGATCACTTCCGCATCATTTAATGCGCGCTCCGTCATGATCTTCGCGTGCCAATACGTGGCCCAGCCCTCATTCATGATTTTGGTCTGGGCTTGCGGCGCGAAATAGTAAGCTTCTTCGCGGATCATCCACAGAACGTCGCGCTGCCAGGTTTCCAGCGGCGCGTTTTCGATGAGAAATAGAAGGACGTCTTTCTGATGTTCTTCAGGGAAACGGCGGCGCTTCAGCCGTTCGTCTTCGAGTCTCTGCTTCTGCTGCTCGATGAATTCCTTCGGATTGATGAATTCGTCCATGTACTCGCTGGCCGCGATTTTCTTCACGACGGCCGGCTCTTCTTCGGTGTGCTCTTTACGTTTGGGTCGCCGTTCGATGAACACCGAATGGTGATCGATCAAATCGTCCAGGCAAAGACAAAGATCAATGAAGCCTTCGACCCGTTCCAGTCCGTATTTGTCGATGTACTTCCGGATCTTCGTCGCGTGATTCGCCATGATGTCCATCATCTTGCGGTTGGTCTTCGAGAACCAAATGTTGTTCTTGAAGAAATCACAATGGCCGTAAACATGCGCCATGACGAGCTTCTGATCGACCAGGTGGTTGCACTCCAACAAATACGCGTAGCACGGGTCATTATTAATGACCATCTCGTAAATCTTTTGCAGGCCGTAGGCGTAGCTCTTGTTGAGGCGCTCGTATTCCATGCCGAACTTCCAGTGGGGATACCGGTTCGGGAACCCACCGTAGGCGGCAACCATGTTCATTTCTTCGAAGTCGAGGACCTCGAAAATGGTTTCGTAAAAATCCAGTCCATAGCCGCGCGCGTATTGCTCGATCTCGCGGTTGAGCCGCGCCAGTTCGGGCGTCAACGTTTGCCTGTGGCTTTGAATCGGTATCGACATTACTTCCCCTTGCCGAGAAAATCCTTGATGGACTGGTAAATGTCTTCCTTGTTCTCGATGCGCGAAAGCACGAGATTATCGATGTCGGTGATATTGTTATCGAGCTCGCGGATGAATTGGCCGCTTCCGTAGGTACTTTCCACCTGGCCGTAACCGAACAGATTGAGCTTCGGGAGAAGGTCCGTTTTCAAGAGATGGATGCATCGATCGGTGTCTCCTCCGGACCAGTTGTCGCCGTCGGAGAAGTGGAAAACATAGATGTTCCAGAGCTCCTGCGGATACTCTTCATTGATAATCTTGTTGCACAGCTCGTACGCGGACGAAATAACCGTTCCTCCGCTCTCCCGAGTGTGGAAGAAGGTTTCGCGGTCGACTTCCTGCGCGACGGCATCGTGGATGATGTATCGCGTCACCACGCCGTTGTAATTCGTCTGAATCCACGTATCGATCCAAAAGGACTCGATCCGCACGATCTCTTTTTGCTCATCGCCCATGGATCCCGACACATCCATCATGTAAAGTATCAACGCATTGCTTTCCGGGCGCTGTTTGGTTTTCCAGGAGAGAAAACGTTTGTCTTCATGAATTGGGACAATGTAGGGATTCAACGGATCGTATGTGCCCGCCGTGATCTGGCGCTTCAACGCCTCCTTATAGGTGCGTTTGAAGTGGCGCAGCGATTCCGGTCCGACTTTCGAGATTTGCGAATAGCGGTCGCGTTCGGTCTTTAACTGGGCGCTGCCTTTGGGCTGGATGCGCGGCAGTTCGAGCTCTTCCGCCAGGATCTGCGCCAGTTCCTCCATGGTGAGATCCACTTCCAGGATATGGGCGCCGGGCGCATTTCCGGCTTTGCCGTCGCCGTTTTCATCCACGTCGCCCGGGGCGAGCGGAGTTCCCGGCTCGCCTTCACCCTGGCCGACACCTCCGGTATTGCGGCGGCCGAAGCGGAAGTTAGGCAACTCGATCTGCGGGATCGGAATGCTGACGAAATCCTTCCCCTTCTTACCGATCAGCTCTCCCTGCGAAATGTATCTCTTCAGGTCTTGCTTGATCTTGCCGCGGACGATCTGCCGGAATCGAAGATAATCCTGCTCGATGTTGAGGACCATACCGATCTGAGATTTGAAACTTCAAATTTCGAATTTCAAATTATTCCTTCGCGTCTCCTCGCGCGAAGATGCTTGCCACATAATTCAACACGTCGGTGGCGCAAACGTCGCAATAGCTGTAGTTCTTCTTCAGACGGCTCTTGACGACGTCGATCTTTTCCTGAGTCTCTCTGTCCACAACGTTCGAGACCAGGCTTGTCAGCTTGATCGAATCCTTGCGGTCTTCGAACAACTTCAGCTCGAGCGCCTTGTACAGCCGCTCGTTCGTGCGATAGTTGAACTGCCTGCCTTCGATCGCGAGGGCGCCGATATAGTTCATGATCTCGCGCCGGAAATCGTCCTTGCGGCTCTCCGGGATGTCGATCTTTTCTTCGATCGACCGCATCAGGCGCTCATCGGGGTCCTCATCCTGGCCGGTGTACTTGTTCTTCACACGTTCCTTCTGCGTGTACGCCTTGACGTTATCGATATAGTTAGAGCAGAGCCGCGAGATGGCTTCCTCGTCCGCCGAAATAGCGCGCTGGACTTCGTTCTTCACCATGTCCTCGTATTCATGCTTCACGACGGTCAAGAGCTCGCGGAAGTTCTTGCGTTGTTCGTCCGATTTGATGAGCGAATGATGGCGTAGTCCGTTCTCGAGCTCGTTCAAGACCATGAACGGATTCACGCAGCCGGCGAACTGCTCATTGACCAGCGCGTTGGAAATCTTGTCCTGAATGTAGCGCGGCGAAATGCCATCCATGCCTTCGCGCGCCGCCTCCTTCTGAAGCTCCTTGACTGAATCTTCGGTGTAGCCTGGCAGTGTCTTGCCGTCGTAGAGCTTCAATTTCTGGAGCAGCGTCAGGTTCGCTTTCTTCGGTGTTTCCAGGCGCGTCAACACCGCCCACATCGCAGCCATCTCGATCGTATGAGGCGCGATGTGTTTTCCACGGATTCTTTGGGCGTTGTAGTCCTTTTCGTAGACCTTGATTTCATCGGTGAGTTTCGTGATGTAGGGGATATCGATCTTCACGGTGCGGTCGCGCAACGCTTCCATGAACTCATTGTTCTGCAGCTTCCGGTATTCGGGTTCGTTGGTGTGGCCGATGATGACTTCGTCGATATCGGTCTGCGGGAATTTCTTCGGTTTGATCTTATGTTCCTGGCTTGCGCCGAGCAGGTCATACAAGAAGGCAACTTCGAGCTTCAGGACTTCGATGAATTCAATGATGCCGCGATTGGCGACATTGAACTCGCCATCGAAATTGAACGCGCGAGCATCCGAGTCCGAGCCGTAGATGGCGATCTTGCGATAGTTGATATCGCCGGTCAGTTCCGTCGAGTCCTGATTTTTCTCGTCCTTCGGCTGGAATGTGCCGATGCCGATGCGGTCTTTTTCCGCCAGAACCAGACGGCGCACCTTCACGTGATCCATAACCTTGAACCAATCGCCTTTATAGCGGCGCGTCAGTTCGCGATACATCTGGCGGCACGCCGGGCACAGGTCGCCTTCCACCTGGATCGGAAACTTCGGATCCCTGCTGTTGCGCATGAGTTCATCGATCAGCTTTTCGCGTTGGCCGGACGGAATCAGGTGCAGGGGTTCTTCGCGCATCGGGCAGGGCAACTCGTCGTTCACCATCGCGTAGACTTCCTTCTCGAGATCGTTGGCGATATTCGTCCACGCGAACGAGTACATGGCGCCTTCGGGAATGTGCGAATATTCTTCGAGGCCTTTCTTGAGCAGCCTCACGATGGTGCTCTTGGCGCTGCCGACCGGACCGTGAAGTAAGATGACGCGCCGCTCCGTACCGTAGTTGCGCGAGGCGGACTTGAAGATATCCACCAGGTGATTCAGGCTTTGATCGATGCCGTAAACCGCGTCCCGGCCGTTGTGCATCTCGTCACGGAAGAAGCGGTAGCGTGTGCTCTTCTTCTTGTGTTCGACATGCTCCTCGATACCGTATGAGAGGATCATGTCGTAAATCCGCTGGAACGCATTCCGAGTCACCCGCGGAGTGTCTTGAATCAACTTCAGATAGTCCTCAAGCGATCCTTCCCAATGCAGTTCTTGATATTCCTGGGCGCTCTGCAGATTTGCGATGGCGCTCAGAATACTGACGGACTCTGCCTGCTCTTGCATATATTCACCTTTTCATCGGCCAAAAAACAAAACGATCGGATGACTGCAGCGCCCGTTTGTCTTTGAGGCCGCACGTATCGCCGAGGCTGCGCGTTGTTGTTGCGCTTGCGCTTCGCGGTCGCCCTAGAGTTGGTTCCGATCGCTGGGTTTTCAAACTTCCTGTCTTCGTCGATACTACTATAGATCAACGTCAGACAATTCAGGTCCCAGAACATTGGATGTGTTATTTTGCGAAAGGGAAGCGAGAATGACTTCATGTCGTCCTCATTGCCGCTCATTGCTATCGTTGGACGGCCGAACGTCGGCAAATCCACACTCTTCAATCGTTTGATCAGCCAGCGGCGCTCCATCGTAACGGATGAACCGGGAATCACGCGCGATCGCATTTACGGAACCCTCCGTTGGCATGGACACAGCTACGAGGTTGTAGACACCGGCGGCCTGATTCCAGGCGAACACAGCGAGATTCCCGTCCGGATTTTCGAGCAGGCCCGCATCGCCATGGAAACCGCAGCGCTGATTTTCTTTGTCGTTGATGGCCGCTCCGGCATCACACCTCCCGATCAAGAACTCATCCGGCTTCTACGGCGTACAGGGAAACCGGTTTTTCTGGTTGTCAATAAGATCGATTCGGAGAAGCAGGCTTCCGAAGCCTCGGAGTTCTATCGCCTTGGCGTCGACCGTGTGTTTCCGATTTCTGCCGAGCACGGTCGCGGCATCACCGAACTATTAGATGAATTAGCAATTTCAGTGCCAGCGCCGGAAAGAAATGAAGAGGATAGGAAAGGTGAGATTCGCGTGGCCATTATCGGCCGGCCAAATGTGGGTAAGTCCACGCTCTTGAACAGGCTTGTCGGCCAGGAGCGGGCAATGGTTTCGCCTGTGGCCGGGACTACTCGAGACTCGGTCGACAGCCTGGTTCAGCGCGGTGACCTCACAATCCGATTTATCGACACTGCCGGAATCCGGCGAAAAGGGAAGACCGAGCTCAAAGCTGAGAAACTCAGCGTGGTCATGGCGCGCCGCCACCTGGAACGAAGTG
>Ga0209157_1001163_pt1 | contig 22273 bp, 16 predicted proteins | sample GraSoiAngelo_135_FD_185892 | JGI IMG/M metagenome (GOLD analysis project Ga0209157, IMG submission 185892) | Grasslands soil microbial communities from the Angelo Coastal Reserve, California, USA - 14_0929_05_40cm (SPAdes) (version 2) | ecosystem: Environmental > Terrestrial > Soil > Grasslands ...
GAAGGACGAGGCCCTGATCCCGCAACCCTGTGTATCGTGATCAACGGATGCGGAGGATTTGTCCGCGGCGGCTTTGCCGACGAGGGGCCGGACGCGGACCCGTTCGCGGACCCGGTGCGGTAACAGCAGCACACCGCAACTTAGGTCTTCACCAGCAGCATCGTCGAAGGATCGAGGGCAAGCGTCAGCTTCGCGACATTTGGATTGTCGTGATCTTTAAGGAGCGACAGGTGAACGCCATCGCTTTTGTCCGTCATTTGGACGATAACCGCTAGCGCGGAGGCGAATTTCGCAAGTGGTTCAGGGATTTCGTTCTCGTTCCGGGGAACTCCGTGGTGGGTCACCGCAGACATCCACATCTCGACATTCAATTCGAGCGCGAGTTGCTGGAACGCCTCGATATCTGCAAGTGTCGCCCGGTCGAAGTCAAAGCCCTGCAGGATCAGGCAAGCGGGATCGAAGTGGACGTACTCTTTCAGGAATTTGATCGAGTGCCGCAGCTTGTGGATCGTGAAAGACTTGCCTGCGTAAGTGTGGATCATGCGGTTGCGCTCCATTTGAAGCCGTTCCGAGGCGAGGTCTTCGAGATGGGCGGAATGGGCGAGATCCATGAAGATTTCGTCATAAAACTCGCGCATGTGATCGACCGTCTTGTCGAGTGAGACGTGAAGAATCTTTCGTCCGCGCATTGCATCGTCAAGGGCGATTCCGACGAGAAATGCAGTTTTGCCGATGCCATGGCAAGCAACGACCACTCCAACGTTACCAGGGCCGAGCCCGCCGTGAATCGAGTGTTCGAACAATCGCAGCGGATTGCGTTCGTTGAGTTCTTTGCGATACATACTCTACTCCTCGTCTTCGGCGATCAACCCTGTGCCGTATTTTTTGACCAGTTCCGCATGAACCTCTGCCGGCACCGGGGCATAGCGCGAGAATTCCATAGTGTATTCGGCCTTGCCCTGCGACGACGATCGGAGATCCGTGGAATAGCCGAACATTTCCGCGAGAGGCACTTCGGTGTCGACGCGGACAAACCCTTCTTCTTCGGTTGTTCCAATGATGATGCCCCGGCGCTGCATGATCGTGCGGACAAAGGCGCCCTGGAATTCGAGCGGCCCTTCAACAGAAACTTTCATGATCGGTTCGAGAATCTGCGGCTTCGCGGACGAGTAGACCGACCTGAATGCGCCGCGTGCCGCTGCCTTAAACGCATTGTCGGACGAATCTACCGCATGCGCCGCGCCGTCGTTGATCACGACGCGAAACCCGGTTACCGGAAATCCAATCAAACGGCCCTTAGCCATCATCGACTTGAAGCCTTTCTCGACCGATCCAATGAATTCCTTGGGAATCGCGCCGCCGTAAACCTCGTCGACGAATTCAAAGTCTCCTTCTTCCAGTGGCTCGACATGACCGGCGACTCGTCCGTACTGTCCGGACCCGCCGGTCTGCTTTTTGTGCGTGTAATTGAACTCGGCTTTGCGGGAGATGGCTTCACGGTATGCAACTTGTGGGGCTCCTGTTTCAACTTCGACGCCGTACTCACGCTTCATTCTTTCGACATACACATCCAGGTGAAGCTCCCCCATCCCGGAAATGATCGTCTCGCCGGATTCTTCGTCAACGCGAGCTCGGAAAGTCGGATCTTCCTTCGTGAATCGCTGCAGAGCCTTCGCGATGTTTGTCTGGGCCTTCTTGTCTTTTGACTTAATGCTCAGATGAATGACCGGTTCGGGAACATGCATCGAGGTCATCGAATAGCGGACATCCTCGGAAGTGAATGTGTCGCCCGAGGCGCAGTCGATACCGAACAGGCCGACGATGTCGCCCGCGCCGGCATCCTGGATCTCTTCCATTTCGTCCGCGTGCATGCGCACGAGCCGGCCGACTCGCACGTCGCGTCCCGTGCGGCCGTTGACTATGGTGTCCCCCTTACGCAATCGTCCCTGGTAGATGCGAATATACGTCAATTGGCCGAAGCGGCCCTCCTCCAGTTTGAATGCGAGGGCGACCAGCGGCGCCTCGAGATCGGAGCTGAGAGTCACTTTTTCCTCGCCTTTAGAAAGATCGAGCGCTTCGTTCGCCACCTCGGCTGGACTCGGAAGGTACCGCGTCACGGCGTCGAGGAGCGGTTGCACGGCCTTGTTCTTGTATGCCGAACCGAGAAAAACGGGCGTCAGTTCCAGCGAGATCGTTCCCTTGCGGATCGCGTCATGAATCAGTTCAGGAGTCACCCTGTCTTCGAGAATCGCTTCCATGAGTTTGTCGGAATATATCGAGACGGCGTCGAGCATCTCTCCACGTTTCTCCTCCGCCTGCTTGCGGAGCGGGCCGGGTATTTCTTCAACCCGCCGCATTTCTCCGTTGGGGCCATCGAAATACTGCGCTTTCATTTCGATAAGATCGATGACGCCTTCGTGATCCGCTTCGAGACCGATGGGAATCTGCATCATGATCGCGTTGTGCTTCAGCTTTTCTCGCAACTGTGCCGTGACACGAAAGGGATTCGCGCCCGCTCGATCGGACTTGTTGATGAACGCAAGACGCGGAACCTTGTAGCGGCGCATCTGCCGGTCGACGGTCATGGACTGGGACTGGACCCCGGCGACAGCGCACAAGACGAGGATTGCTCCATCGAGAACCCGCAGCGACCGTTCAACCTCGATCGTGAAATCCACGTGCCCCGGAGTATCGATAATGTTGATGAAGTGATTGTTCCACTCGCACTGGGTCGCGGCCGATTGAATGGTGATGCCGCGCTCCCGCTCCAGATCCATGGAATCCATCTTCGCTCCTACGCCGTCTTTTCCTTTAACGTCGTGGATGACGCGGATTCGCTTCGTGTAAAAAAGAACTCGCTCCGTCAACGTGGTTTTACCGGAATCGATGTGCGCGCTGATCCCGATATTTCGAATCTTTTTTAGATCGCTGATCACCTAACCCCTCACTTCGGAACATAGGCCCCGAACCTTCAAATTTTAAGATTGTGACATGATTGGGTTACAGCGTTGTGAACATATGATCAATCTCACTGACTTGCGAAATCCCAGCCCGTCAGGCATTTAGGGAGTGCCGAAAAAAGTTGAAATACTTTTCCCGTTTCAAGTGTTTATACCAGTAGGGGGACAATACGGGAACAACACTGCTCCAGCGTTGGTTTTGAAAAACGAACACTGCGGCGGCGTTTCGAGCGTTAGTTTTTGAAAAGCAGCGCCGGGGCCGCACTTGTACTGTTGCGCGTTAAGAGCCAACGCGCCCCGGCCGGATGCCCCGGTTCTGAAAATAACGCAAGGATTTCCCGGTTAGTTAGGGCCGGAAGTCTGAACCCGGGCACCGCCTATGTTTTTCAGGCTCGTGCCCTAACCGACTCCGGCTTTACCGACTGGAGTGATCCAATCACACGGATCTGCACGTAAACGTCAGGCCGCACGATCCTCTCCCATTGCGCGGGAGAGGATCGTTTTTTTCCAGCAGGCAGGAGTGGAATTGACAGGCGTCTGGCAGCCTCTCTAGCGACCCAAAGAACTGGATGTCGGCGGAAGTCGACGGCCGATGCAATCCCTAAGTTTAGACGTCTGTCCCCGAATTTTCATGCCGCTTCGACCACCGATCGCGTGGTTCGATGCTGATTCAGGACTTCCGCAGCGATCTTCTTACTGAGATAAACCTTGGATTCGCGGTTGTCGCGAAGATGTCTCTGAAATTTGATGACGTCGAAGTTCAGGTGATCCAGCGTTGCGCGCATCGGATAAAACCGATTTTTTGTTTTGACGACCAGTTCGTGATATCCGTGCGCGTGCGCCCATTCTTCCTGTTGCTCCGTCAGGGCGCGGTAGCGGCCCTGGCCGCGCCATTCCTGGCGCGTACCGCCGATCCAACTGTAGAAAATCTTTCGATTCGAAAAGTCGACCACCTCGCGGAGCTGGCTTACCAGCTCGGAGAGCTGGATATTGGTTTCCTGGCTCCGCAACTCATGGCCGATCTTATAAGCAACAGGAGTCACCGTGCCGTCGTCATCGGATGGAGCCATGGAAACCAGGATCAGATGCTCTCGATCTTTCAGCCGATCGATGATCTCTTCAGCGGTTTTCTTCCGCCGGAATTCTGTGAAGTATTCTTCAATATACTGGGCTTCCAGCGCGCCGGCTTCCAGCGAATACTGGCGGATGATGTGCTCCATTGACGACACTATAAGTCCCGCTACGGATAATGTCGAATACACGAGGCCGCCCCGTGGATTCAACGTAATCCAGTACGGGACTTATCATAACGGCAAACCGGACACAGAGCTACAATTGCGGCTTCACGCGATCGTATAGGGCCGCTAGATATGGAGTGGGCAGCGTAAATGCATGTTCGAGGCCGCGGCCGGTTTCGATCCGCAACTGCGATTCGCCGTGGCCTCTGGCCACTTCTTCGATATTGACGATATTCCGATAAGCAATCTTCCTGATGGAAAGACCGCTCCGTCCGGTCGTAATGAGGTATTCGGGATATAGCCCGGAGAATTGCCGGAGCAGCAACACCAATCCGAAAACGTACGCCAACGCGGCGATCACGAATTCCATAAGAACGGCCACGGGACTCGCCACTCGCCCGTAGTAGGCGCTCCGAATGAAAATCGTGGTATAGCCCGTGATGGCTCCGATGATCCCGAAGTTCACCCCCCGCGGCCATCTCCGGTGAGACAGCGCAACAGGTTTTGGGAGTTGGAGCATGAGTTTGAGGATGAGCGTGAAAGGGATGACGACAACCAGTATGGCGAAGCCGAGTGCAGAAACCCAACTTGACATCCTAGCTCGCACTCCAGCATTTCTTGCGGAATCCACATTCAACATGGTCGCAATAGGACCGTTCGGCTGGAGCCCAATCGTTCGTCTCGGTAGCTTTCACATACTTCAAAAGCAACTCTCGTAACCGGTTCTCAGCGTCTTCGAACGTATATTCGTGCCGCACGATCTTCATCGGCGATTTTAGATACCACAGTTCGGCAATCGCGCGGCCCGCGGAGAGGGCTTTCATCAATGCAAGCGAGTAAGCTGTCAATTGCACTTCGTAATCGCTCTCTGCGCCTTCTTGCCAGGCCGCGTACTTGTAATCGATAACCTTGGGCACATCGGCAACCACCACCGCATCCATCCGGCCGCGAATCCAACAATCCTTTGCGCCGGCCTCGAGATGCATGAGGAATGGCAACTCACGTTCAGGCGACGCTGACGACAAGTCGCGCCACTCCGCCGACTGAAATACGAAATCCAGATCGGGAATACCAGCCGAAGCCAATGCCTCTGACCCGGGCGTGGCGGCACTTTCCAGAAACTTATGCGCGAGCGAGCCAAGCCGCATCTGCGATGAGCGGCCCGTAGGTTCGGCTCCGGGCTCCGGCCACCCCAAGGTGCGCGTCCAATGAAAATAGCGAAAGCAGCCGCCCAGCGCCGTGAGATCCGAAGGTGTCATTTCGACAGATGACGGCAGGGGAGCCCGTGCGCCACAGGGAATATCGGTCTCGCCGACCAGCATCGTACCCGCAGTGAAAGCGAGTTGCTCCGGAATATTGAGCTGGGAGGCTGGAAGAATTTTTACGGCGAAACCCTTGAATTTTACTGTCAGCGGTTTTCCATCACGCGCGCGTTCGATAGCGCCGGTTTGAACGGTTGCGAAGAGCTGTTCCATCCATCGCAACCACGGCCCGCTTTGCTTGGAAAATCCTTCGCCTAGCACCAGCATCTTGCGCGCGCGGGTGACGGCGACATATAGCAAACGTTTTTCTTCTTCGTACTGTTGATCTTCGTCCAGCTCTTTGGCTTCCATAATCAGCGCATGCGGCAATGGTTTTCGGTGGAGTCCGTAAGCAGCGCCGGCGAGGAGTCCCCATCGATCGCTGAAGAACGTCCGGTCGCCTGTTGCACGTCCGGGTTTGGCCGCAAGATCGGGAATAATGACAATATCGAATTCAAGGCCCTTCGCCTGATGGACCGTGAGGACGCGGACGACCTCATCGGTCTGGGAAACGATTTGTGCTTCCGATTCCCGCACTGAAGGGTCGTTGGCCCGGTCGCGAAGATAGCGGACGATGTCGTCCAAGGCGGTTGTGCCGTGACGCGACAGGCTCCGTGTGATTTCGATCAGTTTGCCGATATTGGCGACACGCTGCGGTCCGTTCTTTTGCGCCATCATGACAACGTCGAAATTTGTTTTGCGAATGACGTCTTGGAGAATCTCGGCGGCGGTGGCGGAGTCGCGGTGTTCAAGCCAGTGTGTGAGAAGCTCGTCGAAGAGCGGGACCCTCACCCGGCGCGCGTTTCGCGCGCCGGCCTCTCCCAAAGGGAGAGGCAAGAGCGAATCGAATGGGATCCCAAAAAGCGATGACGTCAAGACGATCGCGCGAAGCAATTCGTCGTCGGGGTGGAGGACCAATTCCAGGAATGCGATCAGGTCCGACACTTCGGTCTTTTGATAGAAGGCCGTCCCCTGCACGACGTAGACAGGGATTCCGTGCGTTTCGAGCGCGCTGAGATAGATCTCCACGTTAGTCATTGCACGCATGAGGATCGCAACTTCTTTCCACGACTGAATACGGCCAGAAGATTTCCACTCCTTCAGTAAACGCGCTATGGCCTCGGCTTCCATCTCCCGGCCCTGGGCGGCCTTTGCTCCCGATTCCGCGGCTACATACGTTATGCCCAGAAATGGCGCATCGGACTTCGGCTTCAAGACGTCTGCCTCCGAAAACCGGATTCGGTAAGACAGATCCGCCTGGGCGTGGGCAATGTCCTCGATTTTTCCGGCGCCATCCATCATCAGTTCCGAAAGCCGGTTTGAAAATTCGGCAATCGGTGCCGCTGACCGATAGTTCTCTTGAAGATGTTCGAGACGGCCTCCCTCATCGAGAATGCGCTGGAGCAGGCGAAAAAATACGGTCACGCGGGCGCGCCGGAATCTGTAAATCGACTGCTTCGGATCGCCGACAATCATGAGCTTAGCCGGAGCGAGACGGCCCGGATGGTGCGGGTCCGCGGCAAGCAACGAGATGATCTCCGCCTGGACCTCGTCGGTGTCCTGAAATTCATCGACCAGCAACGCTTCAAAGTGATCCTGATAGTGCCGGCGAATATCGTTGTGTTCCCGCAAGAGGTTGCGCGTGCCAAGCAGCAGATCATCGAAATCCACCGCGTTCAGAGCCCGCTTTTTCGACTGGAATCGCTCGATATACAGCACGGCGAGTTTGGTTAAGCGGTTGGAGGTTGGGACCCCGGCAATTTGACCAATCCTGGGAAGCAGTGCCCGGGAATCGTCTCGCTTCCGTAGAGGATCTTTCGCTTTCCTGGACTCCAACTCGTCGAACCGTTCACCGATCGCCTCAAAGCTCCCACCATAGCGAACGATTTCATCGCCGATCTGTTTTTCGAGATCCGCTGCGGTTTTCTCTTGGTCCTGAACGCGAGCCAGCAGCCAGTCCGCGTCCTGGCCAAGGCTGTTCAGCCAATCACCCGCCGATACCAGTGTGTCGACGAGTTCGTTCAAACCGAAATCCCGAAATAGATTCTCTGCGTCTTCGTTGCCGGATCGAATTTCCTGCCGGATGGTCTCGCGCGCAGCCTCCCGCGCTAGATCGAGGCTCTGTTGCTCGTCCAGAACCGAAAATGAGGGATCGATTCCCAATACAATTCCATGTTGGCGAAGAAGAATTCCGCAAAAACCATGAATAGTTGAAATCGGGGCGGCGGCCAAGCTTGAAATCGCTGCCGTCCATCTGCCCTGCCTGTTGGCTAATGCGGTGCGGATTCGATCCCGCATCTCCGCTGCCGCCCGCTCGGTGAACGTGACGGCAACAATGCGGCCGGGGTCCATGCCGCGTTCCAAAAGTTCCAGATATACGTCGACCAGTTTGCGGGTTTTTCCAGTTCCCGCGCTCGCCCACACGACAGTGTTGGTTTCAAACGGCATGTTATCTCAAGATCCACCCTCTCTCATCAACCGCCATACAACCTGCACAACCGTCGATATTCGCAATCTATGCAGTCCTGCTTTTCGGTTGGATCAGGATGCAGTTTGCCTTCATGAACCTTGCGGATCAGAGCTTCCACTCTCATCCGCACATCATCGATAACCGCCTCGTTAATCGAGTACGAGATGACAGGGTTTTCCGGAGAACGGAGCAGCAGATAACGGCCATCCGTTCGGACGCTCTGATCGGCGCCGAGAGCCTGCATCGCCAGATAGGCATAAATTGGAATTTGAAACGACTCCTTCAGGAGCCGCGCCGTTGAAGCGGATGCGGCGGAGTATTTGAAGTCATCGATCCGGATGCCATCAATCCGGTTGCCCGCGCGATGTATTGAGACGTGATCCGGTCTGCCGCACAACAATACCTCTCCCAAACGCGCAGGCGGCAAAGCACTATCCAGGTACGCCGACTGCGTTTCGAATCCGTCTAGCGCATCACGGACGGCAAAATCCACATATTTACTCAATACGGCCACAATTTGCTGACGCCGGATCTTCCAGAGTGACGGATCGAAAACCGAATGCGGACCTTGCCCGTTTACATCGGCAGGAGCGAGTCTGCGTTGAACGATTTGCTCCATGCGCGCTCGAGCCAGTTCCTCGGAAGCAGGCACGGCTTCGGCATGAAAATCACGAAGTATGGCGTGCACCAGGATTCCGATTTCCAGCGGGGGCACCTCGAAGTCCGGCGTCTCGCCTCGGCGAAGCTTCATTGCGTGACGCGCTAGAAATACGAAAGGACACGCTTTCAACGAATTCAATTCACTCGGATGCCATACGCGATCGACTTCGAAAACACCTCTGCCGATATCGGCTCGAGCCGATCCTCTCGATTCGGCATTCGCCCGCTCCAGGACCTCATCTCCCAACAATTGTCGTGCGCGCTCTTCGGTTATCCTTCCACACCGCCACTCGTGGGCAACAGCACTGAGCCATTCGCCCTCTCCCCTTGGCTGTAGGGGCGCTCCGCGAAGCGCAAGCGCGATAGCGCGCAGCCTCAAGTGATGAGCGCCCGGATCGTCGCCGGCCGCCCCTGCAGCCGGGTCATAATGCCGTGCAATCTCTCCGACATATATCGATGGAGAAATTATCTCCCCCTCCAGCGTGCTACCCGGATAGGTCACCGTGGCGCGCCGCGCAGCGGAATCCAGAATCATGAATAGATATAGCGGCTCTTTCCGGTTCCGATCCCGGGAGGTCATGAGCCGGCGAGGCCGGACCCGCCCATTTATCGCTTCGATTGTTTCGTCCGGAAGCAAAGGATTTGACGCCGAACGCGATGGAAATTCACCATCCGCAAAACCAGGAGCAAAGATCCACCGGTATTCGCGGTAGCCCAGCGAATGCGGACTCACAATTCGCACTCGCGGAACACCAGGAGGCGCGGGAGCTGAAATCATTCGGTCGACTGTCCGAAGGCTTGCAATTTCCGAAGCGAGTTTGCGAAATTCCGGGAAACTGAGACCCTTATCCGGCGCGCTTATAGCGCGGACTGCTTCGAGCTCTTCAACCAAGACACGCCACGCTTGACGGTCGCGCTGGGTGAACGAAGAATCAGGCCGCAGGCGAGAGAGGAAATCGACGACTGTACCTGTCGAGTTTTCCAGTTCATCCAGGACCTGTTCGAATCTCTCCAATTCCGCGGTTAACGGAGAACTCTTGCGCGCCACCAGCTGAGAGGCCCTGACGTGATTTCGGTCGATGTACCCCGCGCCAGCTAGGACTCGCTCGACATTGATTTTGGGGGACAGTCTAGGGATGAAGTAGGCGCTCGACATAACCCGAGCGAGCGCTTCACGCGAGCGCTCGCTCGTAACCAGGTCGAGCAGCGCGAGCCAATATTTGATGAATGGGATCCGAAGCAGAGGTAGACCACTATCAAAACTGTGTGGGATTCCGTAGCGCGTGAAAACGTCCTCGATCATCTCGCCATAGGTTTCGATGTGACGGACCACGACGGCAATCTCGTTTGGGCTTTCCCCGCGCTGTAATAGATCGACGATATCGTTGCCGATGATCCGCACTTCGTCATATCGTCCGGAGGCCTCGACAATCCTTAACGAATCATCGGGTGGAAGCGGCTCGTGCGGTTCGAAAACGAACAGCTTCTCCAAGAGAGGATGGTTTGGACGCGACGGCCGGCAGAACTCCGGAAATGTTTTTTCAGCGAGTGATTCATCCTGAACAAAACGCTGCCAGGTCCATTCCGCAAATTGGGTCGGCTTTATGTTGGTTGTCGTATTAAAAAGGATGACAGCACCGCCATCCGGCAGAACTTCAATAAGCGATCGCATCAGCAGGAATTCCGCTTCGGTCAGATCGTAGAGGGCATGGATGACCACACGCTGGAATCTCCCAAGCCAGGGAATGCCGGACTCTCTAACCCGTGAGGCGGCAAGCGCCAGCCGATCGTGCGGATCGTCGAGCGCAGCCTTGCGCAGAGCCTGGTCGTATTGCTCCAGAATATCGGCCAAATACGCGGCGCCTGCGCTTCGAAGCTCTGAAGGCCGGATGCGCGCAGCCTTCAATTCGTCGATGGCGTTGTAGGCGTAACGAGTGAGGTTAGGTGAAGGCGAATTCCCCTCCTCGCAGAGGAGGGGTGGCGCGACAGCCAAAGGCTGGAGCGCTGGGGTGGTCAGTTCGGCGGAAACGTCGGGCCGATCTTCTATTGAGGCTTCGCCCTTTCGGGCTCGCGCTTCGCGCCACTCCGTCTGCGCCGCCAGCCCGCTGGCTGCCGGCGCAGCCACCCCTCCTCTGCGAGGAGGGGAATGTGCCAGAAGCGCCAGCCGCTGTCCTGCTGTTGCCGCCTTCAGATCCGGCGTGAGGCGTTCAACCAGTTCCTCGAGGGTTACGGCGTTCAACGCGAGCACGGCGCCGCATTCGCGCGCAACCGATCTCAGATCGTGCCAGCGGTCTTGAGAGTTTCGGTAAACGTGCAGATCCATGCGTACCGGGACCTCTGGAATAATTCGGGATGAGCGACCAGGATTAGCTTGCGGCGTGCGCGGGTGATCGCGACATTCAAACGGCGGCCGTCGAACACGAATCCGGTCCCGCGGGAGCGAACGAAAGAGAGAATCATGATATCGCGCTCGCCACCTTGGAATCGCTCGACGGTATCGATGGCGATGCCGGAACCAGGCAGCATCTGACGCAGCAGGACGACCTGAGCGCGGAATGGCGAAACAATTCCGATGGATTCGGGATCGATGCCGCGATCCCGCGTGAAGGACTGCACGAGCTCGACAACTGCCTGCGCTTCATCCGGGTTTGATCGTCCATCGCAATCGCTTTCGACCGGAATGAACACCACAGGAGCGCCATCAGGCGGAGTCCGTTCGTCGGCGCCGATACCAGAGCGCAAACGTCCGTCGTAAAACAATCGATTCGATACTTCCATAATCCCCGGATGCATACGGTACTGCGTTTCGATCAGCGTCACGTTTTGCGGCTCGCGTTTCAGGCGCTCGAACATCGATTGGCCAAGCTCGCGGGCACGAACAACGGGAGGAAGCTGGCGGTCGTCGCCAATCAGGACAAAACGGCGCGCCCGAAGAATTAGTCCGAGCGTGAGCGGCTCGGTCAGTTGGGCGGCTTCGTCAACGATGGCCATTTCGAACGCGGCCGACCGAAGATAAGGAATCGTCGATGCGCGGTGCGCCGTAGCCCCGACAATGGCGGCTTGTTGAAGCGCGTCTCTAACGGGACCGACACTGCCGTACTTGCGCGCCAGATCGTGGGTGAAGAAATCGGCGGGATCACCGGAGATCTTCCCCACCAGTTCCGGCGAATCCGAAGCTCTGCCGACACGAAGAAAATGCGTTGTGGGATCATGCTCCAGAAGTGCCATCAGCATCTTGTCTACGGCCGTGTTGGTGAAAGCGCCGAGCAGGACGCGGCCGCCCGCGCACCGTATGATCTCGGGAATGATTCTCGTTTTCCCCGTGCCGGGTGGGCCCCAAATGAGGTGAAACACTTCGCAATTCGCGGCTCGGCGTATGGCTTCGATCTGGCTGGAGTTTAGCTTAGGGAATTCCCCTCCTCGCAGAGGAGCGGTGGCGCGACAGCCAAAGGCTGGAGCGCCGGGGTGGTCAGGTAGGCCGAAAGGTTGCGCCGAGCTTCTATTGAGGCTTCGCCCTATCGGGCTCGCGCTTCGCGCCAACCCGTCTGTGCCGCCAGCCTGCTGGCTGCCGGCACAGCCACCCAATCCCAGCACCACCTTCTTCTTCTCATCCATCGGGGCGACGAGAAAGTCGTAGAGGGCTGTGTGGCTCGCTTCCGCCGTAACATCGCGTGGAAATCTGTCGATGATCCACCTTTGGGCTTCGAACACCGCTGCGGCTAAATTTTTCAGCGGAATCGAGACTCGAATCTGCTTTATCCCTACTTCCCGAACAAGGCCGTGGTACGTTGGCGAGCTTGAAATGCGCCCGGCATGAATCAGAACGGTGTCGCCACACTCCAGGTCCGATGTGTTCTCTTCAAATTCGAACGTGAACGGTTCTCCGCCCGAAACAATCCTGGCGCCGCGAATCGTGCGGAAATTCTTGACGCGAAATTCCAGGCGGCTGTCGTCGAGTAAATCTGCGACCTCTTGATCGGCATACCATCGCTCGCGTTCGACCAGACGTGTAAACCGGCGGAAATACTCCAGCTCTGGCGATTCGAGCGAATCGGGCCGGTCGCCGAAGAGATCGGAAGTATCCTTGCAGTGGTCCCTAGTCCACGATGGGCACTTTCCACAAACCTCTTCATTGAAGCCTTCATATCTCGGGGCGATATAGGAGCGATTACGGCCCAACGCATATTGAATGGCAATAAGCTTGTTTCTCGCGTCCAGCACCTGATAGAAATCCGTGGTCACGCGGAGCGGCGCAAAAGAGCCATCGATCGACGACAGCAGGCGCGTTGTGATTTCCACGTCCTGGCCGTCGTTCCGTTGCCATCGGCGCACCAAATCCGACAGAAGCAAGCGATAAATAAAGAGCTGTGCGTGATCCTCCGGCCGTAGCCGCATACCGGTCTTGAGTTCTAAAATGTCCAGCCGGTTTCCTTCGCGAAAGATGGCATCGATTCGGCCCTGAATTCCGATGGTCGCGGAATATCGTTTCAACTCCAACTGTGTGTTTTCGAGCAGATGCGGATTGCAATCGATGAAAGCTTTCAATGCCTCTAAATGACGCAACACATCTACACGAAATGCAATTTCGTCAAAGTACCGCTCCGTTACAGAAGCCAGCGGCACGAGGAATGATGGAAGCGCTTCACGATATGCGGCTTCGTAATCATTGGCAGCCGTTATGCCACCCTCCAGCATGCGGTCGAAAAGCGCGTGTACCAGTTGCCCTTTGAGGGTCTGGACCGTGACGTCCCCCTTTCCGCGCCGGATCTGATCGAGTTGTGGCTTGGTACAGTGAAGACTTCTCGCGACAGCGGTCGCATTAACCTGGCGGAGTGGTTCGACGACGATGAAGGTATCCGGTATTGCCTCGAAGACGCATTTATCAGTCCCGTCATGGATTGGCGCGAGGTTGTATGCCGCAATTGTGGAGTGAATCCAAAGATAGGGGACAAGGAAACAGGCGCTACGATTTCGATCCGATCCGATGGATATTCGAACCTCCCGATCGCGCAAGGGGCCGGAAGTCACGAGCGCCTCGATCGACGATTGCCAAATGCCGTTCTCTCCTTTCACCGGATATCGCAGATCCACAACTTTGGCTTCAGGCAAAACGACACGGCCGTCGCTAGTTTCTCGCTTACGTTCGATGATCGGCGGATTACGTTCGCTAAGCGCGCCGAGACCGGCCATCATTTCATCGAGCGTCTCGTATTCGCCCTTCAACGCGCGCACGGTGACTTGAGCCAGGTAACGGGAAACGAAGTAGGGAGGACCGATCAGTGCGAGCGGATCCTCCAGAAATTTGCCGCGCTGCAAGCGCCCGCCCGATAGTCTTTCCAACAGATAATCGCCGGCCTCCGCCACGCTTGCGGGAGCGCGTTCCAAGATTTTTTCGGCCAGTGCGCTGACGGAAACCATAGCGGACTCACTTTACCATCTACCGCGGCCAACTGCGGTCCGTAAGTGATTTGCGGTCGAAAGCGTTTATAATTGCCGCCAGTAGTGATTACGGTTTGGGAGGATCAACAATGCGCTTCATCATCATCCGCGCCGCCGTCTTAGGTTTGTTATTGGCGACAACCGCATCCGCACAAGAATGGATCGAGTATTCCAACCGGTCGGATTTCTTCGCGATCAATTTCCCTGGCGAGCCCCGGGCGAAGGACATTACTTACACGACCGAATACGCGATTACGCTGCCGGGCCATGTGTACAGCTATGAAAACGGCCGCTCTCGCTATTCCGTCACCGTCGTCGATTACACAAACGAGGATAAGTTAGAGGACGAGCGTGTGAAAGCGTGCAAAGCGGCGGGAGGGGAAGGCGATCTCTGCAACAACCACGCCAGGGGAGATATGCGGGGAGCCATCATCCATGCGACGTTCGAACTTATCCAAAAGAGCGCGAAGGTCACTCACCTCGCACTCTCGAACGCCGATCGTGTCGAAGGCCACGAACTCTACCTGACCAATCCGGACGGCACCCGTACCTGCGCGGGCATCTACATGCACGAAGGCCGCCTTTACATCATCGAGGGAACGGTGCCCGCCAACTTGCCCCCGCCGGCGCTTTTCTATCAATCAATAGGATTTCTCGACAAGGATGGGAAGAGAATCCGGTACGATGGGACCTATGCCGTCGGGTTTCCTACACCAAGGCGTGTCCGATAACGAGCCGCCGTTAGGCTGGAGCGCCGGGCGCGAAGCGCGAGCCCGTTAGGGCGAAGCATCAATTAACGGTCAGTTCGGACGAAACGTCGCCCCGGTCTGACCACTATTACGGCTTCGCGCTATCGCGCTCGCGCTTCGCGCCCGGCTGCGCCGTTGCGGTGGCTTCGCGGCATTCTTTTGATAGCGCAGCCACCCTTCCTCTGCGAGGAGGGGAATACATCATCTGGAAAATTGAATTCTTCCGTCGAGATGCGGCGACACGGTTCCGAGGCGCGCAATATGCTCGGCGACCGCGTCACGCAGAAGGATTCCCGTGTCTTCGACATCCGCACCGCCGGCGAATTCGGTAAAGCCGTCGCCACCCATCAGCAGGTAATCGTTAGTCGTGACAGTGTAGAAATCTTTATCGCGGAGGGGAGTGCCGTTCTCCAGGCGGACCGACACAAGCCGTTTACCTTCAGGCTTGGCCGGATCCAGCTTCACGCGGACACCGCTCACGCTGAGCATGGTTCGACCTAGAATCCGTTTGATTTGCGCGCCGCTCAGCCGCATTGTCACAAGCGTCTTTTCGGAAGGCAAAACTTCGAACAGCGTGCGGCTGGTAATCGGCCCTTTCGGAATGCCCATTTGAGGATCGGCTGCGGTGATGAGACTGATTTCCGTGCCGGTCTTCGCACGAACCGCATCCGCGACAAGATTGCCCAGATGCGATTCCCCGGCCGTTGAGCGCAGGAGATCGCCGGCAGCTTGGCCCAGGACCGTCTGCAGCGTTTGATCAAGTGTCTTCTGGTAGGGCTCGAGCAGGCGTGCAATCGACGGATCCGGCTCAAAACCTTCCAGCGGAATCAGGCGGCTGGCGATTCCTTTCAGCTTACCTTCACTAAATGTCAGATCGAGCCTGCCGACGTACTTGCCGAACTTTCCCGTTCCGACAATCGTCGTCTGCCCGATCCGGAACGGTAGATCAGCTTCTTCGTGCGCCGCGATGATCAGACGAATCTCGGGAAATGCGCGCGCAATGCGCTGCTCTTCAGTCCTCGTCACGTTCGCCAAAAGGATGATGGCATCGGCGCGGCCGCGAATGCGCGGCAATACATCTTCCAGGGTTCGCACCGGATCCGCCACATCGACGTATTTGACATTCTGAGGATGCCCCGTAATCTCCTGGCTGGTTAACCCAATAACGGCGATGCGCACATCTTGAGTGTTATAGATCGCAGCCGGTTGAATTTCATCAATCGGGGACGCGGCGTTTGCCGAAAGAAGCAGAAAATTGGCCTGGCGGCTCCGCGCGCGCAGCGCCGCAATACCGAAATTGAACTCGCTGCTTCCGACGGCTACCGCGTCATAACCGATGGCATTCATAGCATTTACGACCGGCTCGCCTTGAAAAGTATCGGAGATGAGAGATCCCGATAGGATTCCGCCCGCATCCAGCATCAGATCCGGCTTGAGCTCCCGCACTACGGTCGCCAACCGGGCGCTGCCGCCCGCGTCCGGTCCCGGCAGGATGTGCCCGCGGATGTCATTGGTATGCATGATCATGACATGCTTCTCCTGTGCTGCAGCGAATGAGGCGGTTAGAAACAGGAGAAGGATGAACGCTCGTACACCGTGGGAAATCATTGCGATTAATTGTACTCTACTGGCACTTAAATCCGGACGCTTCCTGGGCCTCGGACCCTTCTGGTTTTCTTTGCGGATTTGATCGTCTTATCGATTTCGCCGTGATGGCGGACGATAACCGTATCCAGCTTCTGCTGGATTTCTCTTAAGACCCGCGGCGGATCTACCCCTGGGAAGTTGCGGTCCACATGCTCGTCGACAATTTCGATGAGGGCGAGCAATTCGGCAAGTGACAAGTCGGTATTCATTGAATTCGCGGCCGGCCAGTTTCCAGCCGGAACCAAGTGTACTACGGGTAGCCGCTTTGCCCATATTGCGAAATCGAGCCGCCCCCGCGGTTTCCCCTCGTGAGGGAGGCGGCGCGTGAAGCGAAGCGACCTCTGACCGCAACTGGAGTAGAATGTACTTATGAAAATCACATCACGCCTTACTTGCTTGGTTGTCATTGTGGTTCTAGCGAGCAGTCCGATGGCCCTGGCACAACGCGCTGGATTTCAGATTGGGATCTCGCAACCAGCGGTTGCGTTTCCACCGGTGCAGACGCCGGCAATCGCAACGCGCGGTACATTCATCGGGAATGCGTTGCCAGTAGGAGCCGGTCCGATCGTGATCATTCAGAATCAGCTGATCGCGCCCAACCCGGTCTTCATTCCAAACCAGATTCTCGCACCCACTCCGTTTTTCGCGCCCGCTCCATTTTTTGCGCCCACTCCATTTTTCGTGCCGACAAATCCTGCGTTTTTGCCCAATCCGGTGTTCACTACCGCTCCGGGGGTCATTTCTGGTCCGTTTGTTTTTCCAGGCCACGTCTCGGCTATCAACCAGATGCCCTCTCAAGTTACGGTTCCGGACCACATCCTCGTTCCTGGTCAGACCGTCATCGCCAGCCCAACCGCCGGCCCAATCATGCAACCGCAAGTGCAGTCCACTTTTGGAACTCCTTTGGCTAATCAACAAGTGGTGCCTCACCCAGCACCTGGTACAACTCGCGCCGACGTTATACGTCAGTTTGGGCAGCCCTCAGTGACGGTGGCCACACGAACAGGCGAAACTCTCTACTTCGACGGCGGGAGAACGATCATCACCTTAGAGAATGGTCAGGTTAGCGGCCCAAAGTGAGATCATCGATTGCCGGCGATGTCCGCGCCTTGTGATCTATCGGGGAGAAGTCGCCCGAACCAAAGTTCGGCGGTATCGTGACTGGGAGTATTGGGGACGGCCCGTCCCCAGCCTTGGCCCCCTTGGGGCTCGGCTTCTGGTCGTCGGACTGGCTCCGGCAGCGCATGGCGGGAACCGGACGGGAAGAATTTTCACCGGTGATCGTTCGGGCGATTGGCTCTACCGGGCCCTTTACAATTTTGGCTTTTCGAACCGTCCCACATCCACTCACCGCGGTGATGGGCTGCGATTGATCGATTGCTATATCACCGCCGCCGTTCATTGCGCGCCTCCCGACAACAAACCGCTGCCGGCGGAATTTGCGAATTGCCGGCCTTATCTGCTCGAGGAACTTCAACGGTTGAAGCGCGTCCGTGTGGTTGTCGCCCTCGGAATGGTTGCTTTTAAAACGTATTTTGCGGCGCGTAAGCAGCTTGGCCAGATCAATCCCACTCCGCTGCCGCCATTCGGGCATGAATTGGCGGCGGGGCTTGCGGATGGCGTGACGATCATTAGCTCGTATCATCCGAGCCAACAAAATACGCAGACAGGAAAGCTAACCGAAACGATGCTCGACGCTGTATTCAGGAATGCAAGACGTATCCTGGATGGACCCTAGTCAAAAGTGTCTTCTTCCCACCGGATATTGCAGACCGCGCAGGTCCACCAACCCTTTCCCCAATGGCCCAGATCGGACACGGTATGCTCTGCGCCGCAGCGCAGACACTTCGGCTTCGGTGTAATCTCGACGTTTTTGACTTCTGTCTCTGGCATCAAATACTCCTTGCTTTTATATCGTAAAGGACGAGCCACAAAAACGCACAAAATTCTGGGGACGCACCCGGAATTCCTGCACTTCACAATTCGGGGTGCGTCCCCGAATTTAGGTGTCTGCCCCCTACGCGGCTTCAGCGATTTCCTTTAACGTTTCTCCGGCCAGACGTTCTTCGCCGGCGGCTTTGGAAATATCGCCCAAAGACACAACGCCGACGAGATTCTGGCCCCGATCGAAGATCAAGACGCGCCTGACTTCGTGTTCCTGCATGTACCGGCCGACTTCTTCGACATCCTGGTCGACGAAACAGTAAAAGACATTCGGCGTCATGACATCGCGCGCCTTGACGCGATACGGATTCTGGCCATCGGCGACATGGCGGATCGTGATGTCGCGATCGGTCAGGGTCCCCATGACGCGATTGCCCTCACAAATCGGCAAAAAGCCGACGTCGAGTAACCGCATCTCTTCTGCGGCCTCTTTGATACTGGTATCGGGCTCGATGCATTCAACGTTGCGGCTCATGATCTCTCTGACTTTCATGACGGAATTTCCCCCTACATCTATAGACGTTGAATATTCGCCAGAGATCGCTGGACTGCGCTACGCGGCCTTAGAATTGCTAATCAATTTAGCGACATTGATTCTCCTTGTAGATTCTCCGTTAGGAGGGGCGCCGGTTTGCCACCGGCGCCCGTTTTCTTCTCAAGGCACCAGCGGAGGGATGGCCGATGGATTTTGCAGCGGTGTGAACCCAATTCTACCTTTCCTTATGCGTCCAGCTAGGGTATGGTAAGCGTGACCGGAAATTAATGTTAGGAAAGAGCCTTTCCATTCAATGTCGGATAAGGAAATCATCATCAAGTCGCTCGAGCGAGTTGAGCGGCGAATTCGGACAAACCGGCTACTTAATGAGCTCGCGCTAGGCGCCACGTATTTCCTGGCATTTCCTCTTGCGCTCAAAGTCTGGGATCTCTTCGATCCTCTCCGAGGCGCCACGATCGCCTTCATCGCTGGTATTTGGATTCTACTTTTTGCCGCCTACGTGGTTTGGCGTAGCCTCTACCGGGCGACGCTGAGACAAGCCGCCGCCGTGATCGATAAAGCGGCCGGCCTGAACGATGAGATCAAGACAGCCTTCTGGTTTATCCATAATCCAAGGCCTTCGGAATGGGTCGATGTCCAGATTCATCGCGCGTCGATTAACGCGAAGAGAATGAATCTCGATACTTTTTTTCCACGGCGCCTTCCGAAAACATCATACGTGGCTGCAGGCTTACTTCTTCTATTTACCGGTCTCAATTTTGTTCCTTTACCGTGGAATCACAACTGGCTCGCGCTTCAAGCAGCTCCCGCTTTTGCTCTAACGCCGGATGAGGCCGCTATCCTGAAACAGACCGAGGCGCTGCTTCGCAAAGCCGAAAAACTCAAGCAGCCGGAACTGGCAGAGAAGCTGGAAGAGATCGTCCAGCAGTTGCAGGAAGGAAAGATCGACGCCGCGCAAGCGGCACAGATGCTGGACCTCCTTCAAAGCCTGCTCGACGAAGGCAATCTCGATACAGCCAGCATCCGCGAGGGCCTGGAAGAAATGGCCAGGGATTTGGCTGAGTCCGACAAGCTGGAACCGACGGCTGAAGCGATGAAGAACAAGGAACTCAACCTGGCGGCGGACGAATTGCGCAAACTCGCCGAGAAGCTTGGCCTCAATACCCCCGAATCGAACAAGCAAATGCAAAAGAGCCTGCAGCAAGCTTCGGAAAACCCGCGTCTGGGTCTGGAAGAGCTGGCCAAGCTTTTGAAGGAAGCTGCGGAGAATCTGAAGAATGAAGATCAGCAGGGCGCGCAACAATCCCTGGACGAAGCCGCGCAAGAGTTGGACAGCCTTGAAGAAAAGTTGCAGAGCCAGGAATTGAAGAACCTTGCGGCCGAGCAGCTTCAGAATCTGCAGCAATCGCTGCGCCAGCGCCAACAGGCAGGCTCACAACAAGGCCGAAGAGGCCAGCAGGGACAAGCCCAGGGCCAGAAGGGGCAAGGGCAGAGAGGACAGCGCGGCCAGCAACAAAATGATCAAGCCGAAGGCTTGCAGTTCGGGGCAGGAACCGAAGGCGAACCCACCGATCAAGCCGGCCTGGACAGCCAGGCCGGCGCGCCAATGCCCGGCAACAGCGAAGGCAATGGCTTGATGCCGTCGGGAAAGGGTGGCAGCGATGCTCCGCGCGAGGGGGCGGCCACGACGCTCGATGTCAAGCTCCAGCAGGAGCGTATCAAAGGCGTGCAAGATCAGGGAAAGGAAGAAAACATCGAGGAGGTGAGCAAGCAAGAACGCTCAAAACTCGATTATCGCAACGTGAAGTCGGAGCTGAGCCCCGCGCAAAAAGATCTCCTCAACCAGGACCGCATTCCATGGGAATACCGGCCGCTCATTAAAAATTATTTCCAAGCCATCCGGCCACCCGCCAAGAAGTAGGAGCGTTCATAGGAAGTGGGAGCATTCATAAATAGATGAGCACTGCCATCGATCAACAAGTTGTCACGTTCCAGCAACAGTTCAGAAAGGTCAAAGACGAAGTTTCCAAAGTCATCGTCGGCTACGGGGAAATCATCGACGGCGTCATTATGAGCCTGTTGGCCAGCGGTCACGTCCTCCTGGAAGGCGTGCCTGGCCTCGGTAAGACGAAACTGGTATCGACCCTCTCCGATGTCATGCATTTGAAGTTTTCACGAATTCAATTCACGCCCGACCTCATGCCGGCCGATATCACCGGCACCAACATGATTCACGAAGACGCCACGGGCGAAAAGTTTCTCGATTTTCAGCCTGGGCCGATTTTTTCAAACATCCTGCTGGCGGATGAAGTCAATCGTGCCACTCCAAAAACGCAATCGGCATTGCTGGAAGCCATGGAAGAACGCAGCGTGACGGTCGGGAAGCGAACGCACAAACTCGACTCACCGTTCTTCGTGCTGGCAACACAGAATCCGCTCGAAATGGAAGGGACATACCCGTTGCCCGAAGCGCAACTCGACCGCTTCGTTTTGAAGCTGAAGGTCGATTACCCAACCGTCGATAGCCTTCACACGATTCTGAACCGCACGACGAAGGTCGAAGAGCCAAAAGTGAATCGCGTGATGGGACAAGCTGAAGTGCTCGAAATGCGCAAGACCGTGCGTGCGGTTCCCATTGCCCGTCCCGTACAAGATTACGCGATCCGGATCACGCTGGCCACGCATCCCAAACCGCCCTACGCTCATCCATTAACGATGAAGTACGCGCGGTATGGCTCGAGCCCGCGAGGAGCTCAGGCGCTTGTCATCGGCGGGAAGATTCGTGCCCTTCTGAATAATCGCGTGCACGTGTCGGGCGAGGATATCCGCGCGGTCGCGTACGGCGCGCTTCGGCACCGCATTCTCCTGAATTTCGAAGGAGAGGCTGAACGAATCGATCCCGACACGATCATCACTGGAATCCTCGAGGGCACGTCGGAGCCGGCGTAGGGAAATTTGGGGTCAGACGGGTGAATTCCCTCTTTTCCTTCAACGAAACTTTGGTCGGAAAATAGGGAACTCACCCGTCTGACCTCGAATCACAATTATTATGTCCACGGCAAACGTCACGCTCTTCGACGATGAGTTCTTAAAGAAGCTCGAATATCTGAATATCGTCTCGAAGCGGCTTTTCGCCGGACAACTGCGGGCGGAAAGACGCACGCGAAAGCGCGGAACCGGCTTGGAGTTCGCCGACTACCGCGCGTATGTGGCGGGTGACGACTTCAGGCATCTGGACTGGAAGGCATACCTCCGCTTAAACCGCTTGATCCTGAAGTTGTTTGAAGAAGAGGAAGACCTCCCGATCTATTTCTTCGTCGATAGCAGCCAATCGATGAGCTACGGCAACCCTTCAAAGCTGGACTACGC
>Ga0209157_1001165_pt1 | contig 22247 bp, 18 predicted proteins | sample GraSoiAngelo_135_FD_185892 | JGI IMG/M metagenome (GOLD analysis project Ga0209157, IMG submission 185892) | Grasslands soil microbial communities from the Angelo Coastal Reserve, California, USA - 14_0929_05_40cm (SPAdes) (version 2) | ecosystem: Environmental > Terrestrial > Soil > Grasslands ...
CCATGGCGGGGTCCGCTGCGTACCCGAATGGGACACCCATGTAGTGTTCGTCACCCCGCCGAAACACCGCATAGAACGATGGCGCGGCTTGGGTCGGCCCGTTAATCTCAAGGGTCCACACGCCGTCCGGCGACGTTTCCCGCGCAACCTCCGGTCTCGAGTCGAGCATGGTCAGATGCGGCTAACCTTATCTATCCTGAACTGTGTAACATGGTGAACGCTGCGACGGGCGCAGTGTAGCGCCGGTGTCCATGGAAGCGAATACGCCAGATTTGGGCTTCGGAATCGCGGGGTACGACCGCAATGCGGCGCGCCGCCGCGCCTTGCTATCTTGCGGGGCGCCGCAGTGTAGCGCCGGTTGAGTCTCCTCTACTGATAGGTCTCAAGCTGATAGTTCTTACGGAATACGTGACTGCCACGGCACGCGCGCGGGAGCGGCGGCGCGAACGGCGTCCCGTGCTCGCAAGGCGGGCGTTGACCGTGGTCGGCGATAAAAAGCTAGAGCCCGAACGCCTCGGCGAAGCGGCGGTACGACTCGAGGTGGTCGCCGTACTTGCGGTGGCCGGCGGTGTGCTGGGCGCTCGCGAGGAGCAGGCGCTCCCGGTCGGCCGCCGTCGAGCGTAGGTAATCCTCGAGCAGGCACAGCCCCAGCTCCTGGTTGTGCGGATCGTTCCCGACCTTGGCGGCCGCGCTCGCCAGCGTCTCCACCAGCGGCGCGCGGTCGAAGCCGGCCTTCAGATAGGTCGCCGTCAGCGCGACCGCCTCGTCGGGGCGCAGTGCGAGTAGCGTGGCCTCCAGCCGCTCGAGCAGCGGACGCGCGCCGAGCGACTCCGCGCCCGGCGGCGGGGTGATGGCGCGCCGGCCGTTGTCGGGGGTGTTGGCCTGGTGCTCGGCGGCGCGGTTGATGAACGATGCCGCCACGAAGAGCAGCTTGAGCCGGTGCGGGTGCTCGAAGGTGTCGTAGAACCAGCCGAGCGTGTTGCAGTACTCGTAGCCGTGCTGCGACATCGAGAAGTTGTTGGGCGCGCCCGTCTCGAGAATGACCTGCGCGGAGGCGACCTGGATCGCGTCGAGGATCCGGCGCGGCGACCGGCCCGCCTTCAGCAGCGCGACCAGCGCCTCGATCACCGACCACTCGCGCTGGCGCGTGAGGGTCTCGACGAGCATCGCCTCTTCCGCCGGCGTGAGCGGCGCCTCCTGGCGGAGTAGATCCGCGTCGCGGCCGTCCAGCAAGTTCTGGACGACGTTGCACCCCATCTCGTAGGTCGAGTACCACCGCGGCCCTACGGCCATGTCGGGCACGCCCGCGTAGAGCACGTGGTGCGCGGCGTTCCAGCCGAGGGCCTCGCCCAGCTCGATCGTCGCGCGCGCTCGGAACGACTTGTGGCCCGTCGTATAGGAGCGGTTGTGGAGCATCCGGTCCTGCACGTCGATCAACCCGGCGAAGGCCAGGTGGGCCAGCACCTGCCGGCGGTTCGGCGCGTCTTCCATCAGGCCGAGGAACACGCGATACGCCGTCAGCACCTCGCCGCGCTGCACGAGCGTCAGCCAGTGGTTCAGCCGCTCGGCGAGCGGACCGTCGAGACGGAGCGGCTCCTGATCCGGCCAGTGCGCCTCGGGCTTCGGCGGTGCCTGGTCCACCTTGATCTCGTAGAGCCGCGTGTAGTGGCCCGGCGCTTTGCCGAGGAGCTGGTTCCACGGATCGAGCCCGGTGGGGATGTACCAGACCACTTGTGCGAGCGGCAACAGCGAAAGCTCGGGCCGAACCATCGACATCAGCGGCAACGCGACGCGCTCGCCCAGCAGGCAATGGTCGTTGTTGACGAACTTCACCACGCCGTCGTCGAGCCGCTGGTGGTAGGGCACGTGCGTGTACGGCGCGTGGATCCGCACCGTCTGTGAAACGATCTCGGTAACCGGCCGCTTCTGCTTGATCAGCTCGTACAGCGCCGCGCTGGCGCCGACCTGGTCGCGCGCCAGGATCCGCTCTTCGAGGCGGGCGTAGTCGGAGGTGATCGCCATGGCCGGGAGTATACCGCCTCAGCCGCGCAGCCGCGGGTCGAGGCCGTCGCGGATCGCGTCGCCGACGAAATTCAGTCCCACCACGGTCACGAAGAGCGCGGCACCCGGTCCGAAGACGATCCAGGGCGCCTGCTGCAGGTAGCCGCGGCCGGCGTTGATCATGCTGCCCCACGACGCGCCGGGGGGCTGGATGCCGAGACCGAGGAAGGACAGCGACGCCTCGGCCAGGATCGCGAACGCCACGCTGAGCGAGGCCTGGACGACGATCGGCGCGGCGGCATTGGGCAGCACGTGCTGCCACGCGATGCGCCAGGCGGGCGCGCCCAGCGCGCGCGCGGCCTCGACGTAGTCGCGCGCCTTGACCGTCAGCACCTGGCCGCGCATCAGCCGCGCGAACGTCGGCGTGTAGACGACGCCGAGGGCGATCAGCACGCCGGTGAGCCCCGCGCCCAGCACCGCCCCCAGCGCCAGCGCGAGCACCAGGGGCGGGAACGACAGCACCGCGTCCATCACGCGCATCACCAGGCCGTCCACGCGCCCACCGCTGTAGCCGGCGGCGATGCCGAGCAGGCTGCCGGCGAGCGCGGCGATCGCGACGGAGACGAAGCCGGCGACCAGCGACACGCGGGTGCCCCAGATCACGCGGCTCAGCACGTCGCGGCCGACGTTGTCGGTGCCGAGCAGGTGAGCGCGGCCGGGCGCCTGGAGCGCGCTGCCGAGATCCTGCGCGTACGGGTCGTACGGCGCCAGCACGGGCGCGGCCAGCGCGACGGCGAGGGCGGCGATCAGCACCGCCGCGCCGAACGGCGCCAGCCGGGCGCGCGCGGCCCGGCGCAGCGCGTCCCAGCGCCGGTCGCTCACGGCGGCCGCCCCCGCCAGCGCGGCCGCCCGGTCAGCGAAGGCGGATTCGGGGATCGATCCAGCCATAGAGAACGTCCACGAGGAGGTTGCTCGCGATGAAGCCGACCGCGATGAGCAGGATCACGCCTTGCACCAGCGGGTAGTCGCGCGCGAACACGGCGTCGACCACCAGGCGTCCCACGCCAGGCAGCGCGAAGACGTACTCGGTGATCACCGCGCCGCCGATGAGCGTGCCGAGCTGCAGGCCGAGGACGGTGACGACCGGGATCAGCGCGTTCTTGAGCACGTGGCGGCGGATGACGTGCGACTCCGCGAGGCCCTTCGCGCGCGCCGTTCTCACGTAGTCTTCCGCCAGCGCGTCCAGCAGGCTCGACCTGAGCGTGCGCGTGACCACCGCGGCCAGCGCCAGGCCCAGCGTCACCGCCGGCAGCACGAGCGAGCGTACGCCGGCCCAGCCTTCCTCCAGCGGATCGACGTAGCCGGAGATCGGAAGCCAGCGCAGCGTGACGCCGAAGAGGAAGATCAGGAGCAGCGCGAGCAGGAAGTTCGGCATGCAGATGCCGAACAGCGCGAACGTGGTGCCGAGGCGGTCGACCCCCGTATTGTGATGGACGGCGGAGGCGATGGCGACGGGAAAGGCGATGGTCAGCGAGATGGCCATCGCCAGCAGCGCGAGCTCGAGGCTCGGCCGGATGCGGCGGCTCACGTTCTCGATGACCGGCTCGCCGTTGCGAATCGAGCGGCCGAGGTCCCCGCGCAGGAGCCGGCCCATCCACGCCGCGTACTGCACGGGGATCGGCCGGTCCAGCCCGAGCTCGCGCCGCAGCGCGTCCTTCGCGGTGGCGTCCACCGACTCCGCCATCATGGCGTCGATCGGATCGCCCGGCGTGAGGTGCAGCAGCGCGAACACACCGGCGGTGACGAGCAGCAGCACCGGGATCGTCGCGAGCAGCCGGTGCGCGATCAGGCGCCCCATGACGCGGCCGCCGCTAGCTCACTTGAGCCACACGTCTTTGAAGCGCATCATGCCGTCGGGAATCGGCTCGTAGCCCTGCACGCGCGGGCTGAACGCCTTGGGCTCGACCGGGTGGACGGTGTAGACCATCGGCAGCTCGTCCTGGAGGAGGCGGATCAGCTCGCTGTAGAGCTTCTTTCGCTCCGCCTGATTCGAGACCTCGCGCGTCTTGTCGAGCAGCTCGTCGAGCTTCGGGTTGGAGATGCCGGACCAGTTGAGCGACGTGCCCGGCGTCGTCCGGAAGAACTGGTAGATGTTGCCGTCCGGGTCCGGCCGGCCGCTCCACTGGTAGCTGATCATCTCGAAGTTGCGGCTGTTGCCGTCGGAGAGCTGCGTGGCGGCGTCCACGAGCTTGATCTTCGTCGTGATGCCGGCTTCGCGGAGCTGGGCCTGGATGACCTCGGCCTCCTGCACGTTGATCGGGATGTTGGCGGTCGTCATCGTGAACTCGAAGCCGCCGGGCTTGCCGCCCTCGGCCAGCCTGGCCTTCGCCTTCGCGAGGTCACGCTTGATGTACGGGATGGACTTGTCGTAGGCCCACGAGGTGGGCGGGATGGGCCCGTTGGCCGGAACGCCGACGTTGAGCCACACGCCCTTGACGATCTGCTCCAGGTCGAGGCTGTAGGCGACCGCCTGCCGCAACGCCTTGTTGTTGAACGGCGGCTTCTGGTGGTTGAGCTGGTACGCGAAGGCGGCCAGCGACGGCACGTCGAGGACGACGACGTTCTTGTCCGCCTTGACGGCGGCCACGTCGCGTGGCTGCACGTAGTCCATCACGTCGATTTCCCCGGACTGGAGGCTCTGCAGCTTCACGGTGTCGTCGAGGATGGGCCGGTAGCGCACGCGATCGAGGTAGGGGCCGCCCTGCCGATTCCAGTAGCCCTCGTTGCGCTTGATCACGAGATGCGCGTCCTTCACCCACTCGACGAATTCGAACGGCCCGGTGCCGGCCCCCTTGGCGTTGCGCTGCAGCTCGGCCCCACGCTCCTGCACGACCTTGGGCGAGATCATCATGCCGGCGCGATCCGTGAGCGTCGCGAGCAGCGCGGCGTCCGGCCGCTTCAGGTTGATCTTGATCGTGTGGGAGTCCACCACGTCCACCGAGTCGATGCTGGCGACCTCGCCCTTGCGCACCGACTTGGGCTCCGTCTTCATCCGATCGAAGTTGAACTTCGCCGCCTCGGCGGTGAAGTCGGTGCCGTCGTGGAATCGCGCGCCGCGGCGGAGCTTGAAGACGAGCGTTCTGGGATCGGGCTGCGACCACGACTCCGCGAGACCCGGCCGGATCCCGAGCTTCGTGTCCAGCGTCACCAGCGGCTCGTAGATGTTGTGGTAGACCTGCCGGTCGACCTTGCTGCCCGACAGGTGCGGGTCCATCGTCGCCGCCTCGATGTAGAAGCCCACGCGCAGCGTTCCGCCTTTCTTCGGCGCCTGCGCCGCGGCGACGCCAGGCGCCAGGCCGACCATCGGGACACTGGACATGACCGCGCAGGTCTTCAGGAACTCGCGCCGGGACACGCTCATGTCTTCCTCCGTGTCGGTGACGGCAGATACTGCGCTGTCCGGCGCGCACCGTCAAGCCGGGGCGCCGGTGGCCGCTTTTCATCCGCGCGAATGGATTTCATGCGCCAAGACGGTCGTCCCCCGCCCGGACCTCTGCCAAGTCCTCGTCGGCCTTGACCAGGCCGCTCACCGGGTCTGGCACATCACTTGCCCTATAGACGTGCCCGTGGAGCCTTCGATCCTTGCCTCAGAGGCGGGCGCGTCGAGCGAGGCGGTCGTGACCGTCCGCCTCGGCGAATTGCTGCTGGCCGAAGATCTGATCACGTCGGCCCAGCTCGAGGAGGCGCTGCGCGTGCAGGCCGCGAACGAGGGATATGCCCCCCTGGGACATATCCTCGTCACCCAGAACATCATCACGCGGGATCAGCTGGTGTCGGTTCTCGAGCGCCACCGGCGCAGCAGCAAGCTCGGCGATCTCCTCCTCCGAAGCCGCGAGCTGAGTGCGGAGCAGCTCGAGACCGCGCTGGCCGAGCAGCGCCGCTCGGGTCAGGCGCTCGGCGAGGTGTTGATCAGGCTCGGGCTGGTGTCCGAGGAGCGCATGCGCAAAGCGCTCTGCCGACAGCTGCACATCCAGTTCTTCGTGCTCGATGCGATTATCATCGATCCCACGCTGCGGAACTTCGTCAACGAGAAGTTTGCGATGAAGCATCGCATCGTGCCGCTGGCGCGGGTCGGCAACGTTCTGGTGGTGGCCATGGACGACCCCACCCAGACGTGGATCCTCGACGATCTACAGCGCAGCACGGGCCTCAAGATCGAGATGATCACGTCGAACTCGGCCCAGATCACCCGCGCGCTGGAGCGGCTCTACCGGGTCGACGTCACCCCGAGCCTCGACAGCGGAACGACCGTGGACGTCATCGGCGAAGACGCCGACGCCGACATGTACGGCGGGTCGGTCGCGCACCAGATGGACAGCGCCGACGAGATCGTCCGCAAGCTCCTGCGCGTCGCGGTCGATCGGGGCGCCTCCGACATCCACCTGGAGACGGTGAGCAGCCGGCTGCAGGCACGGTTTCGCATCGACGGGATGCTGCAGCACTTCAATCTGGGAACGCTGGGAGACGACCTCAGCCGCCAGCGCGGCGAGGTCCTCTCACGCATCAAGATCCTCGCAACCCTCGATATCGCCGAGCGCCGGCGCCCGCAGGACGGCAGCTTCCGCGCCCGCGTGGAGATCGACGGCCGCGTCGTCCCGATGGACTTCCGCGTGTCCGTCATTCCCAGCTATTACGGCGAGAATGCGGTCATCCGCATTCTCGACCCGCGCGGCGCCCCCGACTCGCTGGCCGCGCTGAAGCTGGCGAGTCCGGTGACCGAGCGGCTGGAGCAGCTGATCCGGTCGTCGGCGGGCACGATCCTCGTGACCGGCCCGACGGGCTCCGGCAAGAGCACGAGCCTGTTCGCCATCATGAAGTCGATCTACCGGCCGGAACTCAAGATCGTGACCGCCGAGGACCCGATCGAGTACGTCTGCGCGCAGTTCGCCCAGCACGAAGTGAACGAGCGCGTGGGGAACACCTTCGCGGCCTACACCCGCGCGTTCCTGCGCCACGACCCCGAGGTCATCATGCTCGGCGAGATCCGCGACCCCGAGACGGCGGAGCTGGCCTTCCGAGCGGCCCAGACTGGGCACCTGGTCGTCAGCACGCTGCACACCAACGACGCCCTCGGCGCCATCACGCGGCTCAGAGACCTCGGCGTCGACGCCAGCGTCTGGACGTCCTCGCTGCTCGGCGTGCTCGCCCAGCGGCTCGTGCGCGAGATCTGCTGGAACTGCAAGGAGGAGTACGCGCCGCCGACGACGCTGCTGAGCCGGACGTTCGATATCGTTCCGAGGGACTTCCGCTGGTACCGCGGGGTTGGCTGCGCGACGTGTCATCACACCGGGTACCGGCGGCGGGTCGCCATCTCGGAGCTGTGGACGCCGAGCCTGGACGACGTGCTGCTCATCAACCAGGACGCTCCGCTGGACACGATCTTCGCCTCCGCGCAGAAGAACACCTACTCGATGGCGACCGACGCGTCGAGCAAGCTCCGCGAGCACCGCACGACGCTCGAGGAGCTGCTGCGCGTGCTGCCTCCCTCCGCACTCCGCGAGCTCCGCACGACGCTGACCTGACGCACCGCTGCCGGTTGCCCCGGGCGGCCGGCGAGTATACGCTGGCCGGCCATGGAGCGAGGAGCCCGCCGCCCGTGATGCGCTACCGGTGGCCGAAGCGAAACCAGTCCGCCGCCGTCCTCTCGTTCGACGTCGACGCCGAATCCGGCTTCCTGTTCCGCGAGCCCGAGAAGGCCAAGCGCAGCCTCGCCGATCTCGAGGAGCGCCGCTTCGGTCCCCGCGTGGGCGTCGACCGCCTCCTCCGGATGCTCGACCGCCTGAAGCTCCGCGCCACCTTCTTCATTCCCGGCTGGACCGTCGTCAATCACCTCGCGCCGTGCAAGCGCATCCGCGACGCCGGCCACGAGATCGGCGCGCACGGCAACGTCCACGAAGCCGTCGGCATGCTGGACGAGGCGCAGGAGAAGCGGGTGATGGCCGAGCAGCTGGCCATCCTGAAGGATCAGCTCGGGGTGAAGCCCGCCGGCTATCGCTCACCGTCGTGGGACGTCAACGTGTGGACGCCGGCGCTCCTCAAGCAGAACGGCTTCCTCTACGACAGCTCGCTGATGGGCAACGACGTGCCGTACGAGATCGCCACCGCGGACGGGCCGCTGATCGAGGTGCCCGTGCAGTGGATCATGGACGACGCGCCGCTGTTCCGCCACGTCTACGGCTCGACCAACGCCATCGCCGATCCCGCGCGGGTGTTCAACCTGTGGTCCACGGAATTCGCGGCGATGCACAAGGAGAACGCCTGCTTCGTGCTGACCTGCCACCCGTTCATCAGCGGCCGCGCCTCGCGCGTGCAGCTCATCGAGGACCTCGTGAAGTTCATGCGGCGGAGCCCGGGCGTCTGGTTCGCCACCTGCGAGGACGTCGCGCAGTGGCACGGCACGCAGCGCGGGCCGGCCAAGCGCCGCTGAGGAGGCTTCCATGCGTCTTTCCGACAGGGTCGTCATCGTCACCGGCGGCGCCCGGGGCATCGGCCGCGCGTACTGTCTCGGCGTGGCCGCGGAAGGCGCGCGCGTCGTGGTGGCGGACGTCGCGGATCCAAAGCCCACCGTCGCGGACATCGAGGCGCGCGGCGCGCAGGCGCTCGCCGTGGCCTGCGACGTCTCGCGGGAGGCGGACACGCAGCGGCTGGCCACCGAGACGCTCGCGCGGTTTGGCCGCATCGACGTGCTCGTCAACAACGCGGCCCTCTACGGGACGCTGAAGCGCCGCCCCTTCATGGAGATTCCAGTCGAGGAGTGGGACCGGGTCATGGCCGTCAACCTGCGCGGGCTCTTTCTGTGCGCGCGCGCGGTGTTTCCGGCGATGCGCGCGCAGGGCAAGGGCAAGATCGTCAACATCGCCTCGAGCACCTTCTTCAAGGGCGTCCCGGACTACATCCACTACACGACGTCCAAGGGCGGCGTGGTGGGGTTCACGCGCTCGCTCGCGCGCGAGCTCGGGCCCTTCGGCATCCGCGTGAACGCCATCGCGCCGGGCTTCACGCTGAGCGGCGAGAACGAGAAGAACATCTCCGAAGAGCGCAAGCGCGCCAACGTCGAGGCCCGGATGCTCAAACGCGCCCAGATGCCCGAGGACCTCGTCGGCACCCTCGTGTTCCTGGCCTCCGACGACAGCGACTTCATGTCCGGTCAGACGATGCTCGTCGACGGCGGCGGCAGCGTTCATTGAGCGCGCCCCCCGCCTTCGACTTCGCGGACACCGTCGTCGTCGTCACCGGCGCCGGGGCTGGCATCGGGCAGGGCATCGCCGAGGCGTTCCACACGGCCGGCGCGCGCGTGGCGCTGGGCGACCTCCGTGAGACCCCGCTGAAGCGCGCCGCCTCGGCGCTGGGCGGTCAGCGCGTGTTCTCCCAGGTCGTCGACGTGCGCGACGAGGCCTCGGTGGCGGCGTTCGTCGGCGCGGCCGAGAAGCATCTCGGCGCCGTCGGCGTCGTCGTGGCCAACGCCGGGATCTATCCGAACACGCCCGTGGTCGACATGGACGTCGAGGAATGGGACCGCGTGATGGAGACCAACGTGCGCGGCGTGTTCCTCACGTGCCGCGCCGCCGCGCGCTCGATGGTCGCCCACGGCACGCCGGGCAAGATCATCACGATCTCCTCCGGCGCCTACGCCAGCGGCCGTCCGGGCGCCGCCCACTACTGCGCGTCCAAGGCCGCCGTCGTCATGTTCACGAAGGTGCTGGCGCTCGAGCTGGCCAAGGCGCGCATCAACGTCAACTGCATCGCGCCGGGCTTCGTGCGCGTCGACAGCGAGGTGTCGCCGCTGACCGAGGAGTACGTGACGACGTTGACGCGCGGCATCCCGTGGGGCCGCCAGGGCACGCCGCGCGACATCGCCAACGCCGCGCTGTTCCTGGCCTCGCCGTTCGCGGACTACGTGACGGGCGAAGTGCTGTCGGTCAACGGCGGCACCTCTGCCGGCCGCTCGCAGCTGCCGCTGAGCACGCCGCCCGGAGCGAGAAAAGAGAGGACACAATGAGACTCGCCGGAAAAGTCGCGCTCGTCTCGGGCGCCGCGAGCGGCATGGGGCAGAGCGAGGCCACGATCTTCGCCAGGGAAGGCGCCAAGGTGATCGTCGCCGACATCCTCGAGGCTGAAGGCAAGCAGGTCGCCGACAAGATCGTCTCCGGCGGCGGCCAGGCGCGCTTCGTGAAGCTCGACGTCACGAACGAGGCCGAGTGGGACGCGGCCGTGAAGGCCGCGGTGAGCGCCTTCGGCAAGCTCGACGTGCTCGTGAACAACGCGGGCATCAGCGGCACCTACGACGCCGATATGCTGAGCAGCGCGGCGTGGGACACGGTGATGGGCGTGAACGCCAAGGGCGTCTTCCTCGGCATGAAGTACGCGATCCCGCTCATGAAGAAGGCGGGCGGCGGCGCCATCGTGAACATCTCGTCGATCTCCGGCTTCGTCGGTCAGGACGGCGTGCACATGGCCTACAACGCCTCCAAGGGGGCCGTGCGCATCATGACGAAGACGGCGGCCGTCCAGTTCGCGGGCGACCGCATCCGCGTCAACTCCGTGCATCCTGGCTTCATGCCGCCGATGCGCACGTCGAAGACCTCGGCCGATCCGACGTGGCGCGCGAAGATGCTCGGCGCCGTCCCGATGAAGCGCGAGGGGCGCGTGGAAGAGGTCGCCCACGCGGTGCTCTTCCTGGCCTCGGACGAGGCGTCCTACATCACGGGGACCGAGCTCGTCGTCGACGGCGGCTATCTGGCGGTGTGAGGAGCCGAGTGCTCCGCGGCTGACTAGATCGCGATCTTGAGCTGGATCGCGCCGAACAACGCGCGCGGGATCCGCACCTTGCGCTTCCCCGTGCCGCGTGACCGAGTCATTCGCACGAGGCCGTGCCGTTCCAGGATTCGGAGGTCTTGCTGGACGTTCTTGAGGTCCCTTCCGACGATGTTGGCCAGCTCATACATGGAGCCCGGGCGCTTGCGCCGAATCGCACGGAGCAGGGCGAGCCGGCTGGGCGTCAATAGATTCCGCGCCGCCTCGAGGCTGGTGAAATAGACGCCCTCGCGGCGGCGCATGCGGCGGCCGGCTCTGACGGCCTCGAACGTGTCGCTGAAATCTCCCAGCCCTTGCTCGATGGACTTGATCCCGATGGTCAGGGTTCTAGGCATCGCGGCGCTCGGTCGTCTGTTTCACGTCCGCCATGAAATCCGCGATGAGACGAGTGACGTCGCTGAACGCATACGGCTGTTCGAACCCCTCCACGTGACGGTGATGCCTCTTCGGCGCGGTCGCGACCTTCCAAATCGCCAGATCCACGATATCGCCCCGTTCGTCGGTGAACTTTTCCCGAAGGACGAGCGTCGCCCGGGCCAGCTACGATCTCCAATATATGGCATGTAAGGCCACATATCAACGTAGCCATATGGTGCAGCGCCCGGCAATGTCCAAAAGACAGATACGCGTCGCGGTGCTGGCCTAACGCAGCCCGATCGCCTGCGCGACCTCCTCCAGGTGGAGCGCCGCATCGCCGCAGTCGAGGCTCGCGGCGTGGATGCGCTTGTGGAGCAGGTGCAGGGGGTGCTCCTCGCAGTAGCCGATGGCGCCGAAGATCTGGTGCGCGCGCCGCGCGACGGTCAGGCAGGCCTCGCTCGCGTAGGCCTTGGCCATGGCGACATCGGCGACTGCGGGGACGCCCTCGCTCGTCCTCCACGCCGCCGCGTAGAGCAGGCCGCGCGAGGCGTCGACGTCGCGCACGAGATCGGCGCACGCGTGCTGGATGGCCTGATGCCCGCCGATGGGCCGGCCGCCCTGCACGCGCGTCTTCGCGTACTCGACGGCCAGCTCCAGCACGCGCTGGGCGGCGCCGACCATCTCGGCCGTGCGCGCCAGCGCACCGGCCTGGAGGGCCCCGCGGCGGCCGGCGGACGAGCCCAGCCGGTCCTCGGCGCTCACCGCGGCGCCGTCGAACGCCACCTCGAAGAGCTTCTCGGGCCCGATGACCTCGAGCGGCCATCGCGCGATGCCCCGTCGGTCCGTCGGCACCAGCAGGAGCTGCGTCTCGCCGCCCGCGCGCGCGGCGACGACGAGCGCGTCCGCCACGTGCGCCGCCTCGACGAAGAGCGCGCGTCCGGTCAACCGGCCGCGCGCGTCGACCTCGAGCGAGCTGGCCTCGTCGGCGAGCGCCACGCCCACGATGCGCTCGCCGGCGGCCATCGCGGGCAGCAAGCGCTTCTTCTGATCGGCGTTGTCGCAGGCCAGCAGCACCGACGTCGCCACCACCGCGCTCGGCACGAACGGCCCCGGCGCGCCGGCGCGGCCCATCTCCTCGACGAGCAGGATGACGTCGAGCAGCGAGCCCTCGCTGCCGCCGAGCTCGGCCGGAACCAGCAGCCCCTGCCAGCCGAGCTCCGCCATGCGCTGCCAGAGCGCGTCGTCCACGCCTCGCGCGTCGAGCGCCACGCGCTGCACCCGCTCGGGGGGACAGTGCTTCTTCAGGAAGTCGCGCGCGGTGGCGACGAGCAGCTGCTGGGCGGGCGAGGGACGAAAGTCCATCAGGCCTTCCTCGGCTCGGCGGGAAGACCGAGACCGCGCACGGCGACGGTCGTGCGCAGCACCTCGGCGGTGCCGCCCGCGATCGTGTGGCCGAGGCTCGTCAGGTACGCGTGCGAGATCTCGCCGTCCAGGCGCACCTCTCGCGAGCCCGCGCGCAGCGGCGCCCACGGGCCGAGCAGGTCCATGCCGAGCCGCGCGAGCTTCTGACCCGTCTCGTCGGCGTAGACCTTGGCGACCGCCGTCTCGTAGCTGATGGGCGCGCCGTCGCGCAGCAAGCACGCCGCGCGGTAGAAGAGCAGGCGCAGCGCGGCGATCTCGGCGGCCATGGCGGCCAGCCGCCGGCGCAGCGCCGGATCGCGGCTGGCGCCCGTCGTGTTCGCGTGCTCGACCAGCCGCCGCAGCACGCGCTCGAGCGCCGGCGCCTTGTAGAAGCGGCCCCAGAACCGGTCGGAGTCGAGCCCGTTGAGCAGCGCCTGGAAGCCCTCGCCCTCGGGCCCGAGCCTCAGGTCGGCCGGCACGCGCACGTCGTCGAGGAAGACCTCGTAGTGATAGACGCCGCCGGTGAGGCTCCGGATCGGCCGGATATCCATGCCCGGCGTCCCGTTCGGCACCACGAACATGCTGAAGCCGCGGCTGCGCCGAGCCTCGCGGCTGGTGCGCGTGAACACCAGTCCGTGAGTCGCGATGCCCGCGTGGCTCGACCAGATCTTGTGGCCGCGGATCACGTACTGATCGCCGTCGCGGCGCGCCTCGGTCTTGAGCGCGAGCAGGTCCGAGCCCGCGTCGGGCTCGCTGTACCCCTGCCAGAACGTTGCCTCGCCGCGCGCGACCGCTGGCAGCACCTCGCGGCGCAGCCGCTCGCTGCCGTACTCGATGATCGCGTCCGCCGTCTGCCAGGAGCCGGCGAGCGGCCCGAAGGGCGCGCCGGCGAGCGCCAGCTCCTCGAACAGCACCAGCTTGAAGAACATCGGCCGTTCCTGGCCGCCGTACGCGACCGGCCAGCACATGCTGATCCAGCCGCGCTCGGCCAGCGCCTTCATGAACGCGCGCGAGTGCGCCCCCGAGCCGTAGCCCGCGTCCATGCCGTCGACCGGAAAGCGCTCGAGCGGCTGCTCGCGCAGGAAGCCACGAACCTCTTCGGCGAAGGCCGTCTCGGCGGGGCTGAACCCGAACTCCATGGGCGGCTATGCTACACGGTATGCCGGAGCTCGGTCCTCTCCTCGCGTCCGGCCGCGACGCCGATATCTTCGCCTACGGCCGCGACCTCGTCGTCCGACGCTCGCGTCGTGGCCGGTCGATGGAGAGAGAGGCGAGGATCATGCGGTACGTGGCGCGGCACGGGTACCCCGCGCCTCGGGTGGAGGACGTCCGCGCCAATGGCTCGGAGCTGGTCATGGAGCGCATCGACGGCCCCACGATGCTCGAGGTGCTCTCGAAACGGCCGTGGACGCTCCGTCGAAACGCCGGGCGACTCGCGATGCTCCATCACCGCCTCCACGAGATTTCAGCTCCGGACTGGCTGGAGCGGGTCTTCGGCGGCGGTGACCGCGTGATCCACCTGGACCTTCACCCGCTGAACGTCATCCTGTCGCCTCAGGGGCCGAGGCTGATCGACTGGACGAACGCCGGCTGCGGCACTGGTCCGGCGGATGTGGCCCTGACCTGGCTCCTCATGGCCACCGCCGACATTCCGGGCGGCGCCATGCGAGGAACCGTCGGCAGTGTGTTCCGCACGATGTTCGTCCGGTCGTTTCTCGGGCACTTCGAGATCGACGCCGTGCGGACGGCCCTGCCCGCGGTCGGGATGTGGAAATGCGAGGACCGGAACATGCGGCCGGCGGAGGTGGCCGCCATGCGGCAGCTGGTGGCCGCGGAGTCGAGCCAGCGCTAGGCGCCCCTCAGTTCCACTTCACCAGCTCGTTCAGCGCCGTCCTCAGATTCGCGCGCCCGCTCTCGAGGTGGGGGTGGACCGCCAGCGCGCGCCGGAACAGATCCGCGGCCTCCCGGAACTCGCTGAGCATCAGATGGCAGAGGCCCTGACCCGAGAGCGCGCCGAAATGATTCGGATTGCGCGCGAGGGTCTCCCGGCAGTCGGCGATCGAGGCGACGTAGTTCTTCGCGAGGTATCGTACCGTCGCGCGCTTGTTCCAGCCTTCGGCGAACTGCGGCGCCGTTTCGATCAGCCGCGTGAAGAGGCCGTCCGCCTCCTCGAGCTGCTGGCGCTGCATCGCCTCGACCCCCTGCAGGAGTAGCGCGTCGAGCCGCGGCTGACCGGACTGGTGCCACATCTGCCACAGGGCGGTCGCGGCGCGGGCCGCCCCCACGGGATCGTCGCCTCGCAACACCGCCAGCGCCTCACGCTCGGTCATGGGAAGACGGCGCGACGTTAGGGGATCGGCTGGTCCGTCGTCAAGGCGGGGTCGACCGGATCCTACGCGGCGCCGCGCAGGCGCGGATCGAGCGCGTCGCGCAGGCCGTCGCCCACGAGGTTGAACGCGAGCACGGCCAGCATGATGGCCAGGCCCGGCACCGTCGCCACGTGTGGCGCCACCAGCAGCACGTCACGTCCGGTCGAGACCATGAGCCCCCACGACGCCGTCGGCGGCTGCACGCCGAGTCCGAGGAAGGAGAGGGCCGCCTCCAGCAAGATCGCGTTGGCCATGAAGAGCGTCGCGTAGACGATCAACCCTGGGATCACGTTCGGCAGGATGTGACGGCGCAGGAGCGCTCCGCCCGGCGAGCCGAGCGCGCGCGCCGCGCCGACGTACTCGGCCTCCCGCAGCGCCAGCACCGAGCCGCGCACGATGCGCGTGACGGCCGGCACGCCCCAGATTCCGACGGCGATCGTCGTGTTCAGGACGCCGGGGCCGAGCATGGCCACGATGGCCAGCGCGAGCAGCAGATACGGAAAGGCGAGCAGGATCTCGACCCCGCGCATCAGCACGGCGTCGAGCCAGCCGCCGATGAAGCCGGCAAGGGTGCCGAGCAGCAATCCGCCGACGAGCGCAATGAGCATCGAGAGCACGCCCACCAGCAGCGCCACCCGCGAGCCGTAGATCACGCGCGAGAGGATGTCGCGCCCGAACTCGTCGGCGCCGAGCAGGTACTTGGCGCCCGGCCTCGTGCGCTTCTCGATGAGGCTCTGCCGCGCGGGATCGAGCGGCGCCAGCCACGGCGCCAGCGCGGCGCTCAGCGCGAGGACGACCACCAGGACGAGGCCGAGGAGCGCCAGGCGGTTCCGGCAGAAGCGCGCCCAGGCGGTCATTGGACGCTCATCCTTGCCGCCCCACGCGGGGATCGAGCAGCCCGTAGGAGAGGTCGACGAGGAGATTGATGACGACGAAGGCGAGCGCGAAGACGAGCACGGCGCCCTGCAGCAGGACGTAGTCGCGCGCGAAGATGGCCTTCACCATCAGGCGGCCGAGCCCCGGCCAGGCGAAGACCGTCTCCGTCAGCACGGCGCCGCCCATGAGCTGGCCGGACTGCAGGCCGAGCAGGGTGAGGATCGGGATGAAGGCGTTGCGCAGGGCGTGCTTGCCGAGCACCCACGCCTCGCCCACGCCCTTGGCGCGCGCCGTGCGCACGTAGTCCTCGCCGAGCACGTCCAGCACGGCCGAGCGCGTCATGCGCGAGACCATCGCCACCGACGGCAGCGCCAGCGTCACCGCGGGCAGCACGAGATGACTGAGAGAGCCGGCGCCGCCCACGGGCAGCCAGTTGAGCCAGAGGGAGAAGACCACGATCAGCACGAGGCCGGTCCAGAAGATCGGCATCGAGAGGCCGAACAACGAGGCCAGGCGCGCGATCGCGTCGAACACGGAGTTCGGCCACACCGCCGAGACGATGCCCGCGACGATGCCGACGGCCGCCGCGATCAGCAGGGCGGCCACCGTGAGCTCGAGCGTCGCCGGCCACGCGTCCGCCAGCTCGACCGCGACGGGACGGTTCTGCTGGATCGAGCGGCCGAGGTCGCCGCGGACGAGACGGCCGACGTAGTCGACGTACCGGGCGGCGAACGGCTTGTCGAGGCCGAGGTGCTCGCGCAGCGCGGCGACGGCGTCCTTGGTGGCGTGCTCGCCCAGCATCAGCGTCACCGCATCGCCCGGCAGCAGGTCGATCGTCAGCATGACGACGAAGACGACGCCGAGCAGGACGGGAACGGCGAGGAGAAGGCGCCGGACGACGAACGTCAGCATTCGCCGGAATAGAGGAGCGCCACGGGTTTCCCGGGGCGCTCCGAACGCTGGGGGGTATGGGGGGCCATGTCGGGGCCCCCCATCTTAACGGTCGAGCCAGGTCTTCCAGAGCGCCAGGTTGTACTCGACGGGGTGGATCTGGAAGCCCTTCACGGTCCCGCGCGTGGCGATGATCTCCTTCGTCGTGTAGATCGGGATCCACACCATCTCTTTCGCGATGATGTCCTGCACCTCGCCGTAGAGCTTCTCGCGCTCGGTCTGGTTCAGGCTGCGGCGCGCCTGCTCGACGAGCGCGTCGACCCGCGCGTTGGCGTAACGCGAGGTGTTCCAGCCCGTCGGCGGCACCTGCTTGCTGTGGAACAGCGCGTAGAGCGAGTAGTCCGCGTCGGCGTTGGAGGTCACCCAGCCCACCGTGAACATGTGATGGTTGAGCGGGTTGCCGCGCAGCTGCTGGAACACCGCGGCCCACTCCAGCACCTGCACCCGGGCCTCGATCCCGACATCCTTGAACATCGCCTGGATGGCCTCGGTGATCTCGCCGTCCTTGGGATAGCGTCCGCGCGCCGCCACCCACGAGAGCGAGAGCCGCTGCCCGCCCTTGTGAAGCATGCCGTCGGGTCCGGGCGTCCAGCCCGCCTGGGCGAGCAGCGCCTTGGCCTTCGCACGATCGAACGGATAGAGGCGGTCGAGCTGCATGTCCTTGTAGCCGAACACGCCCGGCGCCAGCACGCCGCGCGCCGGCCCCGCCGAGCCCTCCATGATGTTGTCGAGGATGGCCTTGCGATCGACGGCATGGAGGAGCGCCTGCCGCACGCGGACGTCATCGAGCGGCGGCATGCCGGCGTGAAGGCCCGCGAAGACGACGCGGATGCCGGTCGTTTCGTGGACGGTGAACTTCGGATCCTTCCGCAGCGCCGGCAGCTGCGCCGGCGAGGGGAACAGCACCATGTCGGCGTCGCCGGTCTGGAGCGCGATCATCCGCGCGCCTTCCTCGGGGACGACCTTGAAGATCACGCGATCGACCAGCGCCTTGTCGCCCCAGTAATCGGGGTTGCGCTCGATAATCACGTGGGTGTTCGTCTTCCACTCGACGAACTTGAACGGCCCGGTGCCCACGGGCGCCCGGCTGAAGTCGGCGCCCATCTTCTGCACGGCCGTCGGCGACACCATGCCCATGCAGTACATGGCCAGGGTGCGGAGGATCGGGCCGTAGGGCTCCTTCGTGACCACGTCCACGGTGAGGTCGTCGACCACCTCGGCGCCGTCGAGCGAGCCGGCGAGGCTGGCCCAGCGCGCCGGTGGCGTGCCCCGCAGCGCGCGGTCGAAGGTGAACTTCACCGCGGCGGCGTTGAACGGGGTGCCGTCGTGGAACCTCACGCCGGGCCGCAGCTTGAAGCGGACCCTGGTCGGCGACATCACCTCGTAGGACGTCGCGAGCGCCGGCTTCACCTGCATCTTGTCGTCGAGCGTCAGCAGCCCCTCGAGCATGTTGAAGTAGACCCACGCGCCCGGCGCGGTCGTCTCGAGATTGGGGTCGAGCGAGACGGGATCCGTCGGCCGCACGATCGTCAGCGTGCCGCCGCGCTTCTGGGCGTCGGCCGAGGGAACGATCGCCGCCACGAGGCCGAGCACCAGGAGCCCGAGCAGCAGGCGTGAGGAGGGAGAGCGCATTGAGTTATCTCCAGTCTTCGAGGAGGTCGCCGGCGACGGTGATCGCGGAGTCGAGGGCGTGCACGATACGGTTGAGCTCGCGGACGAGGGCCACGCGCGCGAACTTGAACGCGTCACCGTCGGGATCGAGCGCGGCCAGGTCCCGCGCCCGCTGCGCGCCCGCCAGCGGCGCGATGGGCAACGCGAGGTCGTGGGCGAAGCGATCGCCGCTCGTGTAGGCGAGCGGCACCAGGATGCGTGAGAGGCGCACGAGCCCGGCGTTGACGGCCTCGGCTCGGGCCGGCTCGACCGGCTCGAGCCTCTCGGCGACGCGCTCGAGCCGCTCGGCCAGGGTCCGCGCTGCCTCGAGCGCCGGCCCCAGATCGAACCGGGCGCCGGCCGCGGCCTGGAGCGCCTCGAGCTCGGCCAGCAGGCTGCGCGCCGCCCGGCGGTGATCGAGCGGCAGCACCGGCGCGTTCAGCCAGCGCAGGGCCGTCGCCAGGTAGACCTTCGTGTCGAGCGCCAGCACCTCCGCGTCGATCTTGTCGACCGTGTCGTCCCTGGTGTGCCACCACCACGGAAAGCCCGCGCTGCCGACCAGCCGCTCCATCGCGCGCGACAGCTCCGTGTCCTGCTTCGGCAAGCCCGAGAGCGACATGAACGCCGACGGCACGCCGGCCCCCCAGAACGACTGGTCCCCGGCGCGCGAGAACCGGCGCGCGCGGCCGCGCTGGCCGGTGACGTCGGCGACGACGGTCTCGGCCAGGCTCTGCGCGTCCTCCGTCGCGTGGAGCACCGAGTAGTCGGTGGCGCCGCGCGCGCCCGTGCTATCCACGTTGAGGTGCAGCACGCAGCGCGCGTGCAGCTCGCGCCAGGCGTGATCCGCGTACCACGCCGAGCCCGCGTAGCGGCCGTGCGAGTGCCCCGACCAGAACGCGAACCGGATGCCCCGGCGAAGGCCGTCGCGCCGGGCCGACAGCAGCCGCGCGATCTCCAGCATCGTGGCGTTGGCGGTGCCGTTGTCCATCGCGCCGTGATGCCACGAGTCGACGTGGCCCGAGAAGAGAACGAACCGATCCTCGACGCGCCCGGGCAGCGAGCCGACGAGGTGTGGGATCGGCCTCCAGCCGGTGCTCACACGCGTGGTCAGCCTCACGCGCAGGGGACCCCGAGCGAGCAGCGCGCGGAGCTTTTCGCCGTCGGCGCCGAGGATCGACAGACATGGTGTGGCCGGGATCCGCCACGCCGTCTCCGGCGTCGGGGCGCCCCAGATCGTGGTCACGATCATGTTGTGGAGGTGATCCATCGCCACGAAGATCTGCGCCCGCGTGCCCGCCTGCTGCGCCGCCCACGCCTTGCCAGGCGTGGCCAGCCCCCGCACGAGCGCGATCTTGCCGGCAGCGCGCGCGAGCTCGGCGGGGGTGCCGTCGCCGACGTCGACGACCTCGGCCTCCAGGGCGTCGACCGATGGAGAGAACGAATGGGTCAGCCCCTCGATGACGGTGCCGTCGTCGAGACGGACCCGTCCATCGAGGGGCAGGCTTATGTAGGCCTCGATCTCGCGGCGCTCCACCTCGACGCCATAGGATTCGAGCGTGCGCTCGATGTAGTCGAAGGCCTGCGCCTCGCCCGGGCTGCCGGACTCGCGCTCCCACCCGCCGATGGTGCGCACGTGCTCCATCAGCGTCGACGCCGACACCTCGCCGGCAAGCTTGGCCTCCAGCGGATCGCGATACTCCCAGGGCGCCGTCACGCGGTCACCTCGCAGAAGAGATGCCGCGCATGATGCGGCGATCTCCGCGGGGTGTCAATTAGCAGGGAGAACCTGCCTGTTTGCTCACCATCCCGTGCCGGAGTGCCCGCCAGAACTGCCCGACGGCACGGCCGCACCGGCGGGCAACCGCGCGTTGGAAAAGGACTCCGAGGATCGGCATGCGCCTTGCCTCAGAAGAGAGTCACGATGACGGACTATACGCGGGACACGCCGTCGCTCGGCCGGACGTACTGCCCCGGCTGTGAGCCCGAGACCGACCCGACGTTGGAAATCCTCGACGTGCGGTGGTGCGACGCGCACACGCTGCAGCACGACGGGGTCGACGACGGCCTCGTCAGCGCCACCGCCTACCTGCTGGGCAGCGTCGAGGCGGGCGGAGACGACAACCGGCGCTGGTGCGAGATTCTGCACCGCCGCCACCGAGTCGCCTGAAATCTTCCCATGGTGCTCGCCCGGATCCGCGCGGCCAGTTTGTGTCCGCCACTTCGACACCGCCGAGGGAAATCTTCCCGATGCGGTGGTTCCGTTGGGACTGTCTCGTTCAGCGGCGCGCACTTGCGCCGCTCGATGACGTGGCTCCACTCTTGCTGATCCTCTAACCCGGAGGACAACGCCATGGACGGCGCGGCGACGCTTCGCAAGGACCTTCCGGCATCTCGCGAGGAAGTGCGGGAGCTCACCGAGGAGCTTGCCCGGGCGAACGCGAAGGCGGCGCAGGCCGTCGGCCGCACCGAGCGCCTGACCGAAGCCCTCCAGGAAGCGCGCGAGCAGATCACGGCGCTCAAGGAGGAAGTCGACAAGCTGTGCGCGCCGCCCTCGACGTACGGCGTCTATCTCTCGGTGAACGAGGACGGCACCGTCAACATCCTGGCCCAGGGCCGCAAGGTGAAGGTCAACCTGCACCCGGCCCTCAAGGTGGAGACGCTCAAGCCCGGGCAGGAGCTGGTGCTCAACGAGGGCCTCAACGTGGTGGAGGCGGCCGGCTACGAGATCCAGGGCGACGTGGTCATTCTCAAGGAGCAGCTGGATCCCGAGCGGGCGGTGGTGACCCTGCGCGCGGACGAGGAGAAGGTGGGCATCATCGCCGATCCCCTGCGCCAGGCGCGGCTCAAGACGGGCGACCACCTGCTCATGGACGCCAGGTCGGGCTACCTGCTCGAGAAGCTGCCCAAGAGCGAGGTGGAGGATCTCTCGCTGGAGGAAGTGCCGGACATCGGCTACGAGCAGATCGGCGGGCTGGGCACGCAGATCGAAGCGATCAAGGACGCCGTGGAGCTGCCCTACCTGTACGCGGACTACTACAAGGAGCACAAGCTCACGCCGCCCAAGGGGGTGCTGCTGTACGGGCCGCCCGGCTGCGGCAAGACCATGATCGCCAAGGCGGTGGCCAATAATCTAGCCGAGAAGATCTCGGAGAAGCGCGGGGAGAAGATCAAGGGCTTCTTCCTCAACATCAAGGGGCCCGAGCTGCTCAACAAGTACGTGGGGGAGACGGAGCGCAAGATCCGCGAGATCTTCGTGAAGGCCAAGGAGAAGGCCAACGAGGACGTGCCGGTGGTGGTGTTCTTCGACGAGATGGACGCCCTGTTCCGCACGCGCGGCACGGGCATCTCCTCCGACGTGGAGACCACCATCGTGCCGCAGCTGCTGGCGGAGATCGACGGGGTGGAGGGGCTCAAGAACGTCATCGTCATCGGCGCCTCCAACCGGCAGGACCTGATCGATCCGGCCATTCTGCGGCCGGGCCGGCTGGACGTGAAGATCAAGATCGAGCGGCCCGACCAGGCGGCGGCCTCCGACATCTTCCACAAGTACCTGACGACCGACATCCCGATCGCCGAGTCGGAGACGAGGCAGCATCGCGGCGATATGCAGACGGCGATCGACACGATGATCGGGGCGAGCATCGAGGCGATGTACAGCCTCAGCGAGGAGAACCGCTTCCTCGAGGTCACCTACGCGAACGGCGACAAGGAGGTCCTCTACTTCAAGGACTTCTCGTCGGGCGCGATGATCGAGTCCGTCGTGCGGCG
>Ga0209157_1001167_pt1 | contig 22220 bp, 18 predicted proteins | sample GraSoiAngelo_135_FD_185892 | JGI IMG/M metagenome (GOLD analysis project Ga0209157, IMG submission 185892) | Grasslands soil microbial communities from the Angelo Coastal Reserve, California, USA - 14_0929_05_40cm (SPAdes) (version 2) | ecosystem: Environmental > Terrestrial > Soil > Grasslands ...
GCGGCGCTCGGACCGGACGGCACGCTGTATACGGTGGACGCGAAGCGACACGTCGTCTCGGTCGCGCGGCGCGTGCGGTTCGCTTGGCCCCAGCCGCTGGGCGGCGTGCCGCGCGAGCTGTTCGGTGGCACCGATCAACGCCTCGTGGCGGTCGACCCACCCAAACTCATCACCGCGGCGCCCGACCAGCCGCCCAGCAGCCGGACGATCCCCGTGGGTGGCGACGTTGCGGCGACGCGCTGGGGTGACCTCATCGCCGTGGCGAGCGATTCGGGCGTCCTGCTGCTGGATGCCCTGGGACGGCGCGAGCCGGCATTCGTGCGGCTCGAGGATCATCCGCGCGCGCTCGTTTTCTCCCCCTCCGGACACCGCATCTACGTGGCGCGGCGTACCGAGCCGGGGCTCGCCGTGATCGACCGCTACGAGCACGCGGAGATCGACGGGGTCGCGCTGCCGACGCCGGCGGCGACCATCCGTCTCGATCCGTTGGGACGGTGGTTGCTGGCGCGCCCGACCGTGGGGGATTCGGCGTGGCTGGTGGACCTGCCGGTGAAACGGCTGGTCGGCTCGGTGGCGACGGCGTGGCGTGTGGATCTCCCCGCGATCGGTCCGGACGGCTCGTTGCTGGTGCGGCAGGGCGACGACGTCGCCGCGTACCGGCCGGATTCCCTGGTCGTGACGGGCCGGGTGAAGGGCGGGGGCGCGGACCTGTGGACGCTGACCGGCTGGCGGCCGCGCGGCAGCTACCGCTCGACGTTCGCCGACGCGGCCGGCCCGGCGGGGCAGCCGACGACCGGCGCGCCGGCCGATTCGGCGGCGGGCGAGGGGCTGCTGTACGTGCAGGTGTCCACCTCGCAGAACGAGGCGTGGTCAAGCGAAATGGCCCAGCAGCTCACCCGCGCCGGGCTGGCTGCGCGCGTGCTTCCGCCGCACGGGCCGGACGACGGCTATCGCGTCGTGCTGGGCCCGTACCCGACACGCGCGCAGGCCGAGGCCATCGGCCGAAAGCTCGGCCGCCCGTTCTGGATCTACCAGCCCGCGCCATGAGCGCACGACCACTCCCGCGCTCGCGTCTCGACAACCTCATCCCTCCACTGCTCGACGGGCAATCGCTGGTAGCCCTCGTGCCCGCCACCGGGGACCTCAAGTGGGCCGCGGCGGCGGCGTGGGACGTCGCGCGCGCGGCGGCGCAACACGGCCGGCGCGTGGCGCTGGTCGACCTCTGGATCGAGGACCCCACTCTGCACGAGGTGGTGGGGCTCGCCCCGACTGAGGGCATCGTGGACGCGTTCGAGTACGGTGTCTCGCTCACGAAGGCGGCGCACGAGGTGGACCACGTGTTCTTCATCGCGGCGGGCGCGTACACGGCGCACTCGGGAGAGCTCTTCGGGCACGAGCGCTGGAAGAAGCTACACGGCGGGTTCCGCGTGGAAGGCGCGCTGTTGTTGCTCTATCTCTCCGCGGGCGCGCTGGCGCGGCTGTCGGCCGTGCCGGACGGCCTGATCGTGCTTGCCCCGGAGGGCTTCGAGCCGGAGTCGTCCATCGGCCAGGGAGTCACTGCGGCGCTCGAGCGTGGCATGCCGCTCGTCGGGGTGGTGAGAGAGCGTTGGACGCCCGGCGCTGCGCCGGACCCGCACGCGGCGCCCTCCTCCCCCTCGTTCCCTAGCCCGCGACCATCGCGACCCGTGCTGCTGCCGCACCCGGAGGCGCGGATCGCCCGTCATCGCACCCGGCCCGTGCTGGTCGCGGCCACGCTGGTGGCGGGAGCGGCGGGGAGTTGGGCGCTCCTGGCGACCGGCGGCGAGGCGGGACGGGCCAGCGGCGCGGAGCACCGCGCCGCCGTCACCGCGCGCGCTGCGCGACCGGTGCGGCCGACCGGCGCTCCGGCGCCGCGGATGGACTCGCTCCCCTGGACTGTGCAGCTCGCCGCCTACGCGAGGGTCGACAAGGCGCTCGGGTTGGCCGACCGGCTCGCGGCCCGCGATCTACCGGCCTTCGTTACGCCGGTCGCGCTCGCGGGACGGCGGGGGGGCGCCGCGGTCTGGTACCGCGTGCTCGCCGGCGCGTTCACGACCCGCGACTCGGCAGCGGCGGCGCGTGCGACGCTGTGGGCGCGGGGCATGGCCCCCAAAGGGCAAGGCGACCTGTTGCGGGCGCCCTACTCCTTCTCGCTCGCGCAAACCGGCCGGCCGGACGGGCCCCGCGCGCGCGGCATTCCGGCCACCCGCTGGGGCACGGAAGGCGCCCTCGTCGTCGGCGCCTTCGAAACCCCCGAGCAAGCGAGTCTCGCCGAGGCGCAGCTCAAGCGCGCCCGCATTCGGGCCACCCTTGTGACACGGATGGGGACCAAACCATGAGACTGACCCGACTGGAGCTGTCGGGCTTCAAGTCCTTCGCCGGCACGGTGGAGCTGCCGTTCGACGCGGGCGTCACCGCGATCGTCGGGCCCAACGGGTGCGGCAAGTCGAACATCTCCGACGCCGTGCGCTGGGTGCTGGGGGAGCAGTCACCCCGCTTGCTGCGCGGCGGCAAGATGGAGGATGTCATCTTTCAGGGGTCGACCGGGCGGCGCCCCGTGAACGTGGCGGAGGTGTCGCTGGTGTTCGACAACGCCGACGGCACGCTGCCCGTCGCCTACCAGGAAGTGGTCGTCACGCGGCGCCTATCTCGCTCGGGCGGGAGCGAATACCTCCTGAACCGCTCGGCGGTGCGCCTGCGGGACGTGCAGGACCTGCTCCGCGGGACCGGCCTCGGCGCGGACGCCGCGGTGGTCATGGAAGCGCGGATGATCGAAGCGCTGCTCTCCGAGAAGGCAGAAGAGCGGCGGGCGCTGTTCGAGGAGGCGGCGGGCATCGGCCTGTACCGTGACCGGAGGAAGAGTACCGAGCGACGGCTGGAGGAGACGACGGCCGACCTGGCGCGCCTCGAAGATCTGATCGGCGAGGTGCAGACGCAGGTGCGCTCGCTGGCGCGGCAGCGCGGCAAGGCGGAGCGGTACGGCAAGATGATCGAGGAGCGTTTCGGGATCGCGCTGACGCTGGTACGGCGCGAGCTCGAGGACTTCGAGATCGCGTTGGGCAGCCTGGGCCAGCGCAGCGCGGAACTGACCGCGGCGCTGCCGGCCGAGCGGACTCGTTTGGCGGAGGCCGAGCGGGCGCGCGAGGCACAGGCGCAGGCGCGGCACACGGCCGAGGCACGCCGCACCGAGCTGGAGCGACGCCGCGCCGACGCGCAGGTCGACGTCGGGCGACTGGAGGGCGATCTCGCCCTCGCGGCCGAGCGGCTGCGCAACGCGGGGCAGCGGCGGGTCACGGCGGGGCAGCGCCGCGAGCAGGAACAGACGCGGGCGGCGCAGGCGGAGCGGGAGCGCACCGCCGCCGCGGCCGAGTGCGAGACGGCCGAGCGCGACTCGGCGACCGTTCAGGCCGAGCTGACGGGTCGGAGCGCGCGCGAGCAGGAGGTGCGGGAGAGCCTGCTGGCGCAGCGCGCCACGGTGCGCCAGCTGGAAGAAAGCCTGCTGCGTCGCGTCGAGGAGCTCCGGGCGCTCGAGGGGGAGCGCACGGCGTTGGAGCGGGAGCGGGCCGAGCTGCGGACGCTGCTGGGGCACGCCGCACACGAGCGGACCGCTCGGGAAGCGGCCGAGCAGGCGGCGACGGCGCAGGCGAGCTCCCTGGCGCAGCGCGCTGCGGCCCAGGCGCGAGCGACGGTGCAGGCGGCGGACGAGTTGGAACGAGCGCGGCGCCGCGTGGCGGAGTTGAAGGAGCAGGAGACGCGCGGACGCGCCATCCGACGCCAAACGGAGGAAGCCTTGGCGCAGCTGACGGCGCGCCGCGACGCGCTCGCGGAGCTCGAGCGCGAGCGCGTCGGGCTCGCCCCCGCAGCCCAGGCGCTCCTGAAAGACCGGGGCCAGTTCGGCGACGCCGTGGTGGGCCCGCTCGCCGACTTCGTGCGCGCGAGCCACCGCGACGCCGCGCTCGCCGAGCGGCTGCTCGGAGACTGGCTGCATGCGGTTCTGGTGCGCGACGCGGCGGCGATCGACGCCATCCGCGCCTGGCACGAGCAGGCGCAGCCCGGCCCGCTCGTGCTGCTCCCCTGCGAGCCGGGCCCCGTAGTCGCGGCAGGCGCTCATCCCCTGCAGGACGGGCTGACCGTCCAAGGACCGGCAGGCGCGTGGGTGGGGGCGTTGCTCGCGGGACTCGAGGTGCTGGAGGGAGGAGGCGGCCGCGCGCTACGGCGCGCCAACGGCGCCGTGTTCCTGGACGGCGGCCCGGCCGCGGGAGGACCATTGCAGCGGCACGCCGAGCTCGACGCGCTCGAGCACGAAGTGCGCGAGACGGAAGCCGCGGGCGGCCGCGCCGCCGCCGCGCTCGACCGGACGCTGGCCGAGCTCGCCGCAGCGGAAGCGGCGTTCAACGTGGCCGGCGAGGCAGCCGAGCGGACACGGCAGCAGGAGCTGGAGGCCGGCGGCCTGAAGGGGGAGGCCGAGCGCGCCGCGGCGCACGCGCGCCGCGAAGCCGCCGACGCCGCCGCCGAGGTGGGCCGGCTGTCGCGACGGCTGGAGGAGGTCGAGGAGCGGCTCGCGACGCTCGGGACACAGCTCGAGCAGCACGAGCTGGAGCGGGTGCGGCTGGACGAGCGGTTGGGGGGAGAGCGGTCGCGCCTCGTGGACCTCGAGGCCCAGCAGGAAGCGGCCCGCGAGCAGCGGGTGCACTGGCAGGTCGAGGCCGCCCAGGTCGAGGCACGCGTCACCGCCGCGCGGGAGCGTGCGGCGCGCTCCGGCGGGGATGCCGACCTGGCGCGCCACCAGGGGGCGAGCCTGGGCGAGGAAATCGCGACCCTGGACCGCGATGCCACGACGCTCGCCGCGCAGCAGTCGGAGTGGGAGGAGGCCCTGAAAGAGCGCCGCCTGGCGCTCGGCGCCCTCGAGAGCGCGGCCCAGGAGGCCGCCGCCGACGTGCAGCAGGCGGAAGCGCGGCTCACCGCGGCGGAGGCGGCGCTGGAGGAGGTCCGGAAGGCCCTCGAAGCCCTCGGCGCGAGCGAGCACAAGCTCGAGCTCGAGCGCACCGAGATCGCGGGGCGCAAGCGTGGGCTGATCGAGCGCGTGGAAGCCGAGTGGCGCAAGCCGCTCGACCAACTGCTCGCCACGGCGCCGGAGGTGGCCGGCGACGTGGCGTGGCTCCGCCAGGAGAACGAGCGCCTCACGGGCGCGATCGATGCCGTCGGCCCTGTCAACGCGCTGGCCGTCGAGGAGCACGCCGAAGAAATGAAGCGCCTCGAGTTCCTCATGACGCAGCGCGACGACCTGGTCGCGGCGCGCCAGTCGCTGCAGCAGGCGGCGCGCGAGATCGATCAGACGGCGAAGCTGATGTTTCTCGAGTCGTTCGGGAAGGTACGCGAGCACTTCCGCTCGGTGTTCCAGACGCTGTTCGGCGGAGGGGAGTGCGATGTACGGCTCGCCAACGAAGACGAGCCGCTGGAGAGCGAGATTGAGATCCACGCGGCGCCGCGCGGCAAGCGCACCCAGCGCATCCACCTGCTCTCGTCCGGCGAGCGCACGCTCGTTGCCGTGTCGCTGCTGTTCGCGATCTTCCTCACGAAACCCAGCCCCTTCTGCCTGCTCGACGAGGTCGACGCCCCGCTCGACGACGCCAACGTGGGCCGCTACGTCCGACTGCTCGCCGAATTCAAGCAGCAGACCCAGTTTATCGTGATCACTCACAACCCGCGCACCATGCAGGCGGCCGACGCCGTCTACGGCGTCACGATGCAGGAGCCGGGGGTCTCGACCATCGTGGGCGTGCGCCTGGGCCAGATGGAACCGGCCTAGCCCCGGTGCGACGGTCCCTCCGGGCCGCTGTGCTCCTCGCCCTCGCCGCCCCCATTCCGGCAGGCCTCGCAGCGCAGCGGCCCGCCGTGTCTCCGGTCCTGGCGCGCATGTGGCAGCGAGACACGATGCTCACCGTATGGCTGTTCGTTCGGCCCGGCGTCCCGCTCGCGCAGGCGGCCGCCCAGGCGAGCGCCACGGGCGCGGTGGTGCGCGTCTCTAGTCGCTGGCTGCACGCACTCGGCGTGGATGCGCCGACGGCGGCGCTGCGCCAGCTCGCGCGCGAGGCGCTGCTCAGCCGCATTCAGCCAGCCGGCCGGTGGCGCCTGCGGGCCGGCCCGGACCCGACCGCGCCCGCGGCGGGGACGGCCGCCGCTGTCGACACCTGCCCCGCCGGAGGCGACCCGACGTACGGTCCCTCCGAGATGCCCTACCGTCAGCTCGACCTGCGCCCGCTCGCCGACGCGGGGTACGACGCGAGCGGCGTGCGGATCGCCATCCTGGACGGCGGGTTCGCCACGACCGACCCGGCGTTCGCCGGCGCCACGGTCACCGCGCAGCACGATTTCGTGTTCGGCGACTCCGTGGTGCGCGACCAGCCGAACGACCAGCCGGGCGCACAGGCTCACGGCACGGCCGTGTGGTCGCTCATGGCGGGGCGCGTCCCCGGCCGGCTGCGGGGGGTCGCGCCGGGCGCAGCCTACCTGCTCGCCAAGACCGAGGACGTGCGCTCCGAAACCCGGGTCGAGGAGGTGAACTACGTGGACGCCCTGGAGTGGGCCGATTCCATCGGCGTCGACCTCGTCTCCTCGAGCCTCGGCTATTTGAGCTTCGACGACGGCTTCACCTACACCGCGGCAGATCTCAACGGCCACGTCGCGGTCACGACCGTGGCCGCGGAGAGCGCGGCGGCCCATGGCATCCTCGTCGTGACCGCCGCCGGGAACGGCGGCCCCGGCTTTCGCAGCCTGGTCACGCCCGGCGACGCCGCTGCGGTGATCACCGCCGGCGCGGAGGATTCCCTCGGCGTGCTGGCGGGCTTTTCGTCGCGGGGGCCGACCGCGGACGGCCGCCTGAAGCCGGATCTCACCGCGCCGGGGGTGTTCGTCTGCGTGCTGAGCGGGCCCAACACCGTGCGCCGCTCCAGCGGCACGTCCTTCGCGACGCCGCTCGTCGCGGCGGCGGCGGCACTGGTCAAGCAGCTCCACCCCGGCCTCGGGCCGGGCGCGCTGCTCCGGGCACTGCGCAGCCACGCGTCGAACCGCGCGGCGCCGGACAGCTCGCGCGGCTGGGGTCGGCCCGACGTGGCGGCCAGCGCGGTGTTTCCCAGTGGCGTCACACCGCTCGCGCCGACCGGCCCGGCGCTGGCGTCGATCACCCCCGACTTTTCCTGGTCGGTGGATCAGCCCCCGCCCTTCGGGACTCCGATCAGCTACCGTCTTCGCATCGCGCGCGACTCCGCGCTCCGGTATCTCGTCGTCGACACGCTCACCGCGGCGACGAGTTATGGACTGCGCCGCCCGCTCAAACCCGGACGGCCGCTGTTCTGGCAGGTAGACGCCACGGCCGCCACGGGCACCGGCGCGACGACGGGGGTCGTGGGGCCGATCGCCGTGCCCCCGTGGGCGACGCTCACCTCCTTCTCGGCTCCGGGCGGGGTCAACACCGCCGATGCGCAGCCCACCCTCACCTGGCAATCGCCGGCAGTGAGCTCGCCCCCGGGGCCGCTGCGTTACGACCTGACGGTGCGCCGCGCCGCACTCCAGTTCGCGGATGCCCCCGCATTCAGCGTCGCCGGGCTGAGCGATACCGTGTTCCAGCTGCCGCAGCCGCTCGAGCGCGACGCCGCTTACGTGTGGTCGCTCGTGGTGCACGCCGGCACCGACACGAGCCTCGTGCGGAGTCAGGGCGTGTTCATGGTGGTCGACGGGTCCATTCCCCCAACCACGCTGCTCTACCAGAACTTCCCGAACCCGTTTCCCGCGGTCGGGAGGGACTCCACCTGCCTCTGGTTCGATCTCGCGGTCCCAGCGCTGGTGGAGCTCGCGGTGCTCGATCTGCGCGGCAACGCGGTGCGGCGTTTCGTGCCGGGGCCGAATTTCCCCGGGATTCTGCCCGCCGGCCGGTACGGGCGGAATGGGCCCGGCGGCCCCACCTGCGATGCGCGACTCATGTGGGATGGCCGCGCCGATAACGGTCGGGAGCTACCGCCGGGGGTCTATCTGTACAAGTTGCGGGCCGGAGGGGTAATTCAGTTCAGGCGAATCGTCTTCCGGGGGAGGGGCCGCTAGCGTCATGGAACTGGTCACCGTGGGAACGGGGACGGTCGCCCCGTCGGCGAGCCGCACCGCGGCGTGTCACTGGGTGAGCCGTGGCCGGCTGAAGATCCTGCTCGACTGCGGCGCGGGCGCGTTGCACCGCCTCGCGGAGTTCGGGCTGCCGTGGCAGCAGGTCACGCACGTCGTGCTGTCGCACTTCCACCCTGACCATTGGGGCGAGCTGCCGATGCTGGTGTACGCCCTCAAGTACACCACGGCCCCTCCGCGCGAGGAGCCGCTCGTCATCCTCGGGCCACCCGGCGTGGTGCGCCTGGTGAAGGCGCTCGCCGAGGGTTACGGACCATGGCTGCTGGACCCGGGATTCCCCATCGGCATCCTCGACATCCGGGACGGCGAGCCGTTCCCGCTGGACGCCGAGGTGAATCTCGAGACCTTCCCTGTGCCGCACACGCCCGAGAGTGTCGCGCTGGCCGTGGCGGCGCCCGAGGGGAGGCTGGTGTACACGGGCGACACCGGCCCGTCGAGCAAGCTCGCCCGCTGGGCGGCGGGCGCGGACCTGCTGCTGGCGGAGTGCTCGCTCCCCGAGGAGATGGCGCTCGACATTCACCTCACGCCCGAGCGCGCGGGGGAGCTGGCGCGCGACGCCGGCGTACGGCGCCTCGTCTTGACGCACTTCTATCCCCCGGTGGAAACTTCGGACCCGGCGCGGGGCGCCGGGGCGCGGTTCGGTGGGCCGATCGCCGCCGCGCGCGACGGGGACCGGTTCACTATCGGAGGAGCCTGAGCGGTGCTGATCGTGATGCGGCACGGCGCCACCGACGCGGAGATTCAGCGCGTCGTCGCCGTCATCGAAGAACTGGGCTACAAGGCCAGCCGGATGCCGGGCGCGCAACGCACCGCCGTCGGGCTGGTAGGCAACGACGGCCGCGTGGACGCGTCGCGGCTCGAGGCGCTCCCGGGCGTGCAGGAGATCATCCACGTCTCGAAGCCGTATAAGCAGGTGAGCCGCGAGTGGAAGAGCGAGAACACGGTGGTCCGACTGCCCGGCGGCGTGGCGGTGGGCGGCACGGACGTCGTGGCGATCGCGGGTCCGTGCTCGGTGGAGTCGGAACGGCAGATCCTCGAGGCCGCGCGTCAGGTGCGCGAGGCGGGCGCCGTGATTCTGCGCGGCGGCGCCTGGAAGCCGCGCACCTCCCCTTACGCGTTCCAGGGTCTCGGCCGGCCCGGCCTCCAGCTGCTCGCCAAGGCGCGCGAGGAGACCGGACTGCTGATCTGCACCGAGGCCATGGACCCCGAGGGCGTGGGGTACGTCGCCGAGGTCGCCGACATCATCCAGATCGGCGCCCGCAACATGCAGAACTTCTCGCTCCTCAAGGCAGCGGGCCGGGTCAAGAAGCCCGTCCTCCTGAAGCGCGGCATGTCGGCCACGATCGAGGAGCTGCTGCTCTCCGCCGAGTACCTGCTCGCCGAGGGGAACCATGACGTGATCTTGTGCGAGCGGGGCATCCGCGGCTTCGACGCCGCGACTCGCAACGTCTTCGATCTCACGGCGATCCCCGTGGTGCACAAGCTGTCGCACCTACCGATCATCGCCGACCCGTCACACGGGACCGGCCTCCGGGACAAGGTCATCCCCATGGCCCGCGCGGCGGTAGCGGCCGGGGCTGACGGCATCATCGTCGAGGTGCATCCCCATCCCGATCAGGCCCTGTCGGACGGCGCCCAATCGCTCTTCCCCGACCAGTTCACGCAGCTGATGCGCGAGGTCCGCGTCATCGCAGAGGTGATCGGGCGGCGGGTGGCGGAACCGGCGTCGGTGGGGGCGTGAGAGCAATTGCGGATTGTGGATTGCGGATTGTGGATTGGATGAGCCCGCTTCCGAACCCCGGCACCGGCCCTCCTGCTCGGCGTGCGCCGATCAAATCCGCAATCCGCAATCCGCAATCCGCAATCTTGCTTGCAGGGTTCTTCGCGGTCCTCGCGGCGCAAGCCCCCGACCCCTGGCCCGTGCTCGACCACGCGAGCCAGACCTACCAAACGATCACCACCCTGTCCGCCGACTTCGTGCAGGTCATCGTGAACCCGATGATCGGCACTCCCGACACGACGCGCGGCAAGTTGTACCAGATGCGGCCGAGCCGCTTCGCAATGCGCTTCACGGAGCCCAAGGGCGACCGCATCGTGGCGGACGGCCGCTACCTCTGGCTCTACACACCCAGCACTGTGCCCGGGCAGGTGATCCGCTCGCGAATCCCCGAGGTGGGCACCACCGGACCGAACCTGATCGGCCAGTTCGTCGAGCGGCCGCGCCAGCGCTACGACGCGCGCTATCTACGCGCGGACTCCCTGCCCGGCGGCATGGCCGACGTGGTGGCGCTCGTCCCGAAGGCGAGGGACCAGCCTTACAGCGAGGCGCGGATTTGGGTAGACCGGAACAACGGGCTGGTGCGGCGCATCGAGATCGCGGAGACCTCGGGCCAGCAGCGGACCGTGATCCTCGGGAATCTCAAAGTGAACGGCGGCGCCCCGGGCCGCGAGTTCACGTTCGCGCCCCCGGGCGGAGTACGAGTGGTAGACGCGAATTCCCCTTGAGCCTAACCGGCTCGCGCACACGGGATCAACGCCCACTGAGCCTTAGCACAAGATCGAATAGCATCGAGAGAGCAACAAGTGCGATGCCTCCGATGGCCCAAGCGGCGTTCCGTTTCCGGTCTGTAAGCGTTAGCGCGCGATCAGCCGGGAGGAGCCGGACCTTGGTGCCGAGGTTGACGAGGAATTGCTCCGACCACGATAGAACGCCACCAAGGGTCCCCTCGCCATATCGACCCTCGCCAAAGCCAGGCTCCTGGGCAAGGTTGGCAAAACTCTCGCGCAGGACGCCATACGAGGCCAGGAAGAATCCTACGAACTGGCAGGCCAGCCAAAGACCGAAGAGCAATTTGTGCTGCTTGGGCGGTGCCTCCACTGGGCGAACGGCAGGGCGAGGCTGGACTGGGCTAGGACTGGCCCGACGCCGTTGACGGCCTTGGGCAGCTATCATCTTCTCAACACTCTCTCCGTTTGAGCCCAACGCAATGTCAGCGAGGCGATAGCCTTGGGCGGTCAAACAGACGGGAGCGACCGACAGAGCAGCGGTGTTGTCTACAGTCGGCAGACTAAGCCCGAGGAACGTAAACAGTGCGTATCGCACGGCACACCTCCGAGGGGAAGAGGGTCGTGGGAAGTATGCGTCGGGGCGGGTTGGTAGGTTAGGGTGTTTTTGCGGCACCGAAGGGCGGGTTTGCGGCAAGAACGCGCGCGGGAGGCGCCGCAGCCAGAAAGGCAAGCGGGCGCACCTTGTCGATGCGCCCCTTGGTCAGCACGCTGCCCGCAGGCTTCTAGAACTCGACGTACACCGGTACGCTGTCGCGTGCCGAAAGCTCGGCAGCACGACTAATCGCGTTCCGAATCTGCTCCGCTGTGGCGTTAGCTCCCACGTCAATTGTTGGCGCTGTCGGAGACCGCGAGGCGCGGCCAGCTTCGGCGCACGTCACCTTGATGCTCATGGGCGTGTAGATGTCGAGGGTCAAGAACGCCACCAACTGGTTGACGAAGCTGAGTTGCGTCTCGACCTTTGCCGCGCCATGTGGGCATTTCGAGGCGGTCTCGACCGTGCTTGGTGGCACGAGCCCGAAAATCCAGCCTGCGGCAAACGACTTTTCGACCACCTGGGCAGAGGGTTTGAGCCCTGTATCCACGGTTGCGTGGTAACACGCGGGCGCGACGGCGAGGAGGCCGACAACGGCCACTTTCAGAACTCGGTGCATCCGTACCTCCTTTAGCGAGCGGAGAAAGAGGGTAGCGGGCAACGGTTTTCTACCACGACTGTCTGCTTGTGCATCATGGTACGCCTCTGAGACTACGACTAGGCAAAGCCTAATTCAACTGCGCCAGAACCAGTTACGGTCGTCGAAGGACGAGTGGTAGATCAGTCGCGAGCGCGTCGGCCACGCGCGCCGCCGTCGCCTCGTCCATCCCCCGCTTCTCCGCCAGCTCCAGCGCCGCGCGTCCCAGCGCGCGGTACAGCAACGCGTCGTCCTTGGTGAGCGACTCGAGGTGACGCCGGATCGTGGTGTCGTCGCCTCGCGCCACCGGACCCGTGAGCGCGTCCTGCGGCTCTGCGTACAACAGGTTCTCGAGCGTGCCCGCGACGAGCGGTCGCAGCGCCTGCCAGGCCTGCGCGTCGCTCAGGCCCGCGTGCCGCAGCAGGCGCTGCGCGACCGCTTCCACCACCACGAAGTAGTTGGAGGCGAAGACCGCGCCCGCGTGGTACAACGCCTTCGCCTTGCCCGCGACGGTGAACGGGCGCATGCCCAGCTTGCGGGCGATCGCCTCCGCCGCCTCGACCGCCCGCGGCATCCCCTCCACCGCCGCCCAGGCGCTCCGCAAGCGCTCGGGCGCGCGTTCCGGATCGGAGATCGTCTGGAGCGGGTGAATCGAGCCCAGCGCGGCGTGTGACGGGACCAGCGGGGCGAGCGCTTCCTGGCCCTGCACACCGGAGAGATGCAGCACGACGTGCTCCCGCCCAATGGCCCCGCCGCCCGCCAGCGCCTCGGCGAGCGGGCGAATGGCGTCGTCGCGCACGGCCAGAATCACGACGCCCGCCTGGGCGAGCCAGGCGGGCGGTGGAGGGGCGTCTCGAAGACCGACGGTGAGCTGCAGGGGCTTGGGAACGTCCCGCTTCCGTCGGCCATGCAGCCGCACGGTGTAGCCGGCGCGCAGCAGCGCGAGTGCGAAGCCTACACCAGCACGCCCCGGCCCGATGATTGCGACGGCAGATTCGATGCCGCCCCCCACCTAGTTGTGCGGGCTGGTCGGTGCCTTGGCCGGCGCGAGGGAGAGCAGATCCTGCGGCGACCGGGCGCGGCGCGCCAACGCCAGCGCCGCTTGCACCTGGTGGTCCTCCGCCATGCGCCGGCGCACTTCGGCCGGCCGACCGAAGACGTAGCGCGCGACCTCGTACCCGAGCTCCTGAGCGATCAGGCTACGCGCGCCCGCGGTGACGCTGTCGGGGACAGCCGCGCCTCGCGCGCGCAGCCGGCGCAGCACCTCCGACACCATCTCGTCACTCACGCTGAACGTGGGCTCATTCACCCGGCCCGCGCCCTTGAGCTCGAGCGAGTAGCTGGACAGGACATCCCGGAACTGCGGGATCTTGTCCCCCAGCGCCTTCATGAAGTTCCGCTCCGCGGTCGTGAACGTGTCGGGGGTGACGAACAGATCGGGCCGGATCCCTCCCCCGCCCAGCACCGTGCGACCGTGGTCGGTGTGGAACACCAGCGCGGAATCGCTCTTGGTCGAATCGTGGCCCTGCTCCGCCGCCACCACCTGCGCCTCCTGATCGGATTCGCTCTTGCTCTTGCGCTGAATGGTGCGACCGCTCGGCGTGTACCAGCGCGCCGTGGTCAGCTTCAGCGCCGTCTCCGGGGTGAGCTGCCAGAGCGACTGCACCAGGCCTTTCCCGAACGTGGGCGTCCCCACCACGAGGGCGCGGTCGTGATCCTGGAGCGCGCCGGTGATGATCTCAGCGGCGCTCGCGGTGCCGCCATTCACGAGCGTGACGATCGGCAGCGCGGGCCAGGGCTGGGGCTTCGTGTCCCGGAACGAGCGGGTGATATTGGGCGTCCGCCCCCGCGTCGAGACCACCTCCTGGCCGGGATCGAGGAACAACTCGCTGACCGCCACCCCCTGATCGAGCAGGCCCCCGGGGTTGCCGCGCAGGTCGAGGATGAGCGACTTCATCCCTTTTTGCACCAGCCCCCCCACCGCTTCGGTCAACTCCGAGGCGGACGTCTCACTCACCGGACTCAGCTGGATGTATCCGACCTTATCGTCGAGCAGCATCGCGACCTGCACCGAGCGAATGTGGATGGTGGCGCGGGTCAGCTTGAAGGTGAGCGGCTGCTCCACCCCGACGCGACGCACCCGCAGCTCGACTTTCGTGCCCGGCTGGCCGCGCAGCTCCTTCACCGCCTGGTCGTTCTTCCATCCTTCAGTCGGGCGCGCGTCCAAGGCGACGATCTGGTCCCCCGACTGGATGCCGGCCCGCTCGGCCGGTGTGTCAGGGAGGGGTGCCACGACAGTGATCCATCCGTCACGGACGTCGATCTGGATGCCGAGGCCGCCGTAATTGCCGGTAGTCGCTTCGGAGAGGGCCCGGAAGTCGTCGCGCTTCAAGAACACCGAGTAGGGATCGTGCAGCTGGTCGAGCATGCCGTCGATCGCCATCTGATAGAGCTGACGCTCCTCGAGCGAATCGACGTAGTAATCAGCGACGTGCGCCAGCACGTCCTCGAACAGCCGGGCCTGCTGGTACACGGATCCCTCGGGCGCGGCGTCGCGCTGCAACAGCCAGCCACCCGTCGCGAGCGCGACGCCGGAGACCGCGGCGACAATCAGGACCTTTCGAAGCTTCATGAGACCTCTCGCGTTGAGAGTGCGGTCGCCGCCATGACCTCGCGCCATGCAGCGTCCTGCACCGCCTTCTTGGACTGGGCGGCATCGATGTGCACCACCCCCGGGCCCCCGGCGGCGCGGTACGCCTCGAGCACGCGCCGGTGAAACGCGTCATCCTGCCGCTCGATCCGGTCCTGCACCTTGCGGGCCGCCCGTTGCCGCTCACGGCCGACCGCCACGGGCACGTCGAGCACCAGCGTCAGGTCCGGGACGAGCCCGCCGGTGGCCAGCCGGTTGGCCCGTACCACCTCATCGTATGGTAATCCGCCGCCGGCCACCTGGTAGGCCATGGTGGACAGCTCGAACCGATCGGCCAGCACCACCTGTCCCGCCGCGAGGGCCGGCCGGATCACCTTGTGCACCACGTCGGCCCGCGCGACGAGGAACAGGAACAACTCCGCCGCTGGGGCCAGGTCGTGGGGGAAGCGCAGCACTACTTTGCGTGCAGCCTCCGCCACGGGCGTCCCGCCGGGCTCCCGCACCGTCACCACCGGACGGCCGTCGGCGAGGAAACGCCCCGCCAGCCAACGCACCAGGCTCGACTTGCCCGCCCCCTCGGGCCCCTCCACCACGATGAACGTCATCCCAGCGTTATGATGGGGCTCGCGGCTCCCTGCTTCATGCCGTCGTAGATGCGCGCGTTCACCTTGGCCATCAATTTGTCGAAATTCGCTTGCGCGGCGACTACCTGCTGATACACCGAATTCCCCTGGACGCTCTGGAGCGCGCGATCGTACTGCTCGACCTGCTGGCGCGCGGGTTCCCGGTTCTGCTGGGCGGCGCGCTCGATATCCTGGGCGATGCGCTCGACCTCGGCGAGCAGCTGCTTGCAGGTCGCGTCTTCCCGCATCTTCTCGCTCGCCCGGACCAGGGTCTTGTATTCCTCGCTCTGCCCCAGCAGCCGGCCCAGCTCGTGCGCCTTCTGGTCGATCACGCTTCCTCCATGGCAGAGGCCAGCAGGAACCGCGGCCGGCCGAACAAGTCCTCGTGGATCGAGACGCAGGGCCAGCCGGAGTCGCGCGCGAGCGCCCGTACCCGTTCCGCGCGCCGTTCGTCGATCTCGAGCGCCAGCAAGCCGCCGGGGGCGAGCAGCGCCGCGCCGCCCGCGAGCAACGCGCGCGTCGCGTCCAGCCCGTCGGGGCCACTGACCAACGCCTCGCGCGGCTCGAAGCGGCGCACCGCGGGGTCCAGCTCCCGATACTCCGCCTCGGTCAGATACGGAGGATTCGCGACGATCGCCCGGCACCGCACGCCGGCGAGCGGGGCGAGCAGGTCGCCTTCACGCAGCTCGACCGGCACCGGTGGGCACCGGAGCGCGATATTCTCGCGCGCGAGCGCCGCCGCCTGGGGCGACCGCTCGACCGCGATCACACGCTCGAAGTCGCCCTCCGTGGCCAGCGAGAGCGCGATGCAGCCGCACCCGGTGCCGATGTCGGCCACTACCCCCCCACCCCCCCCACCCCGCCCGCCCCGTTCCATGTTCCAGGTTCCACGTTCCACCAGCCCCTCGGTTTCCGGCCGCGGGATGAGCGCCCGCCGGTCGAGCTGCAGCTCGAGCCGGCGGAAGGCCACCCGCCCCACCGCGTAGGCGAACGGGAGGCCGCTGGCCCGGCGCTCCACCGCTTGCCGGAATCGCTCCTCCAGCTCGGCCGGGGGCTCCTGGTCGCGCCGCAACCACACGTCGCCGGGCTTCGTCCCCGCGCCAGCGACGGCCGCCCACAGCATGGCGGCCTCGCGGCGCGGGCTAGGCAGGTCCAAAGGCGTGAGCCGCCCGACCGCCTGCTCGAGCGCGCTGGCGATCGACGAAGCAGGCGCAGCGCGCTCAGGCACTGAGGCGCTCCTTCTCTCCCGCCAGGCGCAACGCGTTGATCAGCTCGTCGAGCTTCCCGTCCATCACCTCGGCGAGGTCATGCGTGGTGAAGCCGATGCGATGGTCGGTGACGCGGTTCTGCGGGAAGTTGTAGGTGCGGATCTTCTGCGACCGATCGCCCGTGCCCACTTGAGCACGCCGCACCCGCGCCCGCGCCGCCTCCTGGTCGGCGAGCATCCGGTCGAGCAGCCGCGCCCGCAGGATCTCCAGCGCCTTGATCTTGTTCTGGAGCTGCGACTTCTGATCCTGGCACTTCACCTCGAGTCCCGTGGGGAGGTGGGTTACCCGCACCGCGCTGTCCGTGGTGTTGACGCTCTGGCCGCCCGGGCCGCCTGAGCGGAAGACGTCGATGCGCAAGTCCTTGTCCTCGATCTTGACGTCCACGTCTTCCGCCTCCGGGAGGACCGCCACGGTCGCGGCCGAGGTATGTCGCCGGCCCTGGGTCTCGGTCTCGGGAATGCGTTGCACCCGGTGCACGCCCGACTCGTAGCGCAGCGTGCCATACGCCTTAGGCCCACGCACCGCGAAGATCGCCTCTTTGAGGCCGCCGAGGTTGCCTTCCGAGAGCGCCAACACCTCAACCTTCCACCCGCGCCGCTCGCAGTAGCGCGTGTACATGCGGAACAGGTCGGCTGCGAAGAGCGCCGCCTCGTCGCCACCCGTGCCGGCGCGGATCTCCACAATGGCATCACGATCGTCGAGGGGATCGCTCGGCGTGAGCAGGTCCGCGAGCAGGGCTTGCGCCCGCTCGATCTCGGGGCGGAGGCGCTCCACATCGGTCCGCGCCAGCTGCGAGAGCTCGGGGTCCTTGTCCTGCAGCACCTCGCGCGCCTGGGCGAACTCGTCCTGGAGCTGCTCGAGGCGGCTGTGAGCCTGGCGGATGGCGTCAAGCCGCGCGTGCTCGCGGCCCAGCTGCTTCAGCTGGGCCGGATTCCGCGCGGTCTCGGGGTCGGCCAGGGCTCGGGCGACCTCCTCCGCCCGCGCGAGCGCCTGGCGGAGTCGGGCCTCCATGGATCAGCTGGCGGTCTTATCCGTGGCGTATCTCTGGCGGAACCGCTCCACGCGCCCGGCCGTATCCAGGAGTTTCTGCTTCCCGGTGTAATACGGGTGGCACTTGGCGCAGATTTCGACGTGGATCACGGGCACCGTGGACCGCGTCACGAAGCTGTTCCCGCAGGCGCACTGCACTTGAGCGCGCCGATAGGCGGGGTGAATACCGGATTTCAATGCACTGTATCCTTGCGTAGATGTCGGACGACGTAGAAGGTCGGAAATATAACTGGCATCGTAAGTTGGCGGCAAGGCGCCACATTGACACCGGCCACGCCAACACGTAAGCTTGCGCCACCAAGAGCCCTCAAGCCCTGGAGAACGCCTGCGTGTCGGTGACCGCCATCCTCCAGAAGGTCCCGCTGTTCGGCCAACTCTCCCCCACCGAGCTCGAGCGCGTGGCCGAGATCACCCGCGAGCGCAGCTACCCCCGCAATTCCGTGATTTTGTTCGAGGATGATCCCGGCGACGCCTTGTACGTCGTGGCCAAAGGCCAGGTCAAGGTGGTGCTGATCGGGGAGGACGGGCGTGAGGTCATTCTCTCCGTCCTGGGCGAAGGGGACTTCTTCGGCGAGATGTCGCTGATCGACGAGGAGCCCCGCTCGGCGCACGTGATCGCGATGGAGGACTCGAATCTCCTCGTGATCCGGCGCGAGGACTTCCAGAGCATCCTGCAGCAGTCGCCCGGCATCGCGATGGGGCTGTTGCGGGAGCTCTCCCGCCGGCTGCGGCGCGTGGACGAGAAGGTCGGGAGCCTGGTGCTCCTCGACGTCAACGGGCGCGTCGCCCAGCTGCTCCTCGACCTCGCGGACGAAGCGGGGTCGAATCACATCACCCGCCGTCTCACCCACCATACGATCGCCCAAATGATCGGCTCGAGCCGCGAAACGGTGAGCCGCACGATGCGCGAGCTGGTCGAAAAGGGTCACATCGAGATCAGTCGCCGGGAGATCCTGATTCGCGACCGCGCCGCGCTGGAGGCGTCGGCAGGGCGGTCGTGAATCGCGTCACCAGTCGTGAGTTGGGTCACGCACGAGGGGTGAGCCCGCGGCTTGTTCTACGTGGCCGATTTTCCTTAACTTAGCCAAGGGTACGGCGTGCGGGGACCATGGCCTACACGGTGACGTTCTGGGGAACGCGGGGCTCCATCCCGACCCCCGGCCCGCACACCGCACGCTACGGCGGCAACACGCCCTGTGTGGCCGTGGAGGACGCCGCAGGTCGGCTGGTCATCCTCGATGGCGGCACCGGCATCCGCGCGCTGGGACTCAAGCTGGTGGAGCGCCAGAACGGCGCGGTGCAGGCGGAGATCCTGCTCTCGCACGCGCACTGGGACCACATCCAGGGCCTGCCTCACTTCAAGCCGTTCTTCGCCCCCGGGAACGCGGTACGGATCTGGGGCTCGCGGCAGGGTACCACATCGCTCGAGGCAATTTTGCGCCAACAGATGGACCCGTCGGTGTTTCCGATCCCGCTCGACGCACTGTCAGCCAAGTTGACGGTGCAGCAGGTCGAGCCGGGAGAGTTCACCGTGGGCGCGTTCCGGGTGCGGGCGATGCGGTTGCGGCACCCCGGGACGACGCTGGGGTACCGGCTCACGCCGGTCGTCGGGGGGCCGAGCATGGCGTACGTGACCGACAACGAGCTGGGCTCGGGGGGCCACTACGACACGCCGGCGTCGTGGCGCAAGGATCTGGTGGCGTTCCTCGCGCACGTGGAGCTCCTCATCCACGACGCGATGTACACGCCGCAGGAGCTCGAGCAGCACCGCGGGTGGGGCCACTCCACGTTCCAGGAGGCGGTGACGCTCGCAGCGGACGCCGGCGTGCAGCGGCTCGTACTGTTCCACCACGAGCCCGAGCACGGCGACGCAGACGTCGACGGCATGCTCACCGCTGCGCGCCGCGAGGCGAACGCGCGCGGCAAGCCGGCCGAGGTGATGGCGGCACAAGAAGGGACGACCCTGACTCTCTGATTCGAGGAGCACGCTATGGTTGCGCGTTGGCCCGTTTCGCTCTTGGCCCTGGCCCTGCTGTGCCCCGCCCCCGTCGGGCTGGGCGCCCAGGCGCGGGGGCAGGACACTCGCCCCGGGATCGCCGTCTTTCCGTTCGATAACGGCGGCTCCTACGGGCAGAACAAAGACAACTTCGACGCCCTGCAGAAGGGGATCGCTGGGCTGATGATCTCGGATCTGGCCGCCAATCCGGCGGCCCGCGTGGTGGAACGGGAAGAGCTGCAGAAGCTGCTCGACGAGCAGAACCTGGGGACGGCGGGGCGAGTGGATCCGCAGACCGCGGCGAAGATCGGCAAGCTGGTGGGGGCGCGGTACGTCGTCACCGGCGTCTTCATCGATTTCTACGGCGACTTCCGGCTCGACGCGAGGCTCATCAACGTCGAGACGGGCGAGATCGTCAAAGTCGAGTCGGATCGGATGCAGCGCGACCATCTGTTCGATCTGATTCGGACGGTGGCGGCGAAGCTCATGAAGGATGTGAACCTGCCGGCGCTGCCCCGGCAGGCGTCGGACCAGCGGCTGGGCCGGCAAGTGCCGACCGAGGCGCTCACGTACTACTCGCGCGCGCTGCTGTACCACGACCGTGGGCAGAAGGACAAGGCGGTCGAGATGTACCAGAAGGCGCTGCAGGTGTTCCCCGATTTCGCCGAAGCCTCGGACGGGCTCAAGCGCGAGAAGACCTCGTAATCGTGCGGTGAGCGATTAGGTACGTCCTGCTCCATACCTCCACGTGGCGGCCGGCGAGCGTGGCGCCTGCGCTCGAGGGGGCGCAGGTCGAAGTGCGTGAGGTGCGCCTGCCGCGCGACCTCACAGTGGACGAGCGGCCGACGGTGCTGGTGCTCGATGCCGAAAGCCGCTCGGCGCTCCCGCTGGACGCGCTGCGCGCTTTCGTGGACGCGGGCGGTGCGATCGTGGCGCTCGGGCGCGACGGCGAGCCGGACGTCCCGGCCGCGATACCGTCCGAGCTGCTCTCGGGCTTCGTGCGCCACCCCGCAGGTGCGCGACAACTGCTCGTGGCCGTACGGTCGGGATATCGCGAGGCCGCCGCCCGGGCGGAAACGGCGCGGGCGCGGGCCGAGGCAGCGAGCCGCGGCCGCGAGATCGGTGAGCTCACGCGGATCGGCGTCGCGCTCGGCACCGAGCGCGACCTCGATAGCTTGCTGGACCTGATCCTCACCCAGGCGCGCCGCATCACGTCGTCCGACGCGGGCAGCCTCTACCTCATCGAGGGCGAGCCGGGCCAGAAGCGCTTGCGGTTCCGCCTCGCCCAGACGTATTCGAAGCCCGAGGCACCGTTCGTCCAATTCACGATGCCGATGGACCGGACCAGCCTCGCGGGCTACGCCGCCGTGACCGGCGAGCCCCTCGTCATCGACGACGCGTATTTCCTGCCGCCCGACGTCGAGTACACCATCAACCGCTCGTTCGACGAGCGCTACGGCTACCGCACCAAGTCGATGCTCGTGATCCCGATGAAGGACCACCGGGAGCAGGTGATCGGCGTGCTGCAGCTGATCAACCGCAAACGCAATCTCGAGGCGATGCTCGCGACCCCGGCCGAGGTGGAGCAGCACGTGGTCCCCTTCTCGAAGCGCACCGTCGAGCTGGTCACGGCCCTGGCGGGCCAGGCGGCGGTGGCGATCGAGAACGGCCAGCTGTACCGCGAGATCGAGCGTCTGTTCGAGGGGTTCGTACAGGCCGCCGTGCGCGCCATCGAGCAGCGCGACCCGACCACGTTCGGCCATTCCGGGCGCGTCGCCGACATGACCGTGCGTCTGGCGACCGTGGTGGACCAGGCGGCGGAGGGCCTTTATCGCAGCCACAAGTTCACCCGCGAGCAGCTGCGCGAGATCCGCTACGCCGGCTTGCTGCACGACTTCGGGAAGGTCGGCGTGCGCGAGCAGGTGCTCGTCAAGGCCAAGAAGCTCTATCCGCTCCAGCTCGAGCTGATCCGCCAGCGGCATGACTTCGTGCGGCGCAGCGCCGAGCAGGAGTTCTGGCGCAAGCGGGCGGAATTCCTCGAAACCCACGGACGCAAAGGGTATGAGCAGTTCCTGCGAGGCCTGGAGCAGGAGCGCGCGCACGCGCTGGCCGAGCTGGATCGTTTCATGGCGGCGGTGGCCCGGGCGAACGAGCCGACCGTACTCCCCGCCAAGCGATTCGACGAGCTGCTCGACCTCGCCGGCCGCACGTACGCGGACCTGGCGGGCACCGCGCGCCCCTACCTGACCGACGAGGAAGTGCGTTATCTAACCATCCCGAAGGGCAGCCTCGACGAAACCGAGCGGCTCGAGATCGAGAGCCACGTCAACCACACGTACAACTTCTTGAGGGAGATCCCCTGGACGCGAGAGCTGCAGGATATCCCCCTGATCGCGTACGGGCATCACGAGAAGCTCGACGGGCGCGGCTACCCGCGCCACGTGACGGGCGACGCCATTCCGATCCAGACACGCATGATGACCATCAGCGACATCTACGACGCCCTCACGGCGGCCGACCGCCCCTACAAGGCGGCCGTCGTGCCCGCGCGGGCGCTCGACATCATGGACGAGGAAGTCCACGCCGGGCAGCTCGATTCCGAGCTGTTCCGGCTGTTCGTCGCGGCCAAGCTGTTCGAGAGGAACGCCTAGCTCAGGATCAGCCTCGCCGACACGAGCAGGAGGAAGGCCCCGAACGCGCGACGCA
>Ga0209157_1001170_pt1 | contig 22205 bp, 21 predicted proteins | sample GraSoiAngelo_135_FD_185892 | JGI IMG/M metagenome (GOLD analysis project Ga0209157, IMG submission 185892) | Grasslands soil microbial communities from the Angelo Coastal Reserve, California, USA - 14_0929_05_40cm (SPAdes) (version 2) | ecosystem: Environmental > Terrestrial > Soil > Grasslands ...
CGAAGAACGTGAGGGGCGGAATCACGACTTCCTGGCCTGGACCAATGCCGTGCGCGAGCAGGGCGACATGGAGGGCCGCCGTGCCGCTCGTGACGGCGATCGCATGCTTCCGACCGAGGTCTTTGGCCAAGGCTTTCTCGAACGCCTCCACCTTCGCGCCTTGGGCGAGCATCCCGGACGCCAGGACCTCACGCACCGCCGCGAGTTCCTCTTCGCCGAGGATCGGTCGAGCTATAGGGATCACGTGGCCGCACAAGGGCGAAGTAGCAATGAAGATTCCTTCCAAATCCGGTTTACACGTGGCCCCCAATGCTTGAGCTTCGACTCCTCTTCCGAGCCGCCTGGGCGAAAGTGATTGGAACGCTTGTTTCTGCCATCGAGAATTCCGGGGAGAAACCCGAATCTGCGAGCAATAACTCGATTTCACCTTTAGTATCAAAACGACGGTCTCGGGTCCTCCACATTCTATGGGGGTGGAGGAACCGTGCTAGAGTGTATTGTCTCCAGCCTGGGGAGAAACGGCGGAGGAAATTGAAGATTAGGGATCCGTCCGTCGTCAGGACGCGCCTACATTCTCGGAGGAAAGTCGGTCGTTCCCAGATGTGCATGAAGACATCGAAAGCAACGACCATGTTGAATGAATTCTTCTGGAGGGGGAGGTGCGTCCCCGATGCCAAAATCAGCGGCGCACAGCTGCGACTGTGTGCCCACCGAAGAAGTCTGGGGTTCACCTCCAAGCCAAGGTAGAACCAGTCCCCATGAATCCACGGCGTCGCCCTCCCCCTTCCTACCCCAACCTCTAGAACTCTGTCGGGTTTGTGGTCGAGGAGGAATCGCTGTATCGTCTCGAGTTGACTCTTGACAAATAGATCCGGCTCGGGTGGATTCCACCAAGCATCTGACTTCGCCGCGAAGTGTGCCCAATCAAATTTCATGCCGCACTGGTTCCAATCCGGCAAATGGCAGGAAGGTTAACTAGAAGCATTCGGGAAGGTTATCATAACCGGGTTTTAGGGCCGACTGGGTTAGACCGTTCAAGCTTCCAAACGCTTGAAATTGAAACACCCACTTGTCGAGGCGGCTACGCCCGCTCCCTGGTTGACTCCAATGCGCCTTCGCGTCCGAGCTCCGGGTATACCTTTCCGTCGTGGGCGCATCGCATTCTGCGGTCAAGCGGTCGACCGCACTCGCACACCCATCCGATCAGTTTCGCGGGGACGCCTGCGACAAGGGCGTGCGGGGGTACATCCTTGGTGACAACCGCACCGGCCGCGACCATCGCGTTCCGACCGATTGTAATGCCGCAAAGGACTGTCGCATTTGCCCCCAACGAGGCCCCGTCTTGAACCTTCGTGTCCACCTGGCGCCAGTCTGGGCTGACCGCTCGTGGGTACAGGTCATTCGTGAAGCAAACGTGCGGTCCGACGAAAACACGATCGCCGAGGGTGACTCCGCGGTAGATCGTCGCGAAATTCTCGACTTTGCAGTCGTTCCCGATTAGGACGTCGGAGTCGATGTAGACATCTTTGCCGATGACGCAATTTTCGCCGATCTTCGCTCCTTCTCGAACCTGAGCCCAATGCCTGATACGGCTTCCTTCGCCGATTGTTGCCTCCGCTGACACCTCCGCCGTAGGGTGAATCTGAGGGGCCATCGAGAACCCAAACTCAGCTCCCGGTTCAAGTACGTTTCCGGTGTGAGGCGCGGCACGAGTTGGTTCTTCGGTCCCGAGATTCAAGAATCAGACGGCAAGGCCGACGATGAAACCGATGACGTACGCGGCAATCCCGATCAGAGATACGACGATAACTGCGTCACGCGGCTCGAGGCGGAAGGTCGGGAGATTTGCTGTTCGGATCTTCTCCGCGTGCATCGCCCGGAAGGTTTCCTGAGGCCCTTAAGAAGATTTCCGGCCGTTTATCGTGGATGATAGGCCCAGCCCACGCCTGTTCTCACTTTCCATAATGTCGAGAGAACCCCCAAATACGGGGTTCGGCCGTGGGCAAGAAACAGGCGAGTCATTCCAAATGGATTTGCCAACCCTAGTAGCGTCAGCCATAGTTTCGTTCGTCGCGGTGTATCTCTTCCTCCCTTGGTTGATTCGATCTCTTCGGGGCACCACTCTTGTCGGGAAAGATTTGAACAAGATCCACGCCCCCCTCGTGCCTGAGATGGGAGGAATTGGGGTTATTCTTGGCTTCTATGTCGGTGTGGGCATTCTTGCGGCGTTCGTTGTGCCCGCGGCTTCATCGGCGCTGTTTTTTGCAGCCCTAAGTGCCTGCCTCGGCGCGGGAGTGGTGGGGATTCTAGATGATATGTTCCGACTGAAAAAAAGTTCCAAGGCGATTCTCCCGTTCGTACTCGCCCTCCCGCTCGGCGCAGTGGTTTACGCAGGTAGGAATACGGTGCTCCTCGGAGTGGACATTGGTGTCCTGATGGCGTTGGTCGTTCCGCTCGGGGTCACTAGTGCGAGTAACGCGGCCAACATGCTTGAGGGGTTCAACGGACTCGGGGCCGGGCTGGGAGTCATAATGACCGCGTCGCTCATCGTGCTCTCATTCCTCACCGGAGCGCAACAAGGCCTTTTTCTTCTGTTCCCGTTACTCGGAGCGCTCACCGCCTTCCTTTGTTACAATCGATATCCGGCCCGCGTGTTCCCGGGCGATTCGACGACATTGTTTACGGGGGCCACAATCGCGTGCGCAGCAATCATTTCGACGCCGTCATTGAAGACGTTTGGGGCGCTCCTCTTCATTCCGATGATTATCGAGTTCGTGCTGAAGTTTCGCGGCCATTTCCAGGCTGAGAACTACGGCGTGATTGGCTCCGATGGTCGCTTAGCGTGGAAGGGTCCGGTCGAATCACTGGCCCATGCCGTCATGCGCTGGAAGCGGCTACGCGAATGGGAAGTTGTTCTGGTCCTATGGGCGTTCGAGGCGGTCGTTTGCCTCGCGGTCATTGCGACTGTTGCGGGGTTGCTATGAAGATTTGTCACGTCGTATACTCATTCTATCCGTTCGATCCTCGTGTTCGCAAGGAAGCGGAGGCTCTCGCGGACGCGGGCCACGACGTCGACGTAATCGCGGTTCGCGACAAAGGAGAATTGCCCGAAGAACAGGTTGGGAACGTCCGGGTCTTTCGTGTGCCGATGTCCGTGTCACGCGGGGGGCCGCTCCAGTACCTATTCCAGTACGCACTATTCTTCGCGCTATCTTTCGTCCTCCTGATGAGGCTTCATGTCGCTCGCAGGTACCGGATGGTACACGTGCATTCTCTGCCCGATTTTCAGGTGTTCAGCACCCTGCCGGAACGCGTTGTCGGGGCACGGGTCGTGCTTGATCTTCATGAGGCATTCCCAGAAATCCTCGCGGCACGATTGAACAAGGCGACGGGGAGTGCGTTGGTCCGCGCCGCGCGGCTCCTTGAATGGGTGAGCTGCAAGTACGCGATGAAAGTCGTCGTTCCCACCGAACTCCGCAGAGACCTCCTCGTACAGCGAGGCGTCCCTTCGTTCAAGATCGTCGTCGTGATGAACAGTTTTGACCTCCGTGCGTCACCGCGATCAACGAATGACCTTCGCGCTCGGCTCAATCTTGATGGACGCGTCGTCTTGGTCCAGGCGGGCGGAATCAACGCCGAGAGAGATCTTGAAACCCTCGTCAGGGCCGCAGGCCTCTTGTCATCGTCCCGTGCGATTACGCTGTTGCTGTTTGGAAAGGGGAGCGAGGCGTACAAAGATCGGTTGCGGCAGATCGCTGCCACGACGCCGTCTCTGGACTTCCGCCTCGAAGGTTGGATTCCGCCCAACGAGGCTTACATGCGCGTGGCGCTAAGCGACGTCGGAGTCGTGACGTACGAGCGAAACCCGCTTACCGAAATCGCAGCGCCGCACAAAGTCTTCGAGTTCGCAGCAGCAAAACGGCCGCTCGTCGTCGCGGACCTTCCGGGATTGCGTCAGGTTTGGGACGGTGCCGCGCTGTTCTACCGTCCATCCGACCCCGGCGACCTCGCTCGCAGGATTACCGAGGTACTCGAACAGCCAGCACTTGCCGTGCGTCTGAGCTCGAATGCGTCAAAGGTATTGGATTCATGTCGGTGGGAGGTTTCCAGAGACACGCTTCTCTCGATGTATCGCGAGCTGGTTCCATGAGCGTAGCTCTCATCGCCGGAATTCACCCGACCATTCCCCGCGCAAGTGGGATTCGGTCCTACGTAATTGGACTTGCCCGAGGCCTTTCCCGGGTCGGGGAGGATGTTATCCTCGTTGGGGTCGGCCCGGAGGTGAGCTTAGACTTCGCTTTGTTCCAAAGTGTGAATCCAAATTACCCGGTCTCGACCTTTACGTTCATCCGGTCTCTCGCGAGGTGGATTCGACGCTGTCCCTTTGATAGCGGATCTGTCCTGCACGGCCAACGCCCTGACGACCTTCTACCCCTCATGAGGGGGCAAAGTCGGACACGGATTATCTGCACCTTGCACGGCGACCCCTGGCTCGGAATTCACGAGCGGCGTGCCCACCTGGTCCGAGGCCTGTATCACGCCGCCGAGCGGAGAACGCTCTCCCGTGTAGATCATGTGATTTGTGTCTCGCAGACAGGCCTGGAGGTTTACCTAGAACGATTTCCCCACTTCCGGTCGAAATTCTCAGCGATCCCGGTTGGAATCGATCTGTCGCTGTTTCGGCCGCTCAATCGGACGGCCGCGAGGCGAGAGCTAGGTCTCGACGACCGACCCACGATCGTGTTCGCCGGTCGACTCGAATCCGAGAAACGCGTCCTCGCAGTCATCGAGGCGCTCCGGACACTGTCGGATCCGCCTCAGCTTGTCGTGGCGGGCGAAGGTCGATTGCGCGATCGGCTTCAGGGGGAGTCCGATTCCAGGGCGGTTCGATTCCTCGGGGCGGTACCCCACGAGAAAATGCCCGTGGTGCTCGGTTCGGCAGACGCCCTAGTGCTCGCTTCGGCGTTCGAAGGTCTGCCGACCGTGGCGCTCGAAGCTTTGGCCTGCGGAAGACCCGTCATCGCTACCCGAGTCGGCGACCTCCCACTTGTTATCGAGGAAGGTCGAACTGGGCTGTTCTTCGACGGCGCCGTCCACGGTCTCCGCGATGCGGTCGGCAATCTAGCGAGCCTGCGTAATGCCCAAGAGTCGTGCGAGCGGGCAGCTAAACGATTCGGATGGGATTCAGTAGTCCCTCGGATCAGGGAGACGTACCATGCGGCTGGGTAAGCGGGCTGTCGTTTGCCTTCTCCTCGTGCTTGGGTGCGCGAATCTCTTGATTCGACTCCCATCAACAACCCATGAAATGGGGGTGGACAGCTTTGTCTGGCACGGGATGGCCACCTCTGTCCAGCAAGAAGGTTCCGCATTGTGGATCCTCTCGCCGCTTTCATACTTGGGCCTCTATCCTTTGAGTCAGCCGAGCAGCGGTCCGTTCTTGGCCGTCGCCGTCTCCGACCTCTTCGGAACCCAGATCGAGGGCGCAGTCCTGACGCTTGACCTGATTTTCGCGATTCTCGGGATGCTGACCTCATTCGTCCTAGGATGGGAGATGAGGCGAAATTCGGCGTTTGCGCTTGCCTTCGCGACCCTTACGTCACTGACTCCGGAAATGGTGACTTCCCTCGCATGGCAGATGCCGACCCGTATCGTGTTCACGATCCTGCTACCGCTGTTTGTATGGGGCCTGATTCGGATCTGGCGGCATTTGGGCCGCCGAGAAGTGACTCTCTTGGCCCTGACGGTGTTTCTAATGATGTCGTTCCACCGATTGACCGTTCTAGTCTTCCTTGTCGCGACTGCGTACGTTCTGGCAGGAATCGTACTCTCGATCCACCGCACCCTTCGTCTTCAACAGTCGGGCTTCTTCTTGCGTCCCGCGTTCAAGCGACGCGCCCCCTACCTCGCTTTGGTCGTCCTCGGGGCGATTAGCGCTGCGACCCTCTTGATGACGAACGTCCTTGAGGAATACTCAGTGGGAGCAATCTCCTCTGGAGACTCTCGGGAGGTGCAGCTTTTGAACCTGGGCGTGAGTCTTGCCCGGAGTTCCGGTCCCTTGCTTCCTTTGTCCGTCGTTGGTGTCGTCTCGATTGCATTTCAGCGGAACAAGACGATAACAGAGCCATTCCTTCTCATGGCCTTCCTCGTGTTCATTCCGTTGCTGTTTCTGCGACAATACACGGGCTACTACACGGTCCCATTCACTGCACTTTTCATCACGATAGGACTTTTCGCCATCCTCCGAAGATTCCGATCCCGACGCATGCAAGCCCTCGCGGCGGCCACGTGCATCGCCGTCTTCCTAGCCTCCTCCTGGGCGATTGTGAACTACGACCTCGGGATCACGACTTCCATGTCTTCTCGGACGTATGATCTGAGCCTCTATGCCAAGGAGCGTCTATCCGGCACCGTAATTACAAATGAAGGGCTGCTCGGAAGCCGGCTCCACGCGATTTCTGGGATGCCCTACCTTCCTGTTGGAGGGGCGACCACTCCATTCCAGAGCGCAGACCTTCTGCTGTTCGGTTTTGTCGACCGAAACGACGCGGCGAGAACGATCTTTCTTGTACCGCTAACTCAGCTCACGGTCGACTCCGACTCTCCGTACGTGCTTCCGGGCGTCCAGGCCGAGGGGGATTGGGTCGCCATTCTGAAATCCCCCGTCAACGCCCCCCCGACTCAGTACCACGCTTATAACGTGACATATGCGCTTGAATCCAAGGAGTTCCCAAACGAGTTTACCGCATACGGGAACCGATACCCCTCGGCGCTTTACCTTTCTGCGAGCAACGAGCGCTATAAGGTGTACGAGGACTCAGGTTCGATCCTCTTCTACCTCGGAGGGTAAACGTAAGCACTCCGGGCCGAGGTGACCCGTCTTGAGAATCCTGCTCCTCACTCCGGATCCTGCCGAAAGCGGTGGCGGGGTCAGCTCGTACGTCCGCTATCATGCCGAAGGCTTGAGGTCAGAGGGATACGACGTCCAAGTCCTGTCCGTCAATTCCCGAGGGCGTAGCGGTCGGTCGGCGATCCTCCAGTTCGCGTATGAGGCGGCGTCGTGTATCCGCGAATTTGACCCCGACGTGCTGCATGCGCATGGGGTGTGGCAGGCCGCGACTCCTTTCTTTCTTAGATGCTCGGTTCGTGCCGTTTTCACGTTCCACACGGAACCGGATCTACGCCGGTTCCAGAACCGAGTCGTGGCGCGGCTCTTGATTCGCCGTGCCGCCGTGTCGACGACCCTGAGCGGATACGCGAGATCCCGAATCGAGAGTGCCATCGAGGGTGGATCGGTTCAAGTCGTCCCTCCGGCGCTCCCTTTGATGGCTGCGAAGATAGGGAAAGCGGAAGCCCGAGGTCGACTCGCCGTGCCGGCATCCGCCTTCGTACTCGCCGTGGTCACCCCCTTGGTCTACCCGGAAAAGGTCCGAGGGTTGCCCATTCTCTTCGACAGCCTACCATCCGATTCCGCGAAGACCCACATTGTCCTTGCGGGGGGTGGACCATTGATGCGCCAAGTAGAGAGCTGGGTCCGTGACCGGGGACTCACGGAGCGCGTCCATCTCCTCGGCGAACTCGCCGACCCATCTGTTCTGTACGATGCCGCAGACGCGTACGTCCAGGCTTCTTTGAAAGACAACCTTCCTATCTCGCTGCTCGAGGCGATGAGCCGGGACCTGCCGGTCGTGGCCTTCCGCATCGGCGGCATCCCGGAGGCGATAAGACACGGGGAGACGGGGCTATTGTGCGATCCCGACTTGTCATCTCTTCAGCAGCAACTCGACCGGCTGCAGTCTGACGAGGCGTTAGCCCGCCGTCTGGGCGCGCACGCGGGCTTGGAAGTGCGTGACAGGTACTCTTGGTCCAAGATTGGGCCTCTCTGGAGTCGTATCTATCGGGGGTAAGGCGGCTGGAGTTTTGCATATCAATCGACGTCGAGAGGGACTTCCGCAAAGACGCAGGACTCACGGTGCGCGGGTTGGTGGAAGGTCTCCCGTCGTTTCTCGACATGCTGATCTCTCGTTCCATTCCGTTCGACCTCATGGTGTCCTCGGAGATTCTCGACGCCATCCCGAAGGACATCGTACACGCGCGCAGTGACCTCGTCGCGCTCGGTTGCCACGGTCGCACTCATGAGCCCGGGTATCCCGCGCGCCTCTCGCCGGCCCGTCAAAGGCATGAACTGAACCGCGCAACAGAGACAGTCGAGCGTCAATGGGGGCGTCGGCCGTTGATTTTCCGGGCACCCAATTTCTGCGCGAACGCAAATACGCTCGACGCTTTGATTCGTCTGGGCTATGAGAAGGACTCGTCAGTCCTACCAGGTCGTTGGATTCGTCGTTGGGGGTTTCTAACGACGATTGATCACAGGGGTGCCCCCGAGCGTCCGTACAGACCCGATCCAAGCCGCATCTCCCGCCCGGGCCGCTCGTCGATACTAGAAGTCCCGGTTTCGCCAAACCCGCATGTCCCCGGGACTCCTTTGGGTCTCGGCTATCTTCACGCGAAAGGCCTCGAGGCCACACTTTCGGCCGCGCGGCCGCAAGAGCGGCACAATTGGGTTTTCCTCGCCCATCCGTGGGAAATGGTCCGGTGGGAGCCGGGTGACGCTGTCGCGCCTTGGGTTCGTGCGGTTGCATCTCCCGATCCGAGGCATCTCGAGTCTCTCATCTCCGCTTTGGCGAACTCGCGGTTCGTGAACATGGATTCGATCAGCGACGCAGTGCCGCCTTCGGATCCGCGCTGGTAAGTGCGAGCGTGTCCTGGGGCACCCGCAAGAGCCGTCGATAGAGCGACTCATACGCTCGCGCGAGTTGACCAAGAGAGTAGTCCTGCGCCACGATTTGACGGCCTTCCCTCCCCATCGCGGACGCCTCATCGCGGTGCGCTGCCATCCAGAGGATCGCGTCCGCAAGGGTACGCACATCCCGGACGGGCACGAGGAGACCCGTCTGACCGTGAATGACCACCTCGGGAACCCCGCCTACGGGCGTTGCAATCACGGGAAGTCCGTTCGCCATCGCCTCCAGCAGCGCGAGAGGCATGCCCTCATAGAAAGAAGGGAGGACGAAGACATCCCCCGAGTTCGTGCGCTGCAGCCAGCCCGGATCTACCCCGGTGTCCTCGACGCGGCTTTCAAGCCCAAGTCGTCGTTTCGCCGCAGCGTATTCTCTTGAGTCATCGACTGGTCCGAATGTTATGAGAGAGATGGGGTTCACTCGATCGACCGTCGCGAGTGCTTCGAGAAGCACGAAGATTCCCTTCGACGCGGTTACGCGCCCTGCGAAAACGAGCCGTGGGGTCGAGCATCGATTCGGCGCGCGTGCGGGCTTGGTCGGAATCGGAACGCCATTACGGATCACCTGGACCTCGGACAGTCCACAATCCGCCGCGACCAAGTCGGTAACCGCGATTGCCTCCTTGGCCAGCGCGACAACGGTACGGAGAAGGGCGGATTGCAGAAGTCGTCGGAGGCGCGACGTCGCTCTGAGCCGCAGATGTAGGGTGAGCACTGTTGGTAGCCCACGTATCCGAGCCGCGACGAGGCCCGCTAGGCTTTGGAGATGGGCTTGATGGACGTGGACGATGTCCACCGGCTGGTTCCGAATGACAATCGAGAACGTCCGCAATGCTAGAATAGCGTTCCGAGCGCGGGACGACTTGATCGGCACGGGAATTCCCCTAAGGTACCCTTCATGGGGTCGCGACGAAATTCCCGGCGCCACCAAGAACGTTTCAAAGCCGTGCGCGTGCAAGGCCTCCGCCAACAATTCAATCAACCTGTTAATCCCCGATGCCCTCTCAAGGGGATACGGACTCACATGGACAATCCGCATCGGGGTTGACGCGACGGCCATTCACCAACGACCTCCCTTGGCATTGCATTTGGCGAAAAGCGCGACCAGACGCTCCGCGACGATATCCCACGACAGATTTGTCTCGGCGAAGGCTCGGGCTCGAGCCCCCATGGCGATTCGAGCGGCGGGATTGGCGAGTAGCCGAAGGATAGCGGCGGCCATTGCCCCGGGATTGTCGGGGGGCACGGTTTCGCCGACCGATGCGTCGCTAACAGACGGCTCGAGGCCTCCCAGGTCGGTCGCGACGACTGGGACCCCGCACGCAAGATACTCGCGAAGTTTCAGTGGCGAAGCGACGGCTCGGATCCCCCCGCTCTTCGAAGCGATTCCGATATCAGCAGCCGCAATCCATTGCGGAACTTCGTCTCGCCGTACCGAGCCGACAAAGCGGACGACTTCCTCCAGATGTCGTGACAATGCGGTTCGCTCAAGCTCGGCCCGTTGCAATCCGTCGCCGACGATAATCAGTCGAACGCCCGGCCGTTCTCGGCGAACAAGATCCGCTGCCACGAGGACCGTTTCGAGGCCTTGCCATGGCACAAGAGTCCCGACGAAGACGAGGTAGAGCGCCGACGGGTCAAGACCAAGGCGAGCCCGGGCCAAACCTCGAGAGATTGGATGGAATAGCACAAGATCGACGCCGTTCGGCAGGACCGTGATTTTCGCTGGTGAAACCGCGAATCTGACCTTGAGTTCTTCGCCCAGTTTCTCGGTGACCGTCACGACTCCCGCAGCACGCTGTAGGAGTCGTGCGCGGATGAATCGACGAAGTGGACCGCTCTTCACGGAACGTTCCCGGGGCGTACGGAGCATAGCACGCTCGTCCTCCACGAGCCCATTCACTTCAACCACGTAGGGCCTTCGGACCAGCCATCCAATTGCGGCACCGAGCTTGGGGGTCACCCTGCGCTCGTAGATCACATGTGGGCGATCATTCCGTATGGCGCTCGCGATCGACAGGGCGCTTCGCAATGTGTTGCGCGAGCTCATTGTCCGCACCCGGACGTTCGGAGGCGCCACCCAACTGCTGGCTTTCGCGACGAAGAGAGTCACAAAGCAGCCAGACCTAGCGAGGGCGCGGGCCAGATCCTCTACGTGTGATACCTCTCCGGTGGATCTCGAAAGGTCTACGTCTGGGGCGAGGAAGACGATTCGCATTCGTTCCCCGACCCTCTCCGGGAACTCCAAAAGGGTAGTCAGGCAATTCTCAGGTTTGAGAAAAGAGACAGCGCATTGAAAGAAACTGGTTTTCCGTACAGTGAGCGACTTCGTATGGTTTTCTTGACTCCACGACATCGCGCCGGCGATACGAACCACCCTGTAAGACAGGTGGGGGAATCCCCGGAGTCGGAACGACCGAGCGGAACCGCTCCGCGACTTCTGGGTCCGGATACTTTGCGCCTTTGCGTCCGAGTTCCTGCAAGAACGCGGGTCGAAGCCCAAGGTTGGTCGCAAGGGCAGTGGGGCGGCATCGAGCACTGGTATGCGCGGGTCCTACCCGGGGCAATGGCGCCGCCGTTCGCTGCGGAGCTCGGGACGGAGGACCTCGAAGTGTCTTTGGCGGTTGACTCGCACGCCCGCCGAAGGACGATGCCGTGGCTTTGGTTCTTCCGCGACTACTGCGGCGTGATCCCACACGTCCTCGAGCCCGAATCTCCGACTGAGTCACGCAATGGAAACGTGTTACTCACCGACTCGTTTCATGCAGACGCGGTCGCCTCTCTGGTCGTGGTCCAAGCCGAAGGAGACACACGCGCACACACGTTTCGTGTTCGTGACAAACACCCGGTCACCTACCCTCTCGCTCCTGGAAGCACTATCCCGTTCTGGGGGGTGGTACGTGCGCTCGACCACAACCACCTGCGACCACTCCTAGTCGACGCGGACGGGGCGACAGTGATGGGCTGCGTCAGCGGCCCACGCCCACGCGTGGTTCTCGGCTTCGATCCGATCAGTGCATTGTGGGAAGACGCCCAACGCGACACATCGGCATCGGCGGCGGGGATCAATGCCAACTGGGTGTATGTCCTGCTGCGTTCCTTCATCTGGAGCTCTCCCTTGTCGCTTTGGAAAGGATTGTGGCCCAATGACGTCCCTCCCTTGATTTACTCAGTCGATGTGGAGGCGGCCGTAACCTACTTCGACCGGGACAAGCGGGTGTGTGTCTGGTCTGCCGGTCGGCCACGCGCTCGACACCGACAGGACACGAAACTCGAAGAAAGCCTGCGAACGTCGGTTCGGCGACTCCGCACGCACGCTATCATCGGAACGTTCCACCTCGATTTGAATTCGGTGACGGACGAGGCCGACGTGAGGGCGCTCCGAGACGACACCGACGAGCACGACATCGCCTTTCATGCCCCCGCAATCGGGACTCACCAAGACTGGAAGGTCCTCGTGGAGGATCCTCGCGAAACTCTCGTGGCGCTCCGCGACGGCAAGAAGGCCCTCGAGTCTTGGGTCCAAAGGCCTGTTCGGGGTTTTCGTTATCCGGCTTGGCATCGCCTCTCGTCGACCCATGATCTCGTCGCGGAGGTCGGGCTCGGCTACGATTCATCAACGTTCGCCCATTCGCCGTTTCTGACGATCCCCTACCGACTGGTTCATTCGGCGGCGGAACGACCGCTCGCGCTCTGGGAGTTTCCGTGCGTGGCGATCGATGGGGCCGTGAACGCGGGCCCACTCCGATTAAGGGGGCTCCGGACCCGGATGCGGAACATCCGGCGAGCGGTAGCGTTTCTCGAGTCCTGCGCCGACAACCAGACAATGGTTGTGATTTGCGACCATGACATGGCGCTCGGGGCGGCGGTCGGCCACCGTCATGGCACTTGGCGGTTGAACGACAGAGGCCTGAGAACGATTCTAAGAACGGTGGAACGAGAGGCCGCCGCCCAGCGACTCCGGCCGACGCGCGGGTCCGACTTCCTCGCTTGGTGGGAGGCGAGCCGGAAGGCGAGCTTCCGAGTCGTTCCGGAGTCTCACGAAGGCCTCGGCCTGTCCAAAGTGGGAGTGGTCTGGCAGGAGGCGGTCTAGGATGAGACGAGCATCTCGACCGCGCATCATCCTCATCTCAAACGTCGACTCCCCATACGTCCGAGGCGACGTATCGATTTTGGAGGATGTCGGCGACACGCAACTGATCCTCTACGACGGACGCAAACGCTTGCCGGACCTTCTTCGCTCCCTGCCGCGCGCCGACCTCGTCGTGGACTGGTTCGCCTTAGGCTATGCCACGACCTCCGTTCTGGTTGCGAGGGCTCTACACATTCCCATCGTCGTGATTGCCGGGGGATGGGATGTCGTGGCGGCACCGGAGTTGGGATACGGAGCTCTACTGAGCCCGGGCCGACTGAACAAGACGCGTATTGCGCTGCGTCTCGCCAATCGGGTCATCTGCGTCTCCGAAGCAACCCGAGAAGCGGTCCTTCGGATTGTTTCGAGGAGTCTCTCCGTCATCCCACCGGGCATCGACGTTTCCTTCTTCCGCCCATCGGGGTTGGAACGCCGCGCCCAAGTGGTCTGTGTCGCTGGGGTTGACAACGTTGTCCGCTACCGGGTAAAGGGAGTGGACGTGCTCCTGCGCGTTGCCGCACTAAACCCTGAGATCCCGATATATCTCGTTGGGCCTAACACCTCAGAATGGGAGCGCTTCCTTGTCGAGAACGCGCCGCCTAATGTCCACGTTCTCGGAGCGCTCAGTCGGGATGAGTTGCGCGGGCTCTTTGCCGGGTCTCGTGCGTATATGCAGCTAAGCGCCTACGAATCGTTCTGTGTTTCACTCGGGGAAGCCATGGCCTCGGGATGCGTCCCTGTCGTGAGCGACCGCGGCGCCCTACCGGAAGTCGTAGGTAACGCGGGCCTCGTCGTGCCGTACGGAGACGTGGACGGCACCTCGCACGCGATTCGAGAAGCTCTCGGGAGGGCGGACTTGCAAGGCGCGGCAAGAGATCGCGTCGTCGAACGCTTTTCGCTTGATCGACGCCGGGAGAGCCTACAAACAGTTGTGAGGGGCCTCCTGTGACACCACGTGAGCCGTTCAGCTCCTTATCGACGACCGACGAGAAGGTATAGCCGCATGCACGTGGTGTTCCAGCCGAACATTAACGGAATGGGCCATCGGATTCGCTGCAACACAATTGCTCGGCGAATTCGACAGAGGCAGCCATCCGCCAAAATCACGTTCTTGCTTCGCTCGGATGACCCGGTCCCTGCGGATCGTTGGTGCGATTTTCAATGGGTCAAGGGCCTCGTTCCGCGTTCCAAGGCGATTCTTCGGGCGGACTGTCTCGTCCACGACGGATTCTGGTACTCGGATTTCCGCACCCACCTTCAGAGCCGGCGGGGCAGCTACCTGCCGATCAGCCATCCATATGGATTCCCGGGAGATCTTACGGAAACCGTTCGCTGCTTTGAGCGCGCGGCCCGGATCCTCGTGCCTTGGCCCCGCGAGCTCTTTTCGTGGCCTGACGAACTTGCCAGGGCACGATCGAAAGTTCGCCTCATCGACCCGGTCCTCACCCTTCCACCCGTGAACTCACTTCCATTTCCGGCGAGGAAAAAGGTCTACGCCGTCGTCAGCCGGAGAAGGTCGGAGGCGAAGACGATTCTGAGCCGACTCGTCGGGCGCTTGTCGTCTCGTCTGGGACCGGTCGACCTAGTGTGGTCGGACGCCTTTGTGTCCCAAGAAGTCCATTGGCGGAACATGCTGGAGTCCTCGTTGATTGTTTCCCAGGGAACCGGGACAACGTTCGAGGCGATGGCGCTGGGCATTCCTCGCGCAATTCTGCCTCTTCCGGAGATTGACGAACAAGTCCGTTCGGCGAAATCTTTGGCTGAGCGAGGGGCTGCAATCCACCTGGATTTTTGGCAGGACCCGGATGAAGACATCGCGGCCCGGATCGCGCCGCTCATGATCGACGGGTCTGAGCGACGACTACAGGTGGAGAGCGGCCGCCGGCTTGTAGGAACTGAGGGGTCGGAGAAAGCGGCCGCTGCCATCATCGAACTCATGACCGAAGGGGTGGCTCCGTGAACCTGAGTGCGTGCTCCACGAGTTTCAATTGCGTAGAGGCGGTCGAAGAGCACTGCCGATCCATTTTCTGCGCGCTCGGCGTCATGGATTACGAATACGTCGTTATCGATAACCGTTCGGACGACGGGACCTATCAGCGTTTGCACGCCATCTCCCTCGAGAATCCACGGCCTAAGCTGTTAAGTCGACGGTGTTCGCGAGGTCGTGGCCGACAATACGCCGTTGCACTCGCGTCACACGACACGATATACTCGGTGGATGTGGACACGGTATACCGACCCGAACTCCGGTCCTTTGTCGAGCTCTACTTCAAGCGTTTTCGCCCCGCCGGACTGGCCGTGCAAGCAGTCTATGCCGGCTTGTACCCACGGGAATTGTGGTTTCAAGCCGGAGGGATGCACAATCTGAACTTTGGGGAGGACTTTGATTTGTGGATGCGAATTTGGCACATGGGTCGGATGCGGTGGACTCCCGTCGTCATGGGCGAAAACCGCAAGCCCGCCACTGAGCAGGATATTGGAGATGTCGTCTCGCGCCGGTATCGACGACGCCAGAGAGTCTGGCGCTTGGTTCGGCGGGAATTAGACTTCTTGTGCCTACGGGACTACCGTCAACTCGATCTCGACGCGGTCCTGAGATCCGGTCTGGTCGACTTAGGACTGAGAGAGATGCAGCCCGCGTGGTTTGGCGAGGGCGAACTGCCATCAGCGCATTCATGGATTCTGCACACGGCTCGCAATATTCACGATATCCTCGCAGACCGTGAGGTGGCGCAGAGATGAACGGCGAACGCCAGCGGACTCCCCGTGGATGGGCGCGATTGGTGAAACCGACCGGATTGTCGCCAGTGCCCCGCTCAGGCGTGCGGAGAGATAGCTCCGGAGCGACGCCGCTGCTTGATTATGACGGATTCAAGGTGTAAGCATTCCACCGAGGTCAGCCAGAAAATGAGACTCCGCACTGTGGCCCTTGAAGGGTTCCGCTATCAATTCTATGTTCGGATTGTCAACATAGTCCTCTATCAGGCATCCGCTCTCATCCTTGCGATTCTCCTCCTGCCGCACGATTTCGCCGTGGTCGGTCTGGCGATGATCTTTGTTGGCTTCGCCCTGAATGTGTCAGACCTCGGAATCAGCCCGGCTCTGATCCAGCGCGAGGAGTCAGAATTGAGGGGCCTCGATACAGGCATTTCGCTCCGGTTCATTTTCGCCTTAGCCCTCACGGCGATCCTGGTCGCTCTTGCGCCCCACATTGCCGACCTTTACGGCGAGCCCTCGTTGATGACAATCGTTTGGGCCCTCTCCCCTCTCGTGCTTCTTAACTTCTTCGCGTTTCCGGCCCGGCTTGCACTGACCAAAACTCTGCGCTTCCGACGCATTTTCCTGCCTGATGCGATTGGGAGCGGCGCAGCAGCTGTCGCCTCGGTGGCGATGGCCTTCTCGGGATTCTCATATTGGAGTCTGATTCTGGGACAAGTGTTTGGGGCCGCAGTAGGGGTGATTCTTCTCTTCCGAGTCAGTCCGTGGCGGCCGCGTTGGGCTCTCGAGCGGAGCGATGCAGCAGAATTAATGCGGTTCGGATTGCCCCTTACTGTTGCTGGCGTACTCTTCTTTTTGTTCCAGAACGCGGGAATCGCAATCTTGGCCCGAGCAAGCCTGGTCGATGTGGGATACTTTCTCTTCGCGTATACATGGTCTGTCTCCGTCTACTTGGGCCTCCAGGCCTCTCTTGACAATGTCCTCTTCCCGGTGATGTCAGCGATGAACAAGGACGTCGCACGCCTGCGGAAGTCCTTCCTCGCGTACCTCGAGTATCTCAGCTGGGCAATCGTTCCACTGGGCGCATTCGTCGGGGCGGCGGCCCCATCGTTCGTCTTGTCCCTCGTGGGAACTAAGTGGTCCGCCTCTGTGGCAATCCTTCAAATCCTGGCACCGGCCGGCGTCGTGATGGTTTTGTCGCTCGCGTATCACAGCCTCGCCCTTGCGCTCGGACGGCCTAAAGAGATTCTTTACTACAACGGCGTCGGGGTCGCCTGCCTCGTTCCCACTGCGATCATCTTCGTCACTCTCGGCGGGTCCGTTGGACTCGCTTGGGCTTTCTTGGTGACCGCCGCCGCCCTCTTCGGATGGGCCGTGTGGAGGTGTCAAGCGCTGTTCATCGCTCGAGATTCGGAGTTCTTGGGGATTCTGATCGCGCCCGTCGGAGCCTCGTTGGTGTTTGCCGTTCCGCTTGCGTTGGTCCAACCCGTCCTGACGGGCACGGTTTCAACTCTGGTGGCGGAGTTGCTTGCATCCATCGGAGTGTACTGCGCTGCGATGATCCTTTTCACCCGGAAACGATTTCTCGCGGATGCGGCTGCGTTGCTGGCGTCCGTACTCCGAGGGTGAGGAAAGGAGCCATGCGCGCCCCCGTGGGACTTCGGTTTAGTCCCGCAAAGCCTGCGCGCGACCGATCGCGCCAGCTGAGCGCCGAGGAGAAACCCGAGCCTTGGATTCCAACGGATTCCTTATGATCGCGTCGCCGAGCACCTGGACGACGAATCCGCTCGCCCTCCAACGGGAGTGGTCGACGCAGTGTCGCGCGTCAAAGAGCACGCGTCGGCGGACGCTCTTGGCAACCAGCTCGGGATCCAGGTACGCGAAGTCCCGATGGTCGGTGAGGATCGCAATGCAGTCTGCCGTTTCGAGGGTCTCCTCGAGTGGTTGCGTCGGGTAAACTGCATTTGGAACCAGGGGGTCGTAGACCGTAACGAGGATTCTGTGAGCGCGGAGAGCGTCGATGACTTTGATGGCGGGGCTTTCCCGTATATCGTCTGCGTTCCCTTTGAACGCGACTCCGAAAACCGCGACTTTTGGTCGCGAAATTCCGTGGACGAGTCGAAGGATTTTTCGGGTGACCGTCGAGGGCCGATTGTCGTTTACCGCACGGGCGCTCGGGATCATCTTCGCCGAAACCGCGCGGTGCAGAAGGAACCACGGATCCACCGCAATGCAGTGACCGCCCACTCCCGGCCCTGGCCGGAGAATCCGAACCCGGGGATGGTGGTTGGCGAGGTCGATGGCCTCCCATACGTCAACTCCGTGGGCTTCCGCGAGCGCTGCGAGTTCGTTCGCGAACGCTACGTTCACGTCCCGAAACGCGTTTTCCGCCAGTTTAACGAATTCTGCGGTATTAAGATCCGTCAGATGAATTTCTCCCGTGACGAATTTTGCATAGAGATCGCGCGCTTTTTCCGCCGAGGCATCATCCAGTCCCCCGATTACACGATCATTTTCCGCAATTTCTCGAATGATGTTTCCTGGCAACACTCGCTCTGGGCAGTATGCAAGGCTGAAATCCGCGCCACCTCGGAGCCCGCTCTGCTCGAGAATCGGCAGGACCACTTTCAAAGACGTTCCGGGGGGGACGGTGGATTCGAGGATTACCGTTGAGCCCTCTCGAAGATAGGGGACGATGCTTCGCGTGGCTGCCTTGACCATCGAGAGGTCAGCCTCGCGGCCTTTCTTGGGAGTCGGGACGCAGATCACGAAGTAATCGGCCACCTCGGGCGTGCTGGAAACGCGCAGGTGACCCGACCGGATGGCGTCACGCAGGATGGCAGTGAGGTCTCTCTCGCGGACAGGCACGTTCCCGTGACGGATGGCTTCAATGACCTTCGATTGGATGTCGACGCCGAGCACATCGTCCCGGTGAAGCGCAAGCATCGCTGCAGTCGGGATCCCGATGTACCCGAGACCGAGGATGACCACACGCGGGTTTGCCCGCGCCCCCTTTCGATTCGAATGTCCCATGCAGAGAGGTCTCCCGGATTGCGGCTCCGATGCCGATGGCCGCGACTATGAAACTTTTTCGTCGGCTATCAGCGTGGATAATCTGCCCCCGTCACTGGCTCCAAACGAAGCGCCGGAATTCTGGGGAAGCGGCCGCGCCGGAACTCCCGCGACAATGGCGTCTGGCGGTACATCTCGCGTGACGACCGAACCGGCACCGACGATAGCCCGTGCGCCGACATTGACGCCCGCCAGGATGACGGAGTGCACTCCAATGAACGCGGACTCGCCGATTCGAGTGTCGCGCACGATGTCCGGTCCACCTCGCGCGTAGCTCAGTGACTCGTCGTGGGCTAGGACTGTTGATCTCGCGGCAACGGTGGCGTGACGTTCGATGTGAACCCGTTCGGGGTACAAGTGGTCGATTATTACCAGGTATCCGATCTCTACATCGTGGGAGATGTCCGCTCCCCTGAGACGATGAAACGCTGTTCGGAGTGGAGCCGAGAAACTGAACCAAGCTGGCAGAAGGAAGAGCGAAGATCGGGCGCGCTTGCCCAGAGGGCGATGAACCCGTGGTGGCATTCACCTTTCGAAACCTTGTGAAGTATTTATCACCAGCCGGCTCGTTCTCAAAAACGACAAAGCGCCGATTGTCCGCTTTCCTCGACGGATACCAACTCGTCGGTCGACTCCGCGACCGGCGGCAGGACAATGACTGCTCGCTCCTAACTGGCTCTCGCGCCGGTGATCGATGCTTTCAATCTCAGCAAGCTCGTCCGACAGCCAGGGAAGTCACCGGTTTAGCGGGTCTAGTGTGCCTAAACTGCACCGCAACGCCAGCGTTACCAGTCCTGCTAACGAGTCCGAACGGGTTAACTAGCAGGTCGGTCCGTCTTCCATGACCGTGGCAACCCTCTACAGCAGGGAGTTCTACAAGAGCCACGAGTATCGGTCCGATCAGGCCGCTCGGGTCATTGTTCCGCTCGTGGTCGACTTGGTGCGTCCGCAATCCGTCGTTGATGTCGGATGCGGCACGGGAGGTTGGCTTTGGCACTTCCAGGAGTGCGGCGTCGAGGAGGTTCACGGAATTGATGGGCAGTGGATTGATCCAGCCCTGTTGAAAATTCCCGGGGATCTTTTCGAAGTCGCGGATCTCTCGCGACCACTAGCCAACCCACGTATGTACGATCTCGTTGTTTCCTTGGAAGTTGCCGAGCATCTGCCGCCTTCCGCCGCAGACCAGTTTGTTCGGACTCTGACGTCGTTGGGCCGCGTCGTGCTCTTTTCCGCGGCGATTCCCCGACAAGGCGGGACGGGCCACTTGAACGAGCAGTGGCCCGAGTACTGGGCGGCTCGGTTCGAGTCCCGGGGCTACATCCCCATCGATTGCCTCCGCTGGAAGCTATGGCATCGGAGCGACTTGGCGGTCTGGTATATTCAGAACATTTTGTTCTATGTCGATCGAACCGCTTTGGCGAACTTCCCGGCCCTTGAGGCCCAAACCGGATCGCAGGTGTTTCCCCCTCTCGACATCGTGCACCCACGGCAATTTCTGGCTTCCACCGATCGCTCACAACATCCATTCCGAACTCTGACGGCTAGCCTCCGACGACGACTCGCACGGATTCCGACCCGCCTAAGGCGCGACCTGTAAAGTTGGCTGTGTTGCACCGTGGCCAAGAGACCGGCCATTTCACCCAGCTTGCAAGGCGCGACCTTGGACGGATGTGAGGCGTCCACAATCTGGGCAAGGTGCATTGTCCAAGCACGCCGAATGGTAAAAGGCCCCACAAACGCATCGTCCGGCTGGAATCGCGGGTGTGAGCGCATCGCCGCAAACCGAGCACCGCGTTTCAGCTAGTCTGCCGGTTGATGTTCGCGTCGGCGTTTCGCCCGGTTTGGTCGCGTCGCCAGGAACAGACTTGAGCAGGATTCCCCAAAAGAGACCGACCCAGGCCAGGAAAATGATCCACCCGGCGTAGGAGTGAGCGATCAGCATGTTTTGAAGGTCGGTCTCGGCCGTGTCTGTGTAATACCCGACGAGCACAATGATGACCATCCGCAGCACGTTCGCAAGATAGGAAGCTCCAAGGCCGAGCGCCAAGGTTATCCAGACTCGATGCGACAGTCTCCTATACTCTGTGAGGGCAAACGCGGCGAATGCGGACGCGAAGATTCCGAAAGAGTAGATACCCGAGCACGCCGTGGTGATGACAACCGTCACTTGCACCGGAAGATGCTGTGGCGTGAAGGTGAGTCCCGGCGCCGTCGAACCCGCGACTGCATGCACGGAATTCCCGACGCCGAGAAGTGATAACAGCGCACTGGCCTCGGGAGCGAGAGCAACCCAGGAGTACAGGTCAACCGAACGATTCGCGTCGGCGAAGTATGCCCGGGCCGCCATGAGTGGTACCACGAGTATTGCATTGAGGCAAAGGAAGAACAGCAGCACGAAGTCCCGTTCTCGCGCGAATCGGTCGGGCACGAATCTGTATCCAAGCAGACCGAAGGAGCCGAGCAGAACGATCGTATCCTCAGTCTGGAGGGCTGGTGTCGAGCTTAGCGTCACGTTGTACACGAGGTCGGCGACGATAATCGCGGAGCCGATGGCGGGGAAGAACGGCACCAGTCGTCCGTCCCATGTGAGATTCCGCAGCAGCCGGTCAGCCACGGATGTCGAGGCATCCCGGCTCGGGCGACTCGGGGTCCACACGGTCAATAGGAGCAACGTACCCCCGAACACTAGGAGAGGTAGGCCGAGCCACTCAAGAACCGCTTCCTTCGGTCGATCAATGAGGAGCGCGACGCCAGCGAACGTGATCAGCAAGCCGGCGAGGACAATTGTCCGGCGACGCTGATTCGCGATTATCGTTAAGGTCTCGAGCCACATCGGTTCTCGGATTCAGGAGCTCGTGCGCTTAAGAAAGCTCGCCGCCGGTTATCGAGGTCGCGAGACGTCGGACGATTCATATATCTACATCCCATACGACGCATCCGGTCCGCTCTATGAAGGTCGTCGGCGGCTCCGCGGTGGTCCCTCTCGCTCGCGGGATCGCCCATGAGCTCTCCGTCGCTTTCGTCGACGTCGCCTTCGAGAAGCATCCCGGTGGATTCCCCGACGGCGAACGGTACGTCCGCCTGCTAGGCCCCGTCTCGGGCGAGCATGTGGTCCTGGTCCAGACGACGCACCCGGATCCGAAGATTGTCGAGCTGCTCCTCTTGGCCGACGCGATCCGGGACGCAGGCGCCCGGCGTCTCACCGCCGTCGTCCCGTACTTTGGGTATGGCCGCCAGGACAAGCGATTCCTCGAAGGGGAGGCGGTCTCCGCGAAGACAATCGCGAAGCACATCGCGGTCGACTGCGACGAACTCCTGACGATGGCGATCCCGGCGAACCCGGAGATCCTCAAGACCTTCCCGCTCCCGACTCGCGAGGTGAGCGGTATGCCGGCGATCGGCCGCTACCTGAAGTCCGCGAAGGTCGACGTGCTCCTCGCACCCGACCAGGGCGCGCTTCGGCTCGCGAAGGAGGCGTCCTCGGTC
>Ga0209157_1001171_pt1 | contig 22192 bp, 21 predicted proteins | sample GraSoiAngelo_135_FD_185892 | JGI IMG/M metagenome (GOLD analysis project Ga0209157, IMG submission 185892) | Grasslands soil microbial communities from the Angelo Coastal Reserve, California, USA - 14_0929_05_40cm (SPAdes) (version 2) | ecosystem: Environmental > Terrestrial > Soil > Grasslands ...
AGGACCTCATCGATCCGGCCATCCTGCGGCCGGGTCGCCTCGACGTGAAGATCAAGATCGAGCGGCCGGATCGCGGCGCGGCGGGCGACATCTTCCGGAAGTACCTGACGACCCAGATCCCGATCGCCGAGTCGGAGAAGCGCCAGTGCGGCGGCGACGCCCAGGGCGCCATCGACACGATGATCGCGGCCACGGTCGAAGCGATGTACAGTCTCTCCGAGGAGAACCGTTTCCTGGAGGTGACCTACGCCAACGGCGACAAGGAGGTCCTCTACTTCAAGGACTTCTCCTCGGGCGCCATGATCGAGTCGGTCGTGCGACGGGCCAAGAAGCTGGCCCTCAAGCGGCTGATCGGCGGCGGCGAGAAGGGGATCAGCGCCGGCGACCTGCTCAATGCCGTGCGCGAAGAGTTCAAGGAAAACGAGGATCTGCCGAATACGACCAACCCCGACGACTGGGCCAAGATCGCCGGCAAGAAGGGCGAGCGGATCGTCTACGTGAGGCCGCTCATGGGCGACACCAACGAGAAGCAGAAGAACGTCGAGAAGGTCCTCACCACCGGCCACTATCTCTAGAAACGGGGGGAGGCACCTCGCGCGACGGCTCTGCCGGCTCACTCGATGCGGGCTCCATGGTCGCGAAGGTCTCGATCGTCTTCTCGCCCTCCTCATCCGCGATCAGCAGCAGGATGTAGATCCGCCCCCCGACGACTCGCGCCTTGTGCACCGTCACGACGGTCGGAGTAAACGCGATCGCGTGATGGAGGACGTCGCTGATCGCCGACTCGAGCGCATCCTTGAGCCGCGCATCGTCGGCAGCGGTCGCCACCGGGATCGACGTGGTCACCTCGACGACGTACGCCGTTGCCGTGCTCGTAAATGTCATGATGACGAGGCCGATGATCGCCGCGAGCCCGCTTTTCATGCCGTCCTCTTCTCGTGCGCAGGGGTTCGTCGCAGGAAGCGCTCGGGGCGTCTCGTGTCCAGCCGTTCGCGGCTCGAGCGCGATCGTCTCGACTCGTGCCATTCGAGAATAACCATCGTGACGATGATCAGTACCGAGTACAGCGCGAGCTGCGCCACAGCGTCTCCGAGCGCGCTACGTCGCCAGCGCGACGGTGATCGAGTCCATGTCCATCTTCCCCGCCCTTACGACGATCCGCGAGCGCCAAAGGTTACAGCGTTCAGCGCGGTAGGCTCTTTTCGATGATCCGCTGCTGGATTGCGGTCGTGAGGTCATAGCCGAGGTCCGGATTCGGTGGAGGCGACGGCTTCATCGCTCGCAGAAGGTCCTCGCGACGGCGTTTCCCCATGGACTCCTCGAGCCGTCGTTCGGCTTCGGTCATCGTCGCGTGCAATGGCGCCGGCGTGATGGTCGGCCGATCCGGCGGCGGCATCTCCTCCCCCCGGGCCGGAGCGGACACCAACAGGGGCCCCAGCACCACGGCCGCGACGATGTCGCGCATCGCTCGACCCTGCCGCGGCGGCTTGTCCCGACGCCGGTCGCGCCACGTGCCGCGCGACGGCAGCTGGGGTCGACGGAACTCCGCCGCGGGCACGACGCGTATGACGCGCCCCTCTCCGTCGAGAATCGTGCCTGGCGCGACGGATTCGTCGCGTGAAGGAAGCCTGCGGCCGGCCTTCATTGCATCGCGGCGGTCGCCCCCGGCGTCCTAAGGAGTGAAGAGCGGAGGTGAGGAGATGAAGCGTCTGGGTATCGCGATGCTGCTGGTCGTGATCGCGCTCAGCGGTGTCCGCGCCGCATTGGCGTACGACAGTCCTCCGACGACCGATCCCGACCCCATTGAGACCCCATAGCGTGAATGGGCCAGCAACCCTCCATGCTCCGGTGGCGTCAAAAGGAGTGAGAGAGGAGGTGAGTGTATGAAGCGCTTTGGTATCGCCCTGCTGTTGGCGCTCGTCGCGCTCAGTGGCGTCGGCACGGCATCGGCCTACAACGATGATTCGCCAGTGTCGGGGCCCGACGCCATCCAGGCGCCGTAGCGTCGGCGTGGGCGGGGATCACTTCCCCGCCCACCCGTCGGCGGCCGGGTTCGCCGCCTTAGCCTCTTCGCCGTGCGGTCCGCGCCTCGCGGAGGACCTCGCCGAGCCCGTACTTTTCGACCTTCAGGTAGAGCGTACTTTTCGAAATGCGGAGCTCCCTGGCGACCAGGGTGAGGTTGCCGTGACACGTCGCGATCGCCGAGCTGATGGCGTCGCGCTCGACCGCTTCCAGATTGGTGACCGTCCCGGAATGCGTCAGGACGTCGGGTTGAGGATTTGCTTCGGTGATCGAAACCGCAATCTCCGGAGGAAGGTCGGCCACAACGACGGCGTCACCCGTCGAGAGCATCACCATGCCTTCCACCACGTTCCGGAGCTCTCTGACGTTTCCCGGCCAAGCGTAACGGTCGAACGCGTCCAGGACTCCCGGCTCGAGGCGTTTCATCGGCACGCCGTAGCGGCGCGACACCTCGCTATTGAAGTGCTCGACGAGCGCCGGAATGTCTTCCTTGCGGTCACGCAGCGATGGAACGCGCAGTGCCGTCACTGACACGCGGTAAAACAGGTCCCGGCGGAAGCGACCGGCGGACACCTCCGCCCGTAGATCCTTGTTGGTCGCCGCCACCAGCCTGAACTCGACCTTTCGCGGCTTGCTATCCCCGAGCGGATACACTTCCCCGCCTTCCAGAACACGCAGGAAAACAGGTTGAACTTCGAGCGGCATGTCCCCAATCTCGTCGAGGAACAGGGTCCCGCCGTCGGCCGCTTCGATCTTGCCGACCATTCCGGAGCGCCTGGCGCCTGTGAACGCGCCGTCGACATAGCCGAAGAGCTCGCTGACCAGAATGTCGCGCGGCAGACCGCCGCAATTCAGAGCGATGAACGGGCCACCCCTGCGGCGCCCGCTCTCATGGATTGTTCGCGCAATCATGTCCTTTCCGACCCCGGTTTCACCCTGTAACAGCACGGGGACGTCCAGGTTCGCCAGCAGCCGAGCCTTCTCGGCGGCGTTCCGCAAGGCCTCGCTGCCGCCGATGATCGGGCCCACGCTGCCACTCGACTCGCCACCAGTTCCCAACGTTGCGGCTGGGGAATGGAGCGCGCGCCGGCCGGTTCTCCCCTGGGACGGTTCGGGGAGCACGACGATCGTCCCCAGCCGCTCTCCACCGCGAACGACCGGCTCGACCCACTCGGGGCGCAGCCATTCAGGGAGCGTCGCGCTGCCAGCTCGCATCTGGAGATCCGCGCTGAACGCACTGACGGCGTCGTCCCCGGAGTCCAGTCTGATGCCCATGGCCGCGAGCGAGCGACCGGCGGCGGTGTCGATACTGAGAAGACGTCCCCTGCGATCGAAGAACAGCAATCCGCCCGACGAGAGCCTCGAGAGGCGTCGCATGCCCGTCTCGAGCAAGTACTGTCGCAGCTCCATCTGTCGCGCTGAGAGCTGCGCTTCGATTCGTCCGGCCGTCATCACCGCCAAGGCGAGGAAATCGCGATGGAACGTGCGGCTGAGCCCCGAGACGTCCACCACTCCGATCACTTCGCCACGGGCTGGATCGCGCACGACGGCCGCGGAGCATGTCCACGGCTTGATTCCAGCGCAGAAGTGCTCTGCCGCGTGGACCTGGACCGGCTCTCCGATGGACAGCGCGGTGCCAATCGCGTTCGTGCCGCAGGCGAGCTCATCCCAGTTCGCCCCGGGCACGAGCCGGACGTCCTGAGCCGCTTCGAGCGTACCTTGATCGCCCGCCGTTTCCAGAATGACCCCGGTCGGATCGGTCAGGATCATCATGGTCCCCGAATCCGACAACAAGCCATGGGCTTGCTTCATGATCGGGACGCTTGCATCGATCAAATCGTGATGTCGGTGTTGCAGTGTCCTGAGATTGTTCTCCGTGGCCGGCTCTCGAGCTCGCGAGCGCCCTGGGTCGATACCGGCCGAATGACAGCGAGACCAGGACTGCTCGATCACGCCGCGGACGACGTTGGGCGGCAGTTCGGCCTGGCGCAGGAACCGATCCCATGCCGCCATGATCTGCTGCTCTTGACCAGGGTGAGGCGAACCCGAGAAAGCCTCACGTGACTTCATCGCGTTATAAGGTACACCCCCCGAGCGTCAGGATCGCCTTGGCGTTGGGATGCCGAGGCATGCTCGTCGGATTCCGCCGCCTCGCGCAGGATGCCGCCCCAACGTTCGTCTCACTTCACCATCGTGTCGGTCAGCCGCTTCCGCAGGAACAACCGGGCGCGATGCACGCGCGTCTTCACGTTGGGAACACTGAGGCCCAGGGCTTCGGCGATCTCGACGTTGGACAATCCCTCGATGTCGCGCAGCACGACCACGGATCGATAGTCCGCTGGTAATTCATCGAGTGCGGAGGTCAGCGCGATCCGCAAGTCAGGCGGAAGCGACTCGCCGTCCACTCGCATGGACCAGTCGGCGCCTGGCGCAACGTGGCGGCCTTCCTCATCGAAAAACGGCAGCACCTCGTCCAATGAGAGGTCGGACGGTCGACCGCGCCGGCTGCGAATCTTTTGATAGGCGGCGTTCGCGATGATCCGATAGAGCCAGGAGCCGAACGCGGCCTCACCTCTGAAGGTCTCGATCTTCCGGACCACCGTCCAGAACGCGTCCTGCACGACCTCCTCGGCATCCTGCCTGTTTCCGGTAATACGAATCGCCAGGCGATACGCGCGGTCACCGTACGTCGTGATGAGATGGTCCGCTGCGTTCGGGTCACCGCGACGGAGGGCCTCGACCAGCCTGCGATCGCGATCGACTTTCGGGACGGTCCCCTGAGCGTGCTGCCTCATGACGGCATTGGCAGCACTCGCTCCCCGCCCCCCTTGAACGACGCCGCTGTGCCGCGGATCGAGAATCGCTTCTAGCTGCGCCATGGTCATGACCTCCCTGTCCCGACCGACTCGCCAGCACTTCCATCGATACGACGTCTAGCGCATCGCAACAGTCGTGCCGTACGGGACCTCGCGAGACGCCGACTCCAAGCGGTTGGTTTTTCAGCGAAGGCACTTCGAGACGCATGACGCGGACGTCGGTCGTGCGTGCGAGAGTCGGACGACGGCCGAAATTCGGACGCCGCGCAGCCGAGATTTCTTGCGGCCTGGGGTGAATCGGCCGCGACCCCGTAGCCGTCCCACAGTGTGGAGGGAGAAAGCGAGGCGTCGGCATGGACAAGCGTTCACGTCCAAAAAAGGCGGCCTTCGTGGCGCTCGCCGCACTGGCGATCGTGCTTGCGGTCAGCGTGCCCATCCAGGCGGCAGGCGTTGGCCACGGTTTCGGGGGCGGTCACCCCGGTGGCGCCGCCATGCACCATGGCTTCGAGGGACACCACTTTGAGGGCCACCGGTTCGACGGGCACCACTTCGACGGGCGCGTACATGGTCGCTTCGGGTTCGGGTTGGGGCTCGGCTTCCCTGACTACGGTGACTACCCGCCAGCCTACACGTACGAGGCTCCGGCCTACTGGTACTACTGCCCGAGCTACGGGGCGTACTACCCGAGCGTGGGGAGTTGCCCTGAGGCGTGGGTGCCGGTACCGGCTTCATGACGCCAGCCCGGAGCGTGGCCGCGCTCGTGAGTGACGGCGGCCCGCTCCGGCTGCTGCAACCGTCCCGCGCTCTCTGCCGTCTGAAGACGGTGGAGCGGGACGACTTGATCAGAGGCCATCGCTGACGTATGTGGATCGTCAGGGTCGCTCTCCACCGTCCCTACACCTTCATCGTGCTCGCCCTGCTCATCCTCATCGCGAGCCCGGTGGTCCTCCTCCGCACGGCCACCGACATATTCCCGAGCATCGACATCCCGGTGATCGCGGTGGCCTGGCAATTCACCGGCCTCAATCCGGAAGAGATGGAAGGACGGATCACGACACAGTACGAGCGAATCCTGACGACGACCGTCGACAACATCGAGCACATCGAATCGACGACGGTGAACGGCCAGGCGATGGTCAAGATCTTCCTGCAGCCGAATGCGCACCTCGACACCGCCAACGCGCAGGTGACGGCGGTGTCGCAGACCATCCTGCGCCAGCTCCCGCCCGGCATCCAGCCGCCCCTGATCATCAACTACAGCGCGTCGACGGTGCCCATTCTCCAGCTCGCCCTGTCGGGACTCTCCGAGTCGGAGCTCAACGACGTCGGCCTCAACTTCCTGCGGACCCAGCTCGTGACCGTCCCTGGCGCCTCGATCCCGTACCCGTACGGCGGCAAGCAGCGCCAGGTCATGGTCGACCTGGATCAGCGCCTGCTCCAGTCGAAAGGGCTCTCCCCCACCGACGTCGTGACGGCCCTCGGCCAGCAGAACATCGTGCTGCCGTCCGGCACAGCGAAGATCGGCGAGTTCGAATACGACGTCGCCATGAACGGCAGCCCCCGGACCGTCGCCGAGCTGAACGACCTGCCGATCAAGGTGGTCGGAAATTCGACGATCTACCTCCGGGACGTCGCCCAGGTGCGCGATGGGTTCGCGCCCCAGACGAACGTCGTCCGGCGGGATGGCCGCCGGGGCACCCTCGTCACTATTCTGAAGACCGGCACGGCGTCCACGCTCGACGTCGCGGCCGGGATCCGCGCGCGCCTGGCCCGCGTGATGGCGACCCTTCCGCCGCAGGTCCAGGTCCAGCCGCTCGCCGACCAGTCCATCTTCGTGCGGGCGGCCGTTAGCGGGGTGATCCGGGAGGCGGTGATCGCCGCCTGTCTCACCGCCATGATGATCCTGCTCTTCCTCGGAAGCTGGCGGAGCACCCTCATCATCGCGGTGTCCATCCCGCTCTCGATCCTGGCGTCCGTCATCACCCTCAGCCTGCTCGGAGAGACCATCAACATCATGACGCTGGGCGGGCTCGCGCTCGCCGTCGGCATCCTCGTCGACGACGCCACCGTCGAGGTCGAGAACATCAACCGCAACCTCGACATGGGCAAGCCGGTCATCCAGGCGATCCTGGACGGCGCCCAGCAGATCGCGGTGCCGGCACTCGTGTCCACCCTGTGCATCTGCATCGTGTTCCTGCCGATGTTCTTTCTGGGCGGGGTCGCCCGCTACCTCTTCGTCCCGCTGGCGGAGGCGGTGGTTTTCGCGATGCTCGCGTCGTATCTCCTGTCGCGGACGCTGGTGCCCACGATCGCCCGTTACCTGCTCCACCCGCCAGTCGAGGGGGCGGCGCCGTCACGCAACCCGCTGGCCCGCGCGCAGCAGTCGTTCGAGCATGGGTTCGAGCGTGGCCGCCTCGCCTACCGGCGACTGCTCATGCTGCTGGTCGGCCGACGCATCGTGTTCATCCCGGTGTTCCTGGCCGTCTGTCTCTCGGCCTTCCTGCTCGCGCCGCGACTCGGCGAGAACTTCTTCCCGGACACCGACAGTGGGCAATTCACCCTGCACCTGCGGGCCCAGACCGGAACTCGCATCGAAGAGACCGCCCGTCTGACCGACGTCGTTGAACAGGCGATTCGGCGCGAGATCCCCGCCGGCGAGGTGGGCGTGATCATCGACAACATCGGGATGCCGTACAGCAGCATCAACTGGATGCACAGCGCGTCCGGCGTCATCGGCGCCGCCGACGCGGACGTCCTCGTCTCCCTGAAGGCCGACCATCGACCGACCGCGGATTACGTCCGGGCCCTTCGGCAGAAGTTGCCGGAGGAGTTCCCCGGCGTAACCTTTTACTTTCTGCCCGCGGACATCGTGACGCAGATCATCAATTTCGGTCTGCCGGCGCCGATCGACATCCAGATCGAGGGCGCGGACATCCAGGGCAATCGCCGGGCCGCCGACACGATGCTGAACGAGCTCCGTCAGGTGCGCGGTCTGGTCGACCTCCGGGTCCATCAACGCTTCGACTACCCGAAGTTCGACGTCGCCATCGACCGCACGAAAGCGGGACAGGCCGGATTCACTGCCCGGGACCTCGCCAGCAGCCTGCTCGTCTCCCTGAGCGGCAGCTTCCAGACCACGCCGACCTTCTTCCTGAACTGGCAAAACGGCGTCAACTACAACCTCGCGACCCAGACCCCGCAATACCGGATCCAGTCGCTGCACGACATCCAGAACATCCCGATCACCAGCCCCAGCACGACGCGGCCCGGTATCCTCGCCGACGTCGCGTCGATCACGCGCGCCAGCGAGACGGCCGTGCTATCGCACTACGACATCCGCCGCGTCGTGGACATCTACGGCGCCGTGCAGGACCGCGACCTCGGTGCCGTCGGCCGCGACGTCGCGCGGATCGTCGACGCGAACCGGCCACTCCTGCCCCGGGGCAGCTTCCTCACCGTGCGCGGGCAGCTTCAGACGATGTGGACGTCGTACGTCGGGCTGTTCGTGGGGCTCGGATTCGCGATCGTCCTCGCCTACCTGCTGATCGTCGTGAACTTCCAGTCCTGGCTCGATCCGTTCATCATCATCACTGCGCTGCCGGCGGCCCTCGCCGGGATCGTGGTCTTCCTGTTCCTGACCGGGACCACGCTCAGCGTCCCTGCGCTCATGGGGGCCATCATGAGCATCGGTGTCGCGACGGCCAACAGCATCCTCCTCGTGTCCTTCGCCAAAGAGCGGCTCGGCGAGCACGGGGATGCCACGACGGCCGCCATCGAGGCCGGCTTTACCCGATTCCGCCCCGTGCTGATGACCGCCCTCGCCATGATCATCGGCATGGTGCCGATGGCGCTCGGGCTCGGGGAAGGTGGCGAGCAGAACGCGCCGTTGGGACGGGCGGTCATCGGCGGTCTGTTGTGTGCCACGGTCGCCACCCTCGTCTTCGTGCCGGCGGTGTTCGCTCTGCTGCATGGGCGACGCTCGTTCGGAGCCTCGTGATGACGACCGATCCCTCGAGCGAAGTCGTGACCACCGTCGCGGATGAGCATCAGCGCTCGCCGCGCGTTCTTCCCGCTTTCCTCGTCGGTCTAGCGATGGTGGCGGCCGCCCTCGGTCTCGGCGTCTATTCGGGCGTCCGCGCCCGGACCGCGGCCGACGCCGCGCTGGGGCAGGCCACCGCGGACGCCGCCGTGTCGGTCGTGAGCGTGGTGTCTCCGCAGGCGACCGCAGCGACGCAGGAGATCCGCCTGCCGGGCACGACCCAGGCCTTCACCGACGCGCCGATCTTTGCCCGCACCAGCGGCTACGTGAAGGCCTGGTACTTCGACATCGGCGCACACGTCAAGCACGGGCAACTCCTCGCGGAGATCGAGGCCCCCGAGGTGGATCAGCAGCTCCAGCAGGCCCGGGCCGACCTCCAGACGGCGCAGGCCAATCTGCGGCAAGCCCAGATCACCGCCGACCGCTGGCAGGCGCTCCTGGAGACCGACTCGGTCTCCAAGCAGGAGACGGACCAGGCGGTGAGCACCCTCAGTGCATCCAAGGCCACCGTGGATTCGAATGCCGCGAATGTCCGCCGACTCGAGGAGCTCCAGGGGTTCCAAAAGATCTATGCGCCGTTCGAGGGAGTCATCACCGCTCGCAACGTGGACATCGGGGTCCTGATCAATGCAGGATCGAATACCTCGGGCCGGGAGCTGTTCCACATGACCGCCATCGACACGCTCCGCGTGTTCGTGGCCGTCCCCGAGGTCTACTCGCGAGCGGCCCGCCCCGGAAGCAGCGCGACCCTCACCCTCGACGAGTTCCCCGGGCGGTCGTTCAAGGGCACGCTCGTGAGGAACGCCAACTCGATCGACCCCGCCTCCCGCACGCTGCTGATTGAGGTGGACGTCGACAATCCACGCGGAGAGCTGCTGCCCGGGGCCTACGTCTTCGTTCACCTCGAGCTTCCCAAGCAGGTTGCGTCGGCCACGATTCCCGCCAACGCGCTGCTCTTCCGCGCCGAGGGATTACAGGTCGGGGTCGTCCGGGATGGCCGGGCGCAGCTCGTTCCGGTCACGATCGGGCGTGACTATGGCACCACCGTGGAGATCGTCGCCGGTCTGCAGCCGACCGACCGGGTCATCGTCTCGCCATCGGACTCGCTCACCAGCGGCACCCGCGTGCGGATCGCGGGCGCGCCCGCCGGCACCCGGCCATGAGAGCACGAGCCGCCGGCCTGGCCGGGCTCGCCGCCCTCTTGCTCGGCGGCTGCATGGTCGGCCCGGACTACACGAAACCGTCGGTGCCCATGACGTCTATATATAAGGAAGCGGACGGGTGGAAGGTTGCGCAGCCAGGCGACCACCTGCCGCGGGGGCAGTGGTGGGTGATCCTCGGGGATCCCGAGCTCCACGCGCTGGAGGAGCAAGTCGCGGCCGCCAACCAGAATCTCAAGATCGCCGAGGCGAGGTTGCGTGAGGCCCGGGCCTTGGTGCGTTTCAATCGGGCCGCGCTCTTTCCCACGATCTCGGCCGGTGTCGGTATCAGCTCCATCCGTGACTCCGCCAATCGCCCCTTCCTGACGCCGAACGTGAACACGGGCAGCTCCGGCGACCTCCTCTTCTCGCTCGACATGTCGTACGAGATCGACCTGTGGGGGCGCGTGCGCCGGACGGTGGCGGCGGCCCGCAACGAGGCCCAGGCCACCGCCGCCGATCTCGAGACCGCGCGGCTCAGTCTCCAGGCCGAGCTGGCGATGGACTACTTCGAGCTGCGGGCCGCCGACGCCCAGAAGCAACTCCTGGACGCGACGGTGAAGGCCTTCGAGGCGGCGCTTCGGCTCACGACGAACCGCTTCCAGGGCGGCGCGGCCCCGAAATCCGACGTCGCTCAGGCCCAGACCCAACTCGACACCACGCTGGCGCAGGCCACCGACGTCACGGTGCAACGCGCGCAGCTCGAGCACGCCATCGCGACCCTCATCGGCAAACCGCCCGCGGCCTTCAGCCTGTCGCCCCGTCCGCTCGACACCCCGCCGCCAGATATCCCGGTGGGTCTTCCGTCCCAGCTGCTGGAGCGCCGCCCGGACATCGCGGCCGCCGAGCGCCGGGTCGCCGAGGCCAACGAGCAGATCGGCATTGCCAAAGCCGCGTACTATCCGACGCTGATGCTGAACGCCTCGGTCGGATTCGAGGGAAGCTCGTTCGGGAACGTTCTGAACGCGTCGAGTCTCCTGTGGGCCGTGGGGGCATCGATCACGCAGACGATCTTCGACGGCGGGCGCCGGCGGGCCACGTCCGACGCGGCGCGCGCCGCCTACGATGCGACCGTCGCAGGCTACCGCCAGACCACCCTGACCGCTTTTCAGCAGGTCGAAGACAACCTCGCCGCGCTGCGCATCCTCGAGCAGGAGGCCCAGCAGCAGCGACGCGCCGTCGAGTCTGCGCAGCAATCGCTCCAGCTCTTCACCAACCGTTACCGGGGCGGGGTCGACAACTACTTGCAGGTGATCACGGCGCAGACCGTGACCCTCTCCAACCAGCGCAACGAGATCGACATCCTCCGCCGTCGCATGGACGCCAGCGTGCTGCTGGTGAAGGCGCTCGGTGGCGGCTGGGACGTGGCCGAGCTACCGAAACCATAGCGGAGCTGGGTGCCTCTGGGAATTGGCGCGCCCCGCAATCCACCGCGGATGAGGATGTAACATGGCCGACTGGGTACGCGAGCTTCCGATCCACATCGAGGCGTTGAAGGAGAGTTCATGAAGACTCGCTCGTACGTCCTGCTGTTCGTGCTGCTCGGTGTGACCCTCTCGGTTCTGTGGATGGGACAGGCCGCTTCGGCGGACAAGGTCATCGTCGCGCGAGCTGCGGACGTCGACGGAGCGAGCGTGCACTATCTCATGGCCGGTCGTGGCGCACCGGTCATCCTCCTTCACGGCTACACGCAGACGTCGCGGATGTGGCGACCGATCATCCCCATACTCGCGGAAAAATTCAGGGTGATCGCACCCGTCCTGCCCGGGATTGGAGACTCCGACATCCCGCGCGGCGACGTTGACATGACGACGGCAGCCACCCGCATCCGCGCGCTCGTGGTGATGGACGCGTTTCTACCAGGCGTGGGCGGATGGGAGAGCGTGTACAACAACCCGGGTATCTGGCATTTCCGCTTCAACGGGCCGACGCCCGAAGCGCTGGTCCGTGGACGCGAGCGCGCGTACTTCGAGCACTTCTGGAATGATTTTGCCGCCGACAAGACACGGTCCATCCCCAACGCCGATCGAGCCGCCTACACGGCGGCGTACGCCAGGCCAGGACGGATGCGTGCGAGCTGGGCGTACTTCGTGTCGTTCCCGAAGACGGCGAAGGACTTCGCGCAGCTCTCCGAGCGGAAGCTGCCGATGCCAGTGCTCGCAATCGGTGGCGCCAAGGCGAATGGCGAGCTGCTCGCTCAGCAGATGAAGCTCGTCGCCTCGGACGTGACGGTCGTCGTGCTCAGCGACACCGGCCACTGGGTGCTCGAGGAACGGCCGAAAGAGACCACCGAAGCGCTGATGAAGTTCCTGTGAGCTAGGGTCCTCCGCTCGAGATCACGTCAAAGGACGCGACGCTGATCTGGTAGGCCGTTGCGCCCGGGATCGCCGGTGCGGTGAAATAGCCGCGATCGCCCGGAGCGATGTCGCCGAACGTCCAGCCAAAAGCCTGGGCGATTGAACGCCCACCGCCATCCAGGCCATCGATCTGCAGCCGCACGTTCGTGACCCGGAACGGCGATGCGTTCTGGACGTAGCCTTCGATCGTCGGCACCGAGCCGTACCCGCGGTTGTTCCAGGTGACGTGAAACCACGGTGCCGGTGATCCGCCGAAGTTCTGGGCCCACGCCGTCGTCGACACGGCGAGGATCAGCATGATCCAGGCTCGACTCACGGGCCTCCTCCCCGGCCCTGGTCGTAGGCGAAGATGGTCACGCGATAATTCGCCGCCGGCTCCACCCGCACGTCGAAATGCACGGTCTCGAACGGTCCGATGTTGCCGCCGAGCCAGATGACGCGCTGGCTGAGGATTCCGCCCTGATCGTCGAGTCCTTCCACGAGGAGTTGAACGCGGCTGGCGGTGGCACCGTACCGGTTCTGCACGCTGCCGCTCACGACCCTGCGACCGCTCTGCGTGACGGGCTGCCAGTTGATGGTGAAGTACCGCTCCCATCCGGGCAGGATGGAATGAAGCTCGCGGGTGGGCGCCGCTGGCGTCGCTCCCGTCGACGCACCGGCGACCCCGCCGATCAGCACCATCGCGGCCAGCACGTTGGTGGCTTTCATCGCAATCGTCCCACGGACGTCGCGAACGCGACGTAGGGCGGCACACGCTGAACCGATGTGGCGATGACGCGGTCCCTCGCTTCCGAAACCGTTCCAATCACGAGGACGCGGTCGCCCGTCACCAGCCCGTGGTACTCATCCTGATCGACGTGCGACAGATCGACGTTGATGGCTGCCGGACCACCGGCTGCGATGACCGCACCTTCCAGGCCAATCACCATGACCTGCCCGGCAATCCACTCCACCCGTCCCACAAGAAGGATCGGAATGTCTTCCGCTGCGCCAACGCCGACCCACAGCACCGACATCAAGCCGACGCCGACGAGCGCGATCGCAAGTGCCTTGCTGAATCCACGTCGGTTCGTCATGCTCCCAAGCCTCGATGCGCCAACGCGCGCCAGGCGCTTACCCTTCGTGCGCAACCAACGGCGTGTTGCCCAGATGCTCGGAAGCGAACCAGACCTGCAGCTCGTTCGTCCGAATGACCTCGCTCACGAGGAGGTCGTTGGTGCCGTCATCACCCGCCTCTGCCGCTTGCCGCGCCATCGCCCTCGCCTCCTTCAGGACGATTTCGTGGGCATGGAGCAGTCGGGCGATTTGCGTGGGAACCTCCTCCCGGCCTCGCGGCGGCCGCGGGATCAGCGTCATCTCGGCCACGTCGTGGGCCATGGCAATGCTCACGCCGCCAAGCGACTGGATCCGCTCCGCGATGGCGTCGACCATCCCGCTCTGTTCATTGAAGTGCTTGTCGAAGAGCAGGTGGAGCTGGTAGAAGGTTGGCCCGCTGACCTGCCAGTGGTGCTTCTTGTACAGATCCCGCAAGGTCATGGTGTCGACCAGCAGCTGGTTGAGATTCTCTGCGCTGATGCCGCGAACCGACGCGTCGAGCGCGATGGAAACGTGAGCCACCGTCCCGTAGTGCTGGAGCTCCTTGGGGTGCGGGGTGTACCGCTCGGTCAGCGTGAGGCTGTCCTGTCGCTTGCTCATGATCCGTCATCCCTCCGATATTGAGACGCCGAGCCGCGTGCCGTCGTTGCACTGCGACCCTTATCCATCGGGTCGCATCTCAAGGATGTGAGCCTTTGTGCCTGTTGCGGGCAGCGCGTCGGCGACAGCGGCGATCTCTGCGGCTACCACGTTCTCGGTGACGGCAGTGACTGGGCGACCGGTAACCGGATCATGTGCGACTTCGTTCACCGGGGCATCGTTCCACTCACGCCACGTGAGGTCACCTACACCTCGATCGACGTTCTCGGGATGGAGCTGGTCCTGGCGGCATAGGCGGGGCCTCGCCAGGCCCCGCCCGTGTCTACTCACGGTTTCTATGCAGACATCCTTCGCTCCTACACCTTCAGCTGATCGCGGATCGGGAGGCGGCGGATTCTCTTGCCTGTCGCCGCGAAGATCGCGTTGCACAACGCGGGCGGGATCGGTGGCACGCCGGGTTCGCCGACACCGCCCATCGGCTTGTCGTAGTCACCGGGGACGATGTGCACGCGGATCACCCGCGGTGCCGCGTCCATGCGGGTGACCTCGTAGGAGTTGAAGTTGTCCTGCTCCACGCGGCCGCCCTTGAAGCTGATCTCGCCGAGCGTCGCGACGCCGACGCCCATCACGCAGGCACCCTCCATCTGCGAGCGCACCCGGTCAGGGTTGACGGTAGCGCCACAGTCGATTGCCATGTCGACCCGCGGAATCGTCACCACACCCTTGTCGTCGACGGCCACCTCCACGACCGCAGCGATGTAGCTCACGAAGCTGTAGTGCGCGGCGATGCCCAGTCCGCGGCCCTTGGGCAGCTTCTTGCCCCAGCCGGACTCGCGGGCGACGGTCTCCACCACGCGCCGCAGCCGGCCGGTGTCGACCGGATACCGCTCGGGCGACTCGCCGTGGTTCCACGCGTCGCCAAGCAGCTCCGGACTGACCTGGCGGGCCGGGCCGATCACCTCCAGCAGGAAGTCCTTCGGGTCACGGCCGGCGGCTGCGGCCAGCTCGGCAACGAACGACTGGACGGCGAACGCGTGGGGAATGTTCGAGACCGAGCGGAACCAGCCGATCCGCGTGTGGGCGATCGCCTCGGGATTCTCGATCCGGACGTTGGGAATCGCGAACGGCACGTTGATGACGCCCATGCCCAGCTCGAAGGGCGCCTCGTTCTTCGCCGCCGCATTGAAGGTGGAGATGATCGTCGGCGCCACGCTACGATGCAGCCAGGCAACTGGCTTGCCCAGCCCATCGACGCCCGCCTCGAGGTGCTCGACCGACACCGTGTGGTAGTAGGAATTGTGCAGGTCGTCCTCGCGCGTCCACGTCACCTTGACGGGCTTGCCGTCCATCGCCTTGGAGAGCACGGCCGCCTCGATGGCGTAGTCCGGCTTGGATTTGCGTCCGAAGCCGCCACCGAGCAGCGTGACGTGCACGGTGACGTCGTCCGCTGACATGCCCAATCGCTTCGCGACCAGGTCACGCGCCGCCTGAGGCGATTGGAAGCCGCCCCAGACCTCGCACTTTCCGTTCGCGATGCGCGCGGTCGCGGCAGGCGGTTCCATCGTCGCGTGCGCGAGATGGGGAACGTAGTACTCGGCCTCGTGGCGACGCGCGGCGCTGGCCGCGGCGGCCGCGAAGTCTCCGTCGTTGCGGACCACCTTGCCGGGCTTGCGCGCCGATTCCTCCAGCGATGCCTTGAACGCTGTCGAGTCGTACCCGGCATTCGGGCCATCGTCCCAGGTGATCTTGAGCGCCCGGCGGCCCTGCATGGCCGCCCAGGTGTTGCGGGCGAGGACCGCAACGCCACCCACCGGATTGAAGTGGGCGGGAGGCGGACTGTCCTCGATCTGCACGACACGCTCGACGCCCGGCACCTTGAGCGCTTCGGCGGAGTCGAAGCTCGCCACCTTGCCGCCGTACACGGGGGGACGCGCCACCACGGCGTAGAGCATCCCATCGAGCCGGGTATCGATGCCGTACTGCGCCTTCCCGATGACGATGTCGCGGCCATCGACCAGCTTCAGCTGACCCTTCCCGATGTAGCGGAACTGTTTCGGATCCTTGAGCCGCAGCGTCTCCCGGGCCGGGATGGGCTGACTGGCGGCAGCCTTCGCCAGCGATCCGTACCCGAGGCGCCGTCCGGTGGGACGATGCACGACCTCGTGGTTCCTGGCTTCCACCTCGGTCACGGGCACCTTCCAGCGTTCGGCGGCGGCTGCCTCCAGCATGGCGCGCGCCGCGGCGCCGCAGCGGCGCATGGGCTCGAAAAAGTGCCGGGTGCTCCGAGAGCCGTCGGTGTCCTGGTTGCCGAAGCGCTTCTCGTCGCCGGGCGCTTGCGCAACGCGGACGCGCTTCCAGTCGGCCTCGAGCTCGTCGGCCACGATCATGGGCATGCCGGTCCTGACCCCCTGCCCCATCTCGGATCGATGGCAGACGATCGTGACCGTGCCGTCCTCGGCGATCGACACGAAGGCCAGCGGGTTGTCGACCCAGCCGTTGGGCATCCCATCCGCGCCGTACTTCTTGGCCTCCTGAGCCGATGCCGCCGACGGATATCCCACCGCGAGCACGAGCCCGCCGAGCGAGATGCCTTGAAGGAACCGGCGCCGGCTCACGTTGGCCACGATCAACGGCGCGTTCATCGCGTCCCTCCCTGCTTCGCCGCCGCCTGCTTGACCGCGGTGCGGATCCGCGTGTAGGTCCCGCAGCGGCAGATGTTGCCGCTCATGGCCTCGTCGATCTGGGCGTCGGTCGGCTTCGGCGTGCGCTTGAGGAGCGCGGCCGCGGACATGATCTGACCGGCCTGGCAATAGCCGCACTGAGGCACGCCCACGTCGACCCACGCCGCCTGCAGCGCCTTGCCGACCGCGTCCGTCCCGACCGCCTCGATGGTGACGACCTTCTTGTTCGCCACCGCCGAGATCGGGGTGAGGCAGGAGCGCACGGCTTGACCGTCGACGTGGACGGTGCAGGCGCCACAGAGCGCCATCCCGCAGCCGAACTTGGTCCCGGTCAGGCCCATCTCATCTCGCAGCGTCCACAGCAGGGGCGTCTCTCCGGGCACGTCGACGCTCTGCCGCTTGCCGTTGATGTCGAGCTGGATCATCGCTGCTCTCCTCTTGTCATCGAGCCGTCACGGCGAACTGCGCCGCGAGTCGCGCAACTGGCGATGCCTACTTCTTGACGCAACGAGCGTCCGCCCTCTGAAGCTCGCCGATCTTCTGGTCATCGAACGGGATAGGAGCGCACCCGTGCCCCTTTTCGCACACGAAGTCGAACCTGGCCGCCGGCTGATGGCAACTGAGGCACGTCCTGCCTTGCGCGAGGTTGACGACGTTGTCTCCCCGATCCCTGATCCTGGTGCCGGCCTCGGAGACGTCCAGAGCGAAGAACTCCCAGCCGTTCGTCCTGGGAAATTTCTCACGCGGATGCTTCACCATCGCTTCGAAAGGGACAAGCTGCAGGATCGTGCCAACGGGGTACTCCCTGTCCGGTTTGCTGTCGCGGAAGATACGCATGGCCTCGTTCAACTTTTTCGGATCAGCGTGCTTGATGCGGGTATTTCTGACCTTTGGCCAGTCGAGGATGCAGCCAAAGGTTTGCTCGGAAACGGCAATGTCGTCCGCGGACGCGCTGTACACCATGCAGAAGCCAAGTCCCGCCGCCAGGAGGCCCCGCTTGACCACACGAGCCGAGAGTCTACCCACGAGCGCGTGTCGCATCACCGCTGCCACAGGATCTCGTGGGCCTCGAGGGGCACCACGGCCGCGGGATGGGAGGGCACGAGCCGCGGCGTATAGTCGCCGGGGGCTCGCACGGCGGGAATGCTGACGCTGTACTCGTAGCCGTTGACCGGGCCGTCGAGCTTACGGCCACGGACCATCACGTGCCGCTCCGGCCCCTTGCCATTTGCCGCTTCGGCGTAGAGCTCGACGCGGACGGCATCGGCGTCGAGACGACCAAGGAAAACCTCGACGCTGATGTCGTGTCGGGTGTCCTGCGTCGCCGCCCGAAGTGTGCCGAAGCGCGCGTCGGGCCAGTACTGGGCGAGATCGCGCGCCCAGCGTACGAGCTGCCTCCCTAGCTCCCCCTTGTCGGCGCACCGCGCGCGATAGCGCGTCGCCGCTGCAACGTAATAGCTGTCCGCGTATTCCCGCACCACACGATTCGTCGAGAATCGGGGGGTGAGTCGAGCCATGCTCGCACGCATCTTCGCGATCCAGGCGTGCGGAATCCCGCGCTCGTTTCGCGTGTAGAAGGCGGGCACGACCTCACGCTCGAGCAGCGTATACAGGGCGTCGGCCTCGACGGCGTCCCAGCCAGGATCGTCGCCATGCTCCTGGCCATCGCCCAGCGCCCAGCCGACCTCCGGCTCGTACGCCTCGGCCCACCAACCGTCGAGCTCCGAGAGATTCAGGCCGCCGTTGACGAGCACTTTCATCCCGCTCGTTCCACTGGCTTCCCACGGCCGCCGCGGCGTATTCACCCAGACATCGACGCCGCGCACGAGGTGCTCGGCCAGGAGCATGTCGTAGTCTGCGATGAAAATCACCCGGTGGCGAACGTCCGGACGGCGAATGAACTGGATCCACGCCCGGATCAGCTCCTGCCCACCATGATCGGCGGGATGCGCCTTGCCGGCGATGACGAGCTGGACCGGCTGCTCCACGTTCGTCAGGATCCGGAGCAGCCGGCCCGGATCGTGGAGCAAGAGATTGGGACGCTTGTAGGCGGCGAACCGTCGCGCGAATCCGAGCGTGAGTACCGTGGGGTCCAAACCTACGCACATCGCCGACGCCTCGTCCGCTGGTAAGCCCATGACGGCAACCTGCTGCACGGTGCGCTCGCGGGCGTAGTCGACGAGGACCTTGCGCGCGGCGGTACGGAGACCCCACAGCTCGGTGTCGGACGCGCTCGCCGCGTCGCGCTCGATCGACTCCAGCGTTTGGCGCCACCGCTCCGTTCCGCACGTCTTCGTCCACAACGCGTCCGCCTCCGGGGACTCCCATGACGGCGTGTGGATGCCGTTGGTGACGTGGGCCACCGGAACCTCGACGTTCGGCCAGCGAGGAAAGAGCGACTGGAAGATGCGCCGGCTCACCTCGCCATGGAGGCGGCTCACGCCGTTGACCGCGCCGCTGCCCCTGACCGCGAGATACGCCATGTTGAATGGTTCGTTGGGGTCGTCGGGATTCTCCCGGCCGAGCGCCAGGAGGTCGCGCAGCGAGACGCCGAGGCGTTCCTCGGCGTAGTGCCGGAGCAAGCGCTCGATGAGGGCCGGCGAGAAGCGGTCGAACCCCGCCGAAACCGGGGTGTGCGTGGTGAAGACGTTGCCCGCGCGGGTGGCCGCCAGCGCGGCGTCGAAGGGACACCGGCTGTCCTCCATGAAACTGCGGGCGCGCTCCAGCACGGCGAAGGCCGCGTGCCCCTCGTTGAGATGGCAGACCTCGGGCTCGAGCCCGAGCGTTCGCAGCAACCGCCAGCCGCCGATTCCCAAAAGAAGCTCTTGCTGCAGCCGGAGATCCGCGCCGCCTCCGTACAGCTCGCTGGTGATGCCCCGGACAGCCGGCGGATTCGCGGGGTCGTTGCTGTCGAGCAGATAGAGGACCACACGACCGACCTGAACCTGCCAGGCGCGGAGCCAGACCTTGTAGCCCGGCAGCTCGACCGGGAGGCGCAGCAGATCGCCGCTCTGGCTTCGCACCGGAGTGATGGGTAGCTGGTCGGGATCGTTGTAGGGGTACAGCGCCTCCTGGCTGCCGTCGGCGGTAATCACCTGGCGGAAATATCCCTCTTGATACAACACGCCGACGCCGGTCACCGGCACCCCGAGATCGCTGGCGGCCTTGAGCTGATCACCCGCGACGTTCCCCAGACCGCCCGAGTAAATCGGCAGAGCCTCGCTGAGCGCGAATTCCATGCTGAAGTAAGCGACCCGGCTGAGCGGCGACTGCCCGTGGGCCTGCTGAAACCAGGCCGGTGCGGTCAGATATTGATGTCGCCGATCCAGCAGGTCTTTCACGCGCTGTCGGTACTCGGGTCGCGCCAGCAGGTCTTGAACCCGGCGGGGTGAAGCCGTCTGGAGCACGGCCCACGGGTTATGCGTCAACGCCCAGAGCTCGGGATCGAGCTGGGCCCACAGCTCGTCAGTGGCGCGGCCCCACGACCAGCGCAGGTTCAGCGCGAGCTGTCTGAGCGCGTCGATCCCGATGTCCTGCGTCTCGCTCATGACCGCCGCTCCTTGAGCTGTAACAGGAAGCCTTCGATCCGGCTCGCGATCTCTTCGCCATGCGTCTCGAGCGCAAAATGGCCCGTGTCCAGAAGATGCGTCTCGGCGTTCGGCAGATCGCGACGGTACGGGCTGGCACCTTCAGGTGGGAAGATGAAGTCGTTCTTGCCCCACACGATCAGCGTCCGAGGCTGATACGTCCGGAAGAAGGCCTGAAATTGCGGGTACAGTGGCACATTCGTCCGGTAGTCGTAGAAGAGATCCATCTGGATTTCCCTGTTCCCCGCGCGATCCAGGCCTACCTGGTCCAGGATCCAGGTCGTCGGATCGAGCAGCGTGCGATCGGCCACGCCGTTCTCGTACTGCCAGCGCGTCGACTTCGCCTCGACCAGGAAGTGAAGGGCTGCTCGGTTCTCGGGCCGTGGGTCGGCCCAGTATTTCTTGATGGGATCCCAGAACTCGCGCAAGCCCTCGTCGTAGGCGTTACCGTTCTGGACGATGAGCGCCTGCACCTGCTCGGGGCGGCGCAGCGCGAGCCGGTAGCCGACGGGCGCGCCGTAGTCCATCACGTAGAGCGAAAATTTGCGGAGCCCGAGATGCTCGACGAGCGCGTCGACCACGTTGGTCAGGTTCTCGAACGTGTACTCAAAATTCGCGCGGTCCGGCATGCTGCTCTGGCCGAAGCCCGGATAGTCGGGCGCGACGACGTGGAAGGAGCCGGCGAGGCGCGGGATCAGGTTCCGAAACATGTTCGATGATGTCGGGAACCCGTGCAGGAGCAGGAGCGCCGGCGCATCGTGTGGACCAGCCTCCCGATAGAAGATATCGAGAGCATCGAGGCGGGCGGTCTTGTAGTGCATCACGCCTTGAAGAACGCGAGCAGGTCGGCGTTCACCTGGTCCTTGTGCGTGGTGCACATCCCGTGCGGCGCGCCCGGGTAGACCTTCAAGCTGGCGCGCTTGACGATCTTGGCCGATAGCTCGGCCGAGTCGGCGATGGGCACGATCTGATCGTCGTCACCGTGGAGGATGAGCGTCGGAACGTCGATCTTTTCGAGATCCGGGGTCAGGTCCGTCTCGGAAAACGCCTTGATGCAGAAGTACGACGCCGGGAGGCCGGCCATCATGCCCTGGCGCCAGAACGACTCACGCACGCCTTCGGAGACCTTGGCGCCCGGCCGGTTATAGCTGTAGAAGGGCATGCTGAGGTCCTTCCAGAACTGCGACCGATCGGCCTGAACGGCGGCGCGGAGCTTATCGAACGCTGCCATGGGCGTCCCCCCGGGATTGGCGGGCGTCTTCAGCATCAGGGGTGGGATCGCGCCGATCAACACGGCCTTGGCGACACGTCTCGTCCCGTGCCGGCCGATGTAGCGGGCGACTTCGCCCCCGCCCGTCGAGTGACCAACGTGGATCGCATTCTTCAGATCCAGCGTTTCGACGAGCGTCGCGAGGTCGTCAGCGTACGTGTCCATGTCGTTGCCGTTCCACGGCTGGCTGGAGCGGCCATGCCCGCGCCGGTCATGGGCAATGCAGCGGTAACCGCGCGAAGCCAGAAAGAACATCTGGTCTTCGAAGGCATCTGCGCTGAGCGGCCAACCGTGGCTGAAGACGACTGGCTGTCCCGTTCCCCAGTCGTTGAAGTAGATTTGCGTGCCATCCCTGGTGGTGATCGTGCTCATCGTATGGGCCTCCCCGCTACCGTGACTGCACGCCTTTCCCTTTCGATGCGGCGACGACGTGAGCGGTTACGGTCGACTCGAAATGCTTGGGGCCGTGTTCAGGGGACCATCCCGTCCGTCCACTGCGCGTCGGTCAGGCTCCAGCCGCCGCCGA
>Ga0209157_1001172_pt1 | contig 22162 bp, 18 predicted proteins | sample GraSoiAngelo_135_FD_185892 | JGI IMG/M metagenome (GOLD analysis project Ga0209157, IMG submission 185892) | Grasslands soil microbial communities from the Angelo Coastal Reserve, California, USA - 14_0929_05_40cm (SPAdes) (version 2) | ecosystem: Environmental > Terrestrial > Soil > Grasslands ...
CATCGCCGCTAAGATAATTTCGTGAAACGTCGGCCACCTCGCACATGAGCGAACGACTTCCAGTGACGGCGCGCGGGACAGAACCGGCGCGTGCGACGGTGGTCGGCTCGGTGTTCGACCTGCACGGGCTCCGGTGCCGCTCGGACCCAGCGACGGCGGCCGCCGACGAGACGGAGATGCAGGCGGCGGTATCGCGTCCGAATCTCGCGTTCCCACTGTTGCCGATGCAGGTAGAGATAGGTGGCCGTGGCGACCTTGGGGTAGAACTTCGCCGGCGAGAGTTGCTCAGGCGCCCACCCGACTTGCGCCGCGCCCTCGCTCTGGGCCACCCGCAGAGCGTTGTAGACGATCGCCGCGGCGTAGACCTGCATGGCCACCGCATTGGGATTGGCGGCGTACAGGCGATTGAGATTGAGCACTTCCTTGAGATCGAAGAACATCCGCTCGACACTCCAGCGGTAGGGGTACAAGTCCAGCGCTTCTTCGGCGCTCAACCGCGCGGGCGCGAGCACGTTGGTGAGCACCTCGTAGCGCGTGCCCCCGCGGCGCCAGCGGATGTAGCGCAGTACCTGACGCGGGGCGGAGGCCCCCGTGCCCGCCCGCACCAGCCAGTCCTCGAGCAGCCCGCCGTGGATTCGGCGTTTGCGCAGGCGCTGGAGCTTGTGCAGGCTCAGTTGCCGATTACGCCGGACGACCCCCCAGCAGTGCTGGTGGGCCAAGGCCGCGAAGAAGTCGGCGGTGCCGTAGAGCCGATCGCCCAGGATGAGTGTGTCGGGGCCGAGAGCGGCCACCGCCGCTTTCGCGCGCGTCATCTCGCTGGCCGCGGCATCGGCACAGAAGGTCAGCTGCCGACACAGCCCGCGCCCCAGATCGTAGACGCCGAGCAGGCAGCCCGGCAGCACCACCGCGCGCTCGTTCCACAGCAGCTTGAGCCGATGGGCGATGGCGGCCAAGCGCGACCCGTCGAGGATCACGATGGCGGTGAACCGGGCGCGCACCGGCGCCACCTCGGCGGCGTAGCGCGGCGGCACCGCCCTCACCAGGCGGGTCGTGAAGCGCTGAAAGACCTCCGCAAAGAAGGCCGGCCGCAGATCGCGACAGCGCTGAAAGAATGCTTCGGGGCTCGCCTCGATCCGGGGGAACGTCGGATCCCGCCCCTCCAGCGAGTCGACCAGGGCTTGACTCAACGCCTTCGGGGCCCGCAACACCACCGCCGTCCAGAAGCGGATCAAGGCTTCGAGGGTCCACACCCGCTGCCGCTCGGTCTTCCGCACCGCGCCGAAGACCGTGCGGCACAGTGCTGGCGTGATGTGCTCCTGCAGCAGATCGACGACCCGCAGCAGATCGATCGTCTTCGCGCGCTTGGCCCTAGCCCCTCCTGGCGATGGGGGTGCTATGACTCAGTGAACGCAACGAGTGGCGATTTACCGTCAAATTATCTTAGCGGCGATGGTACTAAACCCCGCCGTGCCGCTCCGGGCATATGGGCAATTCCCTCGATTCTCGCCAGTAGAAGCCGCGCGATCTCGCACGCCACAGGGAAGTACTGATCTGGCTACAGCCGGTTGGTGCCGAAGCGGGGATTCGTTTGGCGCGTTCTCGATTGCGTCCGGCCAGTCGCGGGCGTTCTCCGATCTCATCAGGAGGTGAGCCACGCGACGTCTTGATACCGAGTGATACCGGATCACACCGTTTCACCTGGTACGATAAGCCGGGTTCTGTCCCGTCGTCGCACTCTCTCAATGCTTCTGCACGGTTGCGAGGAAGTTGAGCCTCGCGCTTCCGGAGGGCCTGTAATCCGACGAGCGGTGGTTTGTCTATCGGGCCGGGTGGCGACCGTGCACCGGGATCTCCTCTCTGTGGGCCCGTAGGTCCAACGGATCGGCGCCGCACGGATTCAGATCCACGCCTTAGGATGCGCCGAACGGCCCACCGCCTCCGGAGTCGTCGCGCGCCGTACAATGAGCGCGATGACGCCGGTCGATAGCCCCTCCGATCTCCTCGCGTGCGTCGCGGCCTTTGGACGGTCGCTCGACGAGAAATTCGATCCGGCCCGATTTCTGGTGGAGTTCTCGGCCCGCACCCAGCGCCTGGCCCCTCACGACTACATGATCATCGCGCTCCTGGAGGACCGCGGGCAGACCTACTCGCTGTTCGCCGAGCACGCCGTAGGTGTCAGCGTGCGCGGCGACGGCAGACGATACACCACGGCCTTCGAGCGCGGTGCTCGAGAGGCGGCTGAGAGCTTCCCGCTGGCGCCCGTCTTCGGGGGAGAACTGCAGCTCATCGGCGACATAACGACCGACGACCGGTTCAGGGAAGCGACCGCTTGCCGGGAAGCGCTGGACGAGGCGGGGCTACGAGCGACACTCGCCGTACCACTATTCGCCGGTGGCCGGGTCGGCGGTGCGCTCGTCGTCATGAGCACGACCGCCGGGTTGTATACCGAGGCGCACGCATCGGCCTGTCGTCAGGTTGCCGACCTCATCGCCCCGCTCGTGGACAGCGTTGTGGCACTACACAGGGAGCGCCGCCGCCGTGAACGCCTGGCGGCCGCCACGGCACTGGCGCCGATCCTCGGAGCCAGCCTCAAGGTGGGAGACGTTCTGGAGCGGCTTGGCGAGGCCATGCGGCCACTGATCGATTTCGACGTGATGGGCCTCTACCTCCTGGCCGCTGACGGACAGGGATTCGACCGCATGGGCATCATCGGCACTCCTCTTCCCGGCGGCTCCGCGACACCGACCATCCAGGATTATTCCGTTCTGGAGCGCGTCAGTCGCGGCGACGTCTTTCTCGTCCGAGACGCTCCGCGTGAGATGGATCTCGGGCGCCGGGGTGACCAGCTCATCATCGAGGCGGGGCACCGATCGCTGCTCGGCGTGCCATTGCGGTTCGGTGAGCAGGTCGGCGGTGGCCTCTTTTTCGTCACGCGGCGTGAGCGCTGGTACGACGAGGGCGACGTGGAGGTCGCCGCCGGGCTCGCCGCCGCACTCGCCCTTGCGATCCAGCATCAGCGGCTCGCCGAACACCAGCAACGGCTGGGGGCTGCCGAGGCCAAGGCACAGAAGCTCGAGCGACAGGTGGCGTCGCTGCGAACCGCTCTCGACGACCGATTCGGGTTCGACGCGATCATCGGTCGGGCATCGAATTTCATCGCAGCTCTCGACGACGCACGCAAGGTGGCCCCCACCGGTACGACGGTGCTGCTCACCGGCGAGAGCGGGACCGGCAAGGAGGTCCTGGCCCGGGCGATCCATCACGCGAGTCCGCGAGCCGAGGGACCATTCGTCGCCCTCAACTGCGCGGCGTTGCCGGAAACTTTGATCGAGTCCGAGCTGTTCGGCCACGAGCGCGGGGCCTTCACCGGCGCCGACAAGCTCAAGCGTGGCCGGTTCGAACTGGCAGCCGCCGGCACACTGTTTCTCGACGAGATCGGCGAGCTCGCCCCGGCCGCGCAGGCAAAGCTCTTACGCGTGCTCCAGGAACGACGGTACGAGCGAGTCGGCGGCACGACGACGCTGGAGGCCGACATCCGTCTCATCGCGGCCACCAATCGGGACCTCGAGCGTGGGGTGGCCGACGCGCGGTTCCGCGAAGATCTCTACTACCGACTCGCGGTGTTCCGCATCCATCTGCCAGCTCTGCGCGAACGAGGCGACGACGTCCTGCTCCTCGCGGATCACTTCGTGCGTCAACTGGGCGGCAACATGGGCAAGCCCGAGCCCGGCCTCAGCCGGGAGGCGCGCGATCTGCTCGTGGCGCACTCGTGGCCCGGTAACATCCGCGAGCTACAGAACGCCATCGAGCGGGCGCTCATCCTCGCCCAGGGTGAGCTGATCTCGGCCGGGCAGCTCGGAATCGCCCCGCGCCTCTCGCGCGGCGCGGCGCCCCCTACGACGACGAGCCCGGAAGGCGAGCGCCGCACCGCCGCGCCCGCCCTCGCCGACATGGAAAAGCAGATGATCGTGGAGGCGCTCCGCCGCGCGAATGGCAACAAATCCCGAGCAGCTGCCGCACTGGGTCTAAGCCGCACGCAGCTTCTCCGGCGTGTACGCCGGTTCGGGCTCGACGCCTAGTCTCCCGCTGTCAGGCTCCGCGCCCACGCAGGCAACGCCGTCACGCCGCCCTGCGCGGTACCGAAGTGCCGCGCAGAGCAGCTGCCGCTGACGGGCGACGGCGTGCTCCCTGAACAGCGGATCGAGCAGTGGATTCGGATGCATCGCTTGCCTCGGCACGTGTCTCACTGACCGCTCTGTGCAGATGGCGGGTTTGCCAGCACACCGGTGTCCTTCTCGACGGAGATCAGAATCCGGTAACCACTCACCTGATCGAGAGCCACGCCGTACAGCATGTCGCCTCGGCGCATGAGCGAGACCCACCTGCCCGTCGAGGTTCGCAATGTGATCGTGCGACCGTTCGCCACGACGACGCCCGAGAAGGTTCGCGTCGATCCCTTTCGTCGGTCGATCGCTGTGTACGTGCCGTCGTCCTTGATGACGAGGGTCGCGCTACCAAACGCATTACCGCCACTGGCATCGGAGCCGACTGGGGCGTACGCCACGTGCCATGTCCCGACCAGATCGCTCGGCAGGGCGGACGGGCGCACATCCGATTCCGTCGACTGGGCGACGCCGTAGCTCTGCGAGTGCGTGGCACAACCCGAGAGCGCGATCAACGCGGCGCTCGCAACGAACAAGATTCCGCGCTTCACCATGTTGATTGCCTCCTCCGGAAGCGCCTTCGCGGGCGCTTCCTGAAGGCGGAACAAGGGCACAACGCGGACCAAACCGGTGGAGAGTGAAGAACGATCAGCTTCGCGCGATGTTGCGCGCCGCGGCTGGAGACGAGCGAAGCGCGAGTCGTCCGGAAGCGGTCACGGAGCCGGCCGGCTCCGGACGAGGTGACCGGCATCGGACAGCTCAGGCAAGGAGGCGCCACCGCTGTGCGCTTTCGGTCTGGTCCGTGCGGAAACGTGCAGTCTCTCGTGCGATAGCGCACAGTGCGCGATCCGACGACGAACGCGCTTCACGGGAAGTCCGCGACGTGACGGCGTTTGCCGGCTGTGTGTGGATCTGGCGCGCTCTTTGCCCCTCGCATGGCCAGCCAGATATGCGAGCAGATGTGGCGATCGTCAAGAACCAGGCGGGGAAGGACAGAGACATGAGCCCTCAAATGGCGCCCGAACCCGAGCTGACGACTGTCGTTCATACGCCGGGTCCGGGCCAGGATTGCGAGCTTGTCGAAGCGCTCCGCGACCACGAGCCCGCCGCAGCCGACAGCCTCGTGAGGGCATATGGTGAGCGAGCCTATCGCCTCGCGGCGCGCATCATGCGCAATGAGCAGGACGCGGAAGAGGTCGTGCAGGACGCGTTCTACGCCGTGATCCAGAAGATCGACACCTTCAGGGGCGAGTCGGCCCTTCGGCTCGTGGCTCTACCGGATCGTGGCGAACGCCGCCTATCAGAAACTCCGCGCCCGTGGAGGCCGGGATCGACGAATTGCCGCCCGCGTACCGGATGGTCCTGGTGCTGCGTGACGCCGAGGGCCACTCGAATGCCGAGATCGCCGAGCTCCTCAACCTCAGCCTTACGGCCGTGAAGATTCGTGTGCACCGCGCCCGTTTGTTCGTCCGCAAGCAGCTGGGCAGTGCCATGACGGCTCTCGACAGTATCGCCGCGGAAGTCGACTCATGAATCCCGGCAAGAAGCCGACGACTCGAAAGGAGCGTCGGGGATGAACGACCGAGCGTTCGTCGCAGGACTCGTTTTGTCAGTCGCGGTCGCAACGGCGGTGCTGCTCACAGGCTGCGCCGCAATCCAGCGCTCGGAGACGCGCTCGACCGAGCACCTGCTGGCTGCGGCCGGATTCGAGCTGCGGCCGGCGGATACGGCTGAACAGCAGCAGCACCTGGCGGCGTTGCCACCCTTCCGGCTCGAGAGTCACAGCACGGATGGCAAGGTGGTCTATACCTACGCGGATCCAGACGGGTGCCACTGCCTCTACGTCGGCGGATCCAAGGAATACTCGAAATTCCAACGGTTGAAGGCCTCGCAGATCGACGGGGATATCTGGGGAGGGCCGTGGCGGTGAGGGTCTGCTTTCGCGTCAGCTCGTGAAACTGGGCTACCCGATCTGGTCATCTCAAGGACACACGGGCTGGAGGCGATGGCGCCGGAAGGAGATCGTATGAGACGTGTTCTGGAGAAGAGCTTCTTGATCATGATGGTCGTCGGCGGCCTCACCGCGTTGGGAAAGCCGGCCTCGGCTTACGTCGCCCACGTCCTCACCTCGATCCCGGTCGCGAGTAGCGAGGGGCGCGAGCTCGAAGACGCGGTGAGAACCGCCATCAATAACGTGCTCGAGCACGCGATCGCCGTCGTGCCCACCCTGGTCGACGTGCGCGACGCGCGCGTCGTGGGCGATCGCATCTACATCCTGCTGCTGCTCGCGGACGATGATGGCGCGGCGATCGTGCAGCGCTTGACCGACGGCAGTGCTGACGAGCTCTGAGGAGTCCGTCACGCAACCACTGGCCCTGCTCCTTGCTGCGAACAGGAGAGATTGATGAGAATCATCCACCTGGCGCTCGTACTGGCCCTAGTCGTTCTGGCCGCGCCCGCGTGGGGTGCGGATCTGGACCGATGGTTTCACGTGAGCTGGGGACCAGCGCCTCACAGCAATACGCCTAAGCCGAGGATACAGGCCTCGGTGCGGAACGATTCGCCGTACCGCGTAACCGACGTTCAGCTCGAGGTGGAAGGGCTCACCCCCGACGAACGTTCCGCCGGCCGGCGCGTCGTGTGGGCGCTCGGGGACATCGAGCCGGGTGGTGAGTCGTCATTCGTCACCGAGGCGATGGATGGAGCCGTCACGTTATCGGATCACGGTGACCTCGTTCGATCTCGTCTCGGTCGGATCGAAGCACTGAGAGCTCAATATGACTCGCAACGGGGCGATCCTCGTGGTCGCCGCAGGTCTCATCGTCACCAGCGCCGGCACCGCCCCGTCACGACCATGGCCGCCACCCCTTGTCGAATCGACGGCGGTCCTCACGCCTGAAGTATCCGCGGCGCTGGAGTGCGTCTGGACGACGCCCACGCTCCGTCGCCGAGTGCACGCAGGATCGGCGCGCGCCCCGCTCGAGGTTTATCTGGCGTTCCTGGACACACCGGAGGTGACCGCCGCCGCCGCACGCTTCCTCAAACTGGCGAGCTACGACGTGCACGTTCTCGACGACGACCGGTATGAGGGTGACGACGGCGAAGGCGCACGGGGGTTTTCTCAGGTCCTTCGACGCGACCGCCAGCGGCGCGTGATCTTTTCACAGGGCGAATACACCCGACCGATTTTCGGCACCGTCCGCGGGAGTGCCCTGATGGTTCTCGATCTCGAGCCGCGCGGCGATTCGATCGAGCCGAACCTAGCGGCCTACCTGTACGTCGAAGACCACCTGACGGCGGGCCTCACCCGATTGTTCGCCGGGACGCTGGGGTTCCTCGCCGACCGAAAACTGACCGGGGGGCTTCGCATCACGGCGGAGGTCGCCGAATGGGCCGTCAACCGACCAGGGGACTTCTGTGCATGGCTTGCACGCGAGCCACTTGCCACGGACCGGCGCCATCGGATCGTCGCCGCTCTTCCAGCGTGCTCACGCACGGGGCAGAGCTTGGAAATCGATCGTGACGAGGTCGGTGGTCGAAGCCTTGCGGCCGCGGGATCAGGACGCTAAGGCGCGTTGTGATGCCCGGGCCGCCCCCGAGACCAACCGACTGTCACCGCGCGTGCGACGTTGCCCCCGGTTGGCGCGCATGAGGACCACCGGGCGCTGATCATCAAGGGTTGCAATCGTTGCCGCGGATCGAGCGCGTCGAAAGTCCTCTGCGGAGACGACTCGCACCACTCGGCCCTGCGCGTCGAGAATCGTCACGGGCGCGATGGATTCGTCGCCCGAAGGAAGCCGAACAGCCTCCGAGAAATTGGTCATGGATCATGCCTCCTGTCGAGAATCGCCCCACTGAGTCTCATGCCCTTCCGACGCCTATCGCGGCCAATTGGTTACTCAGGGCACAGCTGGATGCTGCGGGCCGAGGAAGACTTACCCATCCCGGCTGAATCTTTCGGGGCGCGGCGTGCTCCTAACGATGAGGGGTCTGACGCGACTCTACCGGGAATAGCGACAAGGAGACGCTCGATGATCCGGAGATCCGCGATCTGACAATGGCTGTGGCCGGTATCGTCGTAGTCGTCGCCGCTGGTTTGTTCTGGACGGCAGTGACGCGTCTCAATCCGGCCGCCCTGGATGCGGCCGCCAGCAAGGCGGCCGCGCAGCGCATGCTTACTCCCTAGTCGATCCCCTCACGCAACGAAACCGAAGCGCTCCAAACGCCGGTAGAAGGCGCCACGGCTGAGGCCGAGCGCAGCCGCGGCTTGCGTCTTGTTGCCCTTTGCGCGCCGCAGGGCGTCCGCGACCGCCTGCTTCTCGACTACAGCAAGCGGCTGGGACGTTAGAACGGAGCCGGCTGCGATCGGCGCCCCCGAGGAAAGACCAGTGGCGAGAGGAACATGTTCAGCGATGCCGAGATGGGCAGGGGAGATGACGCGCCCGTCGGCGGCAATCAAAGCGCGCTCGATGGCATTTTGCAGCTCCCGTATGTTGCCGGGCCAGGTGTGGGCGAGCAACAGCTGACGAGCCTGGTCGCTGAGGCGTGACTGGCGCCGCCCCATCCGTTCGCCTAGTGTGCGTAAGAAGTATTCGGCGAGGACGAGGACGTCTCCTTCACGTTCCCGCAACGCGGGAAGATGAATCCCGAACACCGCGAGCCGGTAATACAGGTCCGCGCGGAACGTCCCGGCCTCGACCAGATGCTCGAGATCACGGTTCGTGGCTGTGACCAGCCGGACATCGGCCCGCAGCGACGTCGTGCCGCCGACCCGTTCGTACTGCCGTTCTTGCAGCACGCGGAGCAGCTTCGCCTGGACCGACGGGGTGAGATCGCCGATCTCATCGAGGAAGAGCGTGCCGCCGGCGGCGACCTCGAAGCGACCGCGCTTGAGACGATCGGCGCCGGTGAACGCTCCTCGCTCATGTCCGAAGAGCTCGGACTCCGCCAGCGTTTCGGGCAGTGCGGCGCAGTTGACCGCCACGAACGGCCCGTCGGAACGTCGGCTGGCGTAGTGGATGGCGCGAGCGACCAGCTCCTTCCCGGTCCCGCTTTCGCCCGTGAGCAGGACCGTTGTCTCCTGCCCGGCGACCAGGGCTGCCTGGTCCAAGGCCTCGCGAATGGCTCCGGAGCGCCCCATGATGCTATCGAATCCGTACCGTTCGGCGAGCGCTCCCCGCAGACGTTCCACCCGGCGTTCGAGCCAGCGGCTGTGCTGCTCGGCCGCGGCCACTCGCTGTTGTTCCTCGGACAGGCGCTGGTGCTGGAGCGCGACCACCACCTGAGCCGCGATCCCGGAGACCACCTCGGCGTCACCCTCGTCGAACCAGTCGGGGTCGTGTTTGGCAAACGCGAGCACTCCGCCGAGCGTATCTCCAAAGACGAGCGGGGCGACGATCACCGACCGCACGCCGCGTTCGAGCGCCGCCCGATCGCCTGGAAAGGATTGGTCGAGCTCGCGACGGGCGTCGCCGAGTAGCACGATCTCTTTCGCGGCGAGCCGTGCGCCGAACGAGTAGTCCTCGAGTCGGCGCTCGGGCTGGAGGTCTGCCGGCACGTCGCCGACCAGCAGCACGCTCCGCTGGAGTGTTCCGCTCGCCCCGATCGGTCGCACGAGCATGAGGTCGAAATCGAGTACGGTTCGCACGGCCGCGCCGAGCTCCTGGAAGATGTTCCGGACGTCGAGGCTGCCCGCGATGACCCGCGACACCTCGGGGAGCACGGCCATTCGCCGGCGGCGATCACGTTCCTTCTGCAGCAGCACCATGTTCTCGACGAGCGGGCCGAGCATTTCGGCGATCCGCCGTGCGGTAGTGGCGTGAGCCTCCGTGTAGGTAGCAGGCGCGCTCGCCGCGATGGCGAGGCTTCCGATCGCCCGATCGACACCCTCGAGCGGGAGGGTGAGCCAGGACGCCGGCGAAGGGACCGGCGTCTCGTCCTCTCGAATCAGCAGCAACCGGTCGTGCGGAATCACCTCGCGGAGGTGCGGAGACAGGCCTTCGACGAACCGCCGTGCGTCGGGCTCGCCCCGCATCGACCGGGCAAGCGCCACGGCGGCGGCGTGCAGCGTGATCAGATCCGGATCAGTCGGAGGTCGCATGAACCGTCCCGCATCGGTTCCGTTGCATCACGCACACCAAGCGATGTGCGGGCTCGTTGTCGTCGTGCCGGGCACTCGTAACGGTCCGCTCTGACTTCTCCTGGCGTCGCGCGTCGCACCGCGAGCTCTGTACGCTTTCGATCCCGCTCCGTGCGAAAGCGCGCGGTCGGTCGTGCGATACCGCACAGCACCCGGCCTTACACCGAACGATCCTCGCAGGAAATCCGCGACGTGACGGCGTTGTCGACCGTCGATCGAATCTGGCGTGCCGTTTGCTCCCGCATGCGCCAGATGCACATGCGAGGTGACGGGACGGGCTGGAGATTCGTCCACACAACATCCCGGCACCCGCTGCGCTCGCTCCCGAGCAGGCGCCGGAGCCCGCCGCCGAGACGACGACCTAGCTGGAACGCTCTAACTCATGAGGACTCACATGAAGATGGGACGACTGGGTGTATGGGCGCAAGTGGATTGTATGACTGCAAGCGGCGAAGCGGAATTCGCGCGCGACGTGGAACAGTGGGGCTACTCGGCACTCTGGACGCCAGAAGCGATGGGCCGTGACGTCCTCGTCAATTCCGGATGGTTGCTCGCGAACACCCGCAAGTTGGTCATTGCCTCCGGGATTGCAAACATCTTTGCACGGGACGCAATGGCCATGGCTGCGGCGCGCGTGCAGCTCAACGAGCAATCGGGCGGAAGACTTTTGCTCGGCATGGGCATTTCGCACGCACCGATTGTGATCGCGATACGCGGTCACATCTATGAAAAACCAGTGACGACCATGCGCACCTACGTCGAAGCAATGGCGCATGCGGAGTACAGCTCGCCACGACCGTCCGATTCGACGCTGACGGTCATCGCCGCACTCGGCCCAAAGATGTTGGCACTTGCGCGCGATTTCGCCGATGGCGCTCATCCCTATAACACGACCGTTGCGCAAACGGCCGCAGCGCGCGCAGTTCTCGGGCCAAACAAACTCCTCTGTGTAGAACAGAAAGTTCTGTTGGAAACGAACGCCGCGCGCGCCCGCGAGATCGCGCGCGCCTATCTGCGCCCGTATCTCCGCCTGAGCAACTACGTGAACAGTTGGCGGCGCGCGGGCTTCGACGACGGCGATTTCGCCGACAATGGGTCGAATCGACTCGTCGGCACGCTGGTCGCGTGGGGGCGATGAAGATGCGCTCGTCGGGCGCATCCGCGAGCACTGGCAGGCGGGCGCGGATCACATCTGCATTCAAGCGCTGCATGCGGATCAGAGCAAATCGACGTTCGATGGACCCAATATCGACTTGATCCAGCGCCTTGCGCCGCTCGCACGTGAGAGCAACACGCCGCGGTGAGTGTCGCATGCTCCCACGCACGGCTGTACCTGTACCGAGGGGCTGTACCCGCGTGACCGCCGGGGCCACGACGGACGTCTAACAAGGAAGCAGTAGGAGGGACAAACGATGGCTGCGACGACTCAGGAAGTGCTGACCCACCACCTCGACACCTTCGGCAAGGGCGATCTCGCCGGAGTCATGGCCGACTACTCACCCGAGTCGCGGCTGTTCACTCCGAACGGGATGCTGAGTGGGCCCGAGGCCATTCGGCAGCTGTTCACCACGCAGTTCAAGGAGTTCGCCAAGCCCGGAGCGTCGTTCCAGATGCTGAGGCAGGACGTCGACGGGGACACCGCCTACATCCTGTGGAAGGCCGAGACGGCGGACAACCGCTACGAGATCGGGACGGATACCTTCGTGGTGAAGGATGGGAAGATCGTCACCCAGACCTTCGCGGGGAAGATCACACCGAAGCACTGAGGCGTTCGCAAAGACGGCGGGGGGCGGCCCGCGTCCCCTGCCGTCTTTGTGGCAGCCCCGGCCTTCGGCGGCCGCGCCGAGTCGGCGAGGCCACATAAAGGTTCCGTCAACTGGGCGTTTATTCGGCCTACGCACACGTGAACCGCGAAGAGAGGGAATGTCGATGAAGATCGGAATCGTTGGGGCGGGGATTATCGGCGGTACGCTCGTCCGCAAGCTTCGTGCGTCCGGGCACGGGGTCCGCGTCGCGAACTCGCGTGGACCGGAGTCCCTCAGCGGCTTGGCGGCCGAGACGGGGGCCACGGCGGTCACCGCGGCGGAAGTTGCCGCTGGTGTCGACGTTCTCATCGTTTCTGTGCGCTTCCAGCAGCTGACCGCGTTGAAGCCTCTCATCAGTGAAGTCGCGAGCGACATCACCGTTGTGGACACGTCGAATTACCTCCCGGCATCCGGCCAACCCGAACAGTATGAGGCTAGCCCGGTTGAAGCGATCGACGCCGGCCAGCCGGAGACCGCCTGGCTGCAGGAGCAGTGGGGCCGGCCTGTCATTCGCGCCTGGAACCCGCTCTTTGCCCCCACGCTTGCAAACAAGGGGAAGGCGCACGGTGAGCCTGGCCGGCTCGCCCTGCCGGTGTCAGGAGACTCTGCCGAAAGCAAGCAGCTCGTCATGCGGCTGGTCGAGGACACCGGTTTCGACGCGGTGGACGCGGGCACGATTGCCGAGTCGTGGCGTCAGCAAATGGGAACTCCGGCCTGGTGCACCGAACTCACCGCCGACCAGCTCCGCGAGGCCCTCGGTCTCGCCGACCGTGAAGCCGCTCCGAAGCGCCGCGACGCAGCAACGCAAATCATCTCGACGTGGCAGGATCGCTCGAACTTCGAGGACTGGCTCAGGCTCTACCGCGCAATCGCCCGCTTCCCCGCGGCCGATGACTGAGCACCCATCACCATGCGGGACGGATACCTTCGTGGTGAAGGATGGGAAGATCGTCACCCAGACCTTCGCGGGGAAGATCACACCGAAGCACTGAGGCGTTCGCGAAGACGGCAGGGGTGCCCGCGTCCCCCCCGTCGCGGCAGCCCCGGCGTTCGTGAGCACGCGTGGTCACACCTAGAAAACCGGCGACGGCCCGCGCGGTCGCGCGACTGGACCACTGACCGCCTCGTCGCCTCGGTTTTCGCTCCAGCGCGCGTCGGCGCGCTTGGATTCGGCCTCGGCATGAGCGGGTTCTCGAGTGTTTCGCCCTCCCCGACCGGTCGCACCGTCGTGAGATGGAAATCGAGCGCTCATCGCACGATGGTTCCTCTCGTTGCGTGAAGTTCGGCGAGCCCTGTGCGCTTTGGACCTCGTCCGTGCGGAAACGCACGACTTCCCGTGCGGTATCGCACAGCGCCGGACCCGATGACGAACGAGCGTTACGGAAGTGGGCGACGCGACGATGTTTGCCGACCGTCTGTGAATCTGGCTCGGTCTTTGCCCTTGCAGGCATCAGTTGGACAAGCGAGGTGGACCGGTGAGTCAGAACGCAGTCGAACGCACGCTCGGCAAGCTCGCAACGGACGACGAGTTCCGCGCGCGATTCTTCGAGAATCCTGCGGCGGCGACGTGGGAAGCGGGTCTGCCGTTGTCACCCGTCGAGCTCGAGGCGCTCTCGGGATTGTCACAGGCGGCGGTTGCCCGATTCAGTCAGAGCCTCGACGGGCGCATCCGCCGGCTGTGTGTCGCGTCGACGCCGTCACGCGCGGCGCGGACAAAGCAAGGTCGCGGCAGTAAGCGACCCGAGGCAAACCCGGAGGACACGACATGAACGTCGACGCCATCATCCACCACGCGGGATGGGTCTTGTTCGCGTGGGTGTTCGTCAATCAGAGCGGCGTCTCGGTGCCCGTGGTTCCGACGTTGGTGGCTGCGGGCGCGCTCGCCGGCAGGGGCGGCTCGAGCTGTGCCGTCATGCTGGCGGCGGCCGCCGGCGCAGCGCTCGTCGCGGACATGGTCTGGTATGGCATCGGACGCTGGCACGGCGCCCAGGTTCTGAGTCTGCTCGGTCGGGTCCTACACCGACCGAGGGTCTGGATCGATCACATCGAGCACGCATTCCACGCGCATGAAGTCGGATTCCAGCTCTGGGCGCAGTTTCTACCACAGCTGAACCCGATCGCAGCGGGCCTGGCCGGCGCAACAGGCGTTGGCCTCCCGCGCTACATCGTGATCGCCAGCGCCGCGGCAATGGCGTGGGCGGGCACGTGGATCGCCGTGGGCTATCTGCTGGCCAACGTTCTCGCCGATGCCATCGCGTACCGGGGCTTCTGGATCGTCGTGCTCGTCGCGGTGGCGATCGTGGCGTTCGGCGCCCGCCGATCTGCGCGCCGACGTCGTTCGCGAACGAGCTCGTGAAGGCAGCGGCGCTTGTGCTCGTCATCGCTGGTGCCCTCTCAGGCAGCGGGGGTGCGATGAGCGAGGTCAACGCGTTGAGCGTCTCCAAGGTCAACCAGGAGGAAGACACTATGCCCGTCATCGCAATCCTCGGCGCCGGCCCCGGAATGGGGCTGGCGATCGCCAAGACGTTCGGCGCGCACGGTTACCGCGTGGCGCTCTTGTCGCGCCACCCCGCCAAGCAGGAGCCGCTCGTAGCCGAGCTCGCCAGACACGGCATCATCTCGGCCGCCTTTCGCGCCGACGCGCGCGACCGTGGGTCGGTCGCGTCCGGCTTCGAGGCGGTGAAGCAGCGCCTGGGCTCGATCGACGTCCTCGAGTTCTCGCCGGTTGACCGCACGATGCCGCTCCCGGCGGTGACGGAGCTAACCCGTGAGAACGTCCGGGTCTGGATCGACTTGTACGTTCACGGCGCCGTCGCCGCCGTGAACCAGGTGTTGCCCGATATGCTTGCGAGGCATTCGGGGACGATTCTGTTCACGACCGGCGCCTCGTCGGTCCTTCCGGTTCCGCGATGCGGCCCGGTCGGAGCCGCGATGGCCTGGCTTCGTAACTGGGCCCATGCGCTGCATGCCGCGGTCGCGCCCAGAGGCGTGCAGGTCGGCCATGTCGCCATCGGTGACTTCGTCGGCCGTCGGCCGGGCGCGACCCCCGACGCGATCGCGCCGCTCTACTGGGAGCTCCACACGCACCGCCACGAGATCGAGAAAGTCTTCCTGCTGGACGTGGTCGAGTGGCTTCCGGAGCAGAGCCAGCCGGCCAGGCTGGCCTCGACGACGAAGGGAGTGCGACGAGCATGAGCACGAACCGCGCATCCGGGGTCATCGCCGTGAGTCTTTCCAGTGTCGCCCTGGGCGGCCTGCTGATCGTGATGATCGCAGCGCTCTCCGCCGGGTGTCGACAGCCAACCGAGGCAGCGTCCGGACCGCCGCCTGCCGTCGAGGTCCAGCCAGTGGTCCAGAAGGACGTCTCCATCCACGGCGAGTGGGTCGGGACCACCGTGGGCTACGTCACCGCCCAGATCCGCGCCCGGGTGTCCGGATACCTGATGCGGCAGACATACCGGGAAGGAACGCTCGTCAAGGCCGGCGATGTGCTTTTCGAGATCGATCCCAGGACGTATGAGTTTGCCGAACGCCAAGCCCGGGCGGCGCTGCTTTTGGCGGAATCGCAGCTCGAGCAGGCGAGGGCCCAAGTCGCCCAGGCCGAGGCCGACGTCGCCCGAGCCGAAGCGACTCAGAAGAGGTCGGAGCTCGACGTGGCCCGCTACGCGCCACTGGCCGGGAGCGGCGCGGTCACTCAGCAAGAGGTGGACAATGCCGTGCAGACGGACGCCGCGAACCTGGCCGCGGTGAAAGCGGCCCGCGCCAACCTGGCCAATGCACAGGCCGGAGTGTCGAGGACGCGGGCTGACATCGAGCGGCTGCGTGCCGCGCTGGCCGATGCACAGCTCAACATCGGCTGGACGAAGGTCACTTCCCCGATCGCAGGGATCGCGGGCATCAAGAACGCGAACATCGGCGACCTGGTCGAGCCCAGCACGCCGCTCACCACGGTCTCCCAGCTCAACCCGATCTACGTCCAGATCGCCCTCAGCGAGCAGGAGTATCTGCGCTGGAGCCGGCGTGGCTCGGTGGGGGGCGCGACGGAGCGGCTGCGGGACCTCGAGATCGTCCTGGCCGACGGCACGACGTATCCGCACCGGGGGACGGCCGAGATCCTCGACCGCGAGGTCGGTCGGACGACCGGCACCATCAACCTCCGCGGGGTCCTCCCGAACCCGGGTGACTTCCTGCGCCCGGGCCAGTTCGTGAAGGTGCGCGCCGTGACCGATCTCAGGAAGGATGCGCTCCTCGTCCCCCAGCGCGCTGTCCAGGATCTGCAGGGCATCCATCAGGTCGCTGTGGTCGGGGCCGACGACACCGTGGACCTGCGAAAGGTTCAGCTCGGTCAGCGAGTCGGTTCCCTCTCCATCGTCGAGCAGGGAGTGAACCCAGGCGAGCGGGTCGTCGTTGGGGGACTCGACAAGGTGAAGGCCGGGGCGAAAGTCAGGCCGATCGTCGTCGAGGCTGGGCGGCCGGGCACTGGCGCCGTCGGCCCGTCGAACTAGGTCGGAGAGGAGCGCGCCATGGCAAGATTCTTCATCGACCGGCCGATCGTGGCGATGGTCATCTCCATTCTGATGGTGATCATTGGCCTCGTCGCGATGGCACAGTTGCCCATCGCGCAGTACCCGAACATCGCCCCGCCCGAGATGCTGTTGACCGCGAACTACCCCGGCGCCGACGCGGTGACGCTCGAGCAATCGGTGGCCACGCCCCTCGAGCAGCAGATGAGCGGCGTGGACAACATGCTCTACATGAACTCGACCAGCCAGACCAGCGGCAACGAGATGAATCTGCGAGTGAGCTTCGACATCACCACCGATCCGAACATCGACCAGGTGCTCGTGAACATGCGGTACTCGCAGGCCTCGTCCCAGCTGCCTCCGGAAGTCGTCAACCAGGGCGTCACGGTCAAGAAGTCCGTGATGAGCCCGCTGGCGCTGTTCGTCCTGCACTCGCCCAAGGGCACCTACGACGAGCTCTTTCTCAGCAACTACGCCTACGTCAACCTCAACGACCCGATGACCCGTGTCCCCGGAATCGGCCAGGTGACGGTCTTCGGGGCGAACAAGTACGCCATCCGGTTCTGGGTCAATCCCGACACCCTGGCCAAGCTCGACATCACGGTGAACGAGATCGTGAAGGCCATTCAGGCCCAGAACACCGTGAATCCGGCCGGCCAGGTCGGTGGCAAGCCCGTGCCGCGGGGCCAGGAGTTCACCTACACGGTGCTGACGCAAGGGCGGCTCGCGAGCGTCGAGGACTTCGAGAACGTCGTGGTCCGGGCGACCCCCGACGGGTCGATCGTGCGGGTGCGAGACGTGGCGCGCGTCGAGCTGGGCGAGCAGTCCTACTACCGGGAGGCACGCCTCAACGGGCGGCCAGCCGCGGGCATCGCCATCTACCAGCTGCCCGGCTCCAACGCCGTAGAGACCATGAAGGCCGCGACGAAGCTGATGGAAGAGGCCAAGGCGCGATTCCCCGACGATCTCGACTACGTGACGGCGTTCGACACGACCCTGGCGGTGACGGCCGGCATCCAGGAGATCGTAAAGACGCTGGTCGAGGCGCTCATCCTGGTCGTCATCGTCGTGTTCATCTTCCTCCAGGGCTTCCGGGCGACCCTGATCCCGCTGCTGGCGGTGCCGGTCTCGATGGTCGGCACGTTCATGGTCTTCCCGCTCCTGGGCTTCTCGATCAACACGCTCTCGCTCTTCGGCCTGGTGCTGGCCATCGGACTGGTCGTGGACGACGCCATCGTGGTGGTCGAGGCCGTCGAGCACCACATCGAGCGCGGATTGTCGCCGCGCGACGCGGCCTTCACGGCGATGCAGCAGGTCTCGGGCCCGGTCGTCGCGATCGCCCTGGTCCTGGCCGCCGTCTTCGTGCCGACGGCGTTCGTCCCGGGCATCACCGGGCGGATGTACCAGCAGTTCGCGATCACCATCGCCGTCTCGGTCGTCATCTCGGCCTTCAACGCGCTCACGCTGAGCCCCGCGCTCTCGGCATTGCTCCTGCGGCCCAAGCGCGAGATGCGCGGCCCGCTCGGATGGTTCTTCCGTGGCTTCAACCGCGTCTTCGAGCGGGTGATGGGCGGGTATCTCGACGGGAGTCGGATCCTGATCCGCAAGGCCGCCTTCGCGATACTCCTGCTGCTCGTCGCGGCGGCCGCGTCGGGCCTCATCGGCATCCGGCTTCCGGGTGGTTTCGTCCCGGAGGAGGACCAGGGATACTTCTACGTCAACGCGCAGCTCCCACTCGCCGCCTCCCTCGAGCGCACGGCGGGCGTCATGGACAAGGTCGACGGCATCCTCAAGGACACGCCGGGCGTCAAGTACTACACGGGCGTGAGCGGCTACAGCCTGCTGAGCGCCGTGTCCACGACCTACAACGGGTTCTACTTCGTCAGCCTGGAGCCCTGGGACGAGCGGGACAAGAAGGGGCTCACCGCCGCCGTCATCATGCGGGACCTGAACCGGCGACTAGCGGGCGTTCCCGACGCGCAGGCCTTCGCCGTCGCGCCGCCGGCCATCCCGGGCATCGGCACCGCCGCCGGCGTGACGTTCATGCTGGAGGACCGCGTGGGCAAGGACCCTGCGTTCCTGGCCGACAATACCGCCAAGTTCATCGAGGCCGCGCGCAAGCGGCCCGAGTTCTCCCTGGTCTTCACCACGCTGCTGCCGAACGTGCCGCAGCTCTTCGCTCAGGTGGACCGGGACAAGGTGCTCAAGCAGGGGATCGAGCTCTCCTCGGTGTACCAGACCCTCCAGGCGTTCCTCGGCGGCACCTTCGTGAACTACTTCAACCGGTTCGGGCGGGTCTGGCAGGTGTACGTCCAGGCCGAGGGCGACTTCCGCACCAGGGCCGAGAACGTCGGTCAGTTCTATGTCCGTAACGCCAGTGGAGAGTCGGTGCCGCTCTCCACGCTGGTCTCGATCAAGCCGGTGAGCGGCCCGGAGTTCACCACCCGATTCAATGGGTACCGCGCGGCGCAGATCAACACCGCCGTGGCCCCCGGCTACAGCAGCGAGCAGGGGATGCGAGCGCTCGAGGAGGTGTTCGCGCAGACCATGCCCCGGGAGATGGGCTTCGACTACCTGGGCATGTCGTTCCAGGAGCAGGTGGCGTCCCAGGGGGTGCCGGCGACCGCCGTGTTCGGCTTCTCGGTGCTGGTGGTGTTCTTGCTCATGGCCGCCCTGTACGAGAGCTGGACGCTTCCGTTCGCCGTCCTGCTCGCCACGCCCATCGCCATGTTCGGCGCCCTGGGAGCGCTGTGGCTCCGCCGCTTCGAGCTCGACGTCTTCTCGCAGATCGGCCTGCTCATGGTGATCGGCCTCGCCGCCAAGAACGCGATCCTGATCGTCGAGTTCGCCAAGGTCGCGTACGAGGGGGGCATGTCGCTCGTCGACGCCGCGCTCGAAGGCGTCCGTGTGCGTCGGCGCGCCCTGTTCATGACCTCGTTCGCGTTCATCCTGGGCTGCGTGCCGTTGTGGACCGCCGCCGGCGCCGGCGCGGTTGGACGCCGGGTCCTCGGCACCGTCGTGATCGGCGGGATGCTGACCGACACGCTCATCGCCAGTCTCTTCATCTCGGTGAGCTTCTATGTCAGTGAGCGCTTCCTGCCGAAGCGCAAGACGGCGGCGGTGCCTGCCCCGGTCCCGGCTCCAATCCACGGTGGATCTGGTGACGGTCCTTCCGAGGAGGGACAGAGGCCATGAGACCTCTCGGCTCTGCCTGGCGATGCCTGGCAACGGTGCTGGTTGTTGTGGGTCTGCTCTCCGGTTGCACGGTGGGACCAAATTACCGGCGGCCCGAGGTCATCATGCCTGCGGACTGGCGAAACGCCCCGGAGCAGCGCGACTCGCTCGGCGATCTCGGATGGTGGGACATTTTCCAGGACCCGGCGCTCCACGAGCTACTCAGCACCGCCGTCGTGGCCAACCGCGACGTCCAGGTCGCGGTGGCGCGAGTCCTCGAGTCGCGCGCACAGCTCGGAGTCGCGCGCGCCGCCCAGTTCCCCCAGGTCAATGCCGGCGCCAGCTACCAGTACACGCGCCCGAACTCGGAGAACGGCCCCTTCCTGAACGGCTCGAGGGGCCGCTCCCCCTTTACCGGAGACGACTTCGAGACCAGCGTCGACCTCGTCTTCGAGCTGGACCTGTGGGGGCGCCTGCGGCGGGCCACCGAGGCGGCCCGCGCGGAGCTGCTGGCCAGCGAGGAGAACCGACGCGCCGTACTCATCACGCTGGTGTCCGATGTCGCTCGGACGTACTTCGATCTGCTCGAGCTGGACCAGGAGCTGGAGATCGCGCGGCGCACGCTGCAGACTCGCGAGGAGTCCCTGCAGCTCCAGCGGCGTCGCTTCGAGCAGGGGCTCTCCACCCAGCTCGACGTCGATCGGGCTGATGCCGAAGCAGCCGTGGCCGCCGCCACCGTGCCCGATCTGGAGCGCCGCATTGCCCAGAACGAAAACGCTCTGAGCGTCCTCCTGGGCCGCAATCCCGGTCCCATCGCTCGCGGCACTCCGCTCGACGGGCAACGGCTGCCGCCGGAGGTGCCCGCGGGGCTGCCGTCGGCGCTGCTCGAGCGCCGGCCCGACATTCGCCAGGCCGAACAGACGCTCGTCAGCGCCAACGCCCGAATCGGTGTGGCCAAGGCGGAATACTTCCCAAAGATCACGCTCACAGGAGTGTTGGGCGTCGAGAGCGTGTCGCTGTCCGACCTCTTCACCGGGGGGTCACGGTTTTGGTCGATCGGTCCCGCCATGACTGTTCCCCTCTTTACCGCGGGGCGGATCAAGAACACCGTCAAGGGCTTTGAGGCGCGACAGCAGCAAGCGGCCCTCCAGTACCTGCAGACGATCCAGCAAGCGTTCCGCGAAGTCGAGGACGCCCTGGTCTCTCACCGCAAGGTGCGGGACATCCGCGCGGAGCGCGAGCGCCGCGTGACGGCGAACCGCCGGGCGCTCTCGATGGTCACGCTTCGCTACGACCGTGGACTCTCCACCCAGCTCGAGGTCCTTGACATCCAACGCGAGCTCTTCAGCGCAGAGCTGGAGTTCGCCTCGGCCACACGGGATCAGCTCACCGCCGTGGTCCAGCTGTACCGAGCGCTGGGGGGCGGATGGCAAGGGCAACCCGAACCCAGCATCGACGGCATCAAATGAGACTGCGACGAGCCGCGGTGATCGGCGTGAGCGTAGCGTGCCTGCCGGCCGGAGCCATCGCCGGCTACCACCTGAGCTCATCCGGCGATTGGCACGCTCAGGCTCGGATCGTCGCGGGCCCAGGCGCGCTTCCTGACTTCAGCGCGCTGATGGCCGGGTTAGTCCAAGCGGGAGTTCGACGTGGAGGGCAACTACCGGGCGATTCGAAGGTCGGATGAGCGCAGGGGACGTGAATGAAATCGCAGCGGAAGGGCCCGTCGACGGATTGGCGGTCGGCATTCTGACCGCGAGTGGCGCTCGCGGCTATCGCGTTCTTGGTCGCTCAGTGACACCCCGAAGAGGATCGCGCCGGGGCGGTCAGGTTGCCGCCCCCGGAGCCGGTAGCTAGCCGGCGCCGTCGCCCGCTAATCCTGCAAGGGCCTCGCCGGCGAGCGCGAAGTTTCAAACGTCCAACGACGTAGGAATCCCGTCGGTGAATTGAATCGATGCTGAACAAGAGAGATCGGTTCAACGATTCCAGCGCTCAGTCCATCGCGGCACGGTTCACCCTGAGCTTCACGTCGACGAGGCAGATCTGAATAGGTCCTGCACGCCAGTGGAACCTGCAAGGGATCCGCCGCACGGCGATCCGAACCGCTATGAAGCGTCTATGAAGTCAACCAACCGAAACAGACCAACAGGAAACGGCCCTGTCGGCTCGTAAGTCTCCGTCGCACTTGGTTCCTGTTGGATCTCCTTGGTCCGTGTGTAGGCCGAATTTCCCCTCATAACCCAAAGGTCGCTGGTTCAAATCCAGCCCCCGCAACCACGTAATGTCGCAAAACCAAAGGGGCCGAGCGATTCGGCCCCTTTGGTGCTGTTCGACGGACTATGAAGGTTTTCGACCTTC
>Ga0209157_1001175_pt1 | contig 22157 bp, 22 predicted proteins | sample GraSoiAngelo_135_FD_185892 | JGI IMG/M metagenome (GOLD analysis project Ga0209157, IMG submission 185892) | Grasslands soil microbial communities from the Angelo Coastal Reserve, California, USA - 14_0929_05_40cm (SPAdes) (version 2) | ecosystem: Environmental > Terrestrial > Soil > Grasslands ...
AGTCAGATGCGATTGATCAGTGATCACCATTTTCACGTTTCCGATCAATCGCCCGGTCCTCGTGTTGGTGTCGAAATACACTGAATCGCCAGCAATGTTGAAATCCGCGCGCTGGATCGTCGTGCGTTCCTGCGAACTGAGGACCCGGGTTTTTAGATCAAGCACCGACGTGTGCATGTCGATTTGCAGGTCGGGCTGATTCTCCGGGCTGTAGGTCGTGATTTTGAGGTGTTGAAATCCGATGTGTTCCTGATCGATCCGGTGCGCCGTCCCCGCTTCAAATTTTCCCCGCAGATGGCCTTCGCCATCGAAATCTGGCAACACAAGGCCCTTGGCTTCATGGCCGATCGGCAGGGGGATGTTTGTTAAGCTCTGTTCGCCGGGAGACGCAGTCGGCGTCGCTGTCGCGCGAGCCCTTTTCTTATGGCCTTTTGACTGACCGGGCACCTGAGGCGCCGATATCAAAAAGGACAACGCCACTGATAAGAACCAAACCAGCAATACCCAACGCCGGTAGGGGCGGTTGACCCCAACCGCCCGCTCCCAAAACGTGATACCCTTGGTGCCTGGGCGATTGCGGTCAATCGTCCCTACCCGAGACGGCAGCATGAATAGCCTTTAACATGCACAGGTGCTTCGGCAAATCCTTTAGCGGAATCTGATTCGGCCCATCCGACAACGCGCGCGCCGGATTTTCATGCACCTCCATAAAGATTCCGTCGCAGCCTGTGGCCATCGCGGCCCTGGCCAGCGCTGGTGCCAGGACGCCGTCGCCAGCCGTCGAGTCCCCTGCCCCGCCTGGCCGCTGCACAGAATGCGTCGCGTCAAAGATCACGCGATATCCCGCTTCGCACATCCAATAGAGCGAGCGCATGTCGGCCACGAGGTTGTTATAGCCAAACGTCGTGCCGCGCTCGGTGAAACAGAATTGTGAGTTGCCAAAGGCGATCAGTTTTTCGGCAATGTTTGTTACGTCCCACGGCGCGAGGAACTGACCTTTCTTCACATTGATTGCGCGACCCGTTTCCGCGGCAGCGCGTAGCAGATCCGTTTGCCGGCAGAGAAACGCCGGGATTTGCAACATGTCGATCTTCTCGCCGGCGATCTCCGCTTCGTTCGGGGAATGAACATCGGTTGTCACTGGTATCTTCAAGTCGCGCCCGATGGCTGAAAGAATCTCGCAGCCTTCGCGTACGCCGATCCCGCGAAACGATCGCACCGAAGTCCGATTTGCCTTGTCGTAGGAGGCCTTGAAAATGAAATCAACATCTGCGGCAGAGCAGATTTCAGCGATCTTCTTCGCCATGCGCCAGACAAACTTCTCCGACTCAATCACGCACGGCCCGAGAATGAACGCCGGACGTTTCCCGCCGATCACGACGTTGCCGACTTTGAGAGCTTTGACTTTCATTGACCGCGCTCACTCTCGCGAAGCGGGCGATTGAGGTCAATCGCCCCTACCCCAGCACTCCCAGCAACCGAGGTAGCGGCGGTTCACCTGAACCGCCACTCGAATGGCCGCCTCGCACGAGATCGACGATGGCAAATGGCGCATACAACCCGAGAAAAAAGAGTAGTGCGACTCCGTGCATTTGCAGGAGGTACAACGGTCGCGAATCGGAAAGAAAACTCAAAATGGAAAAGGCTTCCGGTTTGCGCAGCAAAAATCCGTAATTAACATCCGTCAGTTTGTCGATAACCAGAGTAACCACAAAATAAAATTCCGACCACAGCCAGACGCGCACAATTGACATCGGATACGGCCGGTATCGCCGGGTCAACATCAGGAAAACCACGCCGACGATAATGCCGCAATGCGAGGTGAAAAAACTGATGAAACGCCAGTCTGGAAAGCCAAAGAGCAGGTTTGGCGTGAGAACGGCCTGCAACGTGCCGCCAATTCCCCAGAAGTATGCCACTTCGAACCAGCGTTGATTTCCGGTCCACATCGCCACGATTACGACCACCATGCCCCAGTCGCACATTTGCATTGGCAACATTTGCCGCCAATCCACAATGCCGTGGCTGCGGATAAAAACTAAATACGCGATATAATTCAAGACGAGCACGGCTGAGAGGACGCCGATAATGATCTTCTCCAGGCGCTGCGATTTTGTGCGCCGCACAATCGCAGCAAGCGCAAACGGCAGCACGATCGTGAGAAAAATGACCGTAAGATGCGGCAGGCCGTACGGCTGAAATTCAGGCGCGTCGTTCATCACAAGGTGGATCGGCTTCCCCGAAGACGATGCCAAATAACTGCGCCTTCGGCGCCTGACATTATCATCGCGTTCAGAGAACGCGATCCACCTCTAACGAATCACCCAGAGATTGCACGGGATAACATCTGTAATCCAAGCGATGTTACTGGGAAGCGGCTGACTTGCTTCGCCATTTTTCTGCAGCGGCACTACCAGCAAATCCGCCTTGACCGATTGAACGAAGTCCGACGCAGCCAGTCCGGTATTGCCGCGGACACAGCGGACCTCAATCGGTACATCCGTTGCACCGGCCGACAGAACGAATTGTTCCAGCGCCTCTTCCTCCGCGTCGTGTGCGCTGGAATCTTTGCCTTTAGTGCCACCCGCGCCCATCGACGCGCGGGCCTGATCAAACGTGGTAATAATGCGAATAACGTAAAGCCGGTCGCACGGTTCGGACGCGGCCAGCGGCAGCGCTATTTTCAAAGCCTTTAGCCCGTGACTGGAATAATCGGCAACGAAAACGATCCGGCGCAACGGTTTGGGGTTCGCCGCAGGCCTCGTGAAGAGCACAACCGAACAGGGCGCTTCTCGCACGAGGCGGCGCGCGACATTACCAAGAAATGGATGCAACACGACCTCTTTTTCCAGCGCGCCGGCCACAATCACGTCGATCTTCTCACGAGCGAGCGCGCGCAAAATAGCTTCGGCCGGGTCTCCCTGCTCATAATGAATCGCTGAATTGGCCGGAAGATGCAGCGCCGCGAGGGCGTCGCTAAACTTCTCTGCTGTTTCTTCATTTCGCTCGCCCACATAGATCAGATGAAGATCGGCCGGAAAACGTTCCCGGATTCGCTTCGCTTCGGCTAGAACCTCTCTGAAGCGCGGCGAAAATGTCGTCGCCACGGCAATGCTTTTGTATGGCGATGGATCAGCCATGGAATGCATTGAACTGTCGCGCTCCGGGGAAATTCGGCAACACAGAGATGGCGCCCTCGGCGGCCGCGCCTTACCAATCTGCTTTTCATTTCTAAGTTCCTCTGCGAATTTTCGCAGATGCGACGCGCGATTTATCCCGGCAGCTTCGATCCGGTGACCAACGGTCACCTGGATGTGATTGAGCGTGCAAGAAAACTATTCGATGAAGTCGTTGTGGCTGTGGCGCATAATGACGAGAAACAACCGCTTTTCTCGTTAAAGGAACGCCTCGATTTGCTGCAAGAGACCGCCGGTAGAATCGACAATGTGCGAATCGCTGAGTTCGAAGGGTTGCTCGTCGAATTCGCCAGGGCGGAACAAGCCGGAGCAGTGATCCGCGGTTTACGCGCGGTCTCCGATTTTGAGTTCGAATTTCAAATGGCGCTGATGAATCGAAAACTGGATGCCGCGGTAGAAACGATTTTTTTAATGCCGAAGGAGGAATACACTTATCTCAGCTCTCGAATTGTAAAAGAAATCGCGCGTCTCGGCGGCGATGTCTCGAGTTTCGTTCCAGTGTGTGTGGCTAAGGCGCTGAGGAGGAAATGTAGATAAATATGGCGAAAGGATTGGCTCATGAAAGTGCACCTAAAACAGATTCCAGCCCAAGGTCTGCATCTGGAAGGGGAAGAGGATTGCCCAATCCAGGAACTGGAATCAGAGGGAATTCGTTGCGCTGGTCGACTGCATTACGATATCGATCTTGGCGTTGCGGGAGGCGCCCTGTGGTCGAATGGCTCGCTGTCACAGCTAGTTGAGCTGCGTTGCGTGTCGTGTCTGGAAAAATTCGTGCACGAGGTTCGAGTGCCTGCATTCGCCGTGCACATGGAGCTGCACGGGCCGGAGACTGTCGATCTTACCCCCTCTATTCGCGAGGAAATTCTACTAAACCTGCCAGCGCATCCGCATTGCGACAGGGACGCCCGTCGGGTTTGCAAGGCGAAACAGGTCAAAACTGCGGAGCAGGATGCAAAGAGCAAGTCGGATTGGAGCGCGCTGGATAAGCTGAAAATCAATCGGTGACGGGTTGAAAAAGGGAAACTAAGGCGCTTCAATCCCTCAACTTTTTAACCGTTTAATGCTTCAACATTGTTTTCCTTCTTCAAATATGCTTTAGTCGCCGCCTGTCATGGGAGTCCCAAAACGCAAAACATCCAAGATGCGGTTACGCATGCGCAAAGCAGCGAACCGTTGGCATGCTGCGCATCTGAACAAGTGTCCGCAGTGCGGAAGCAGCGTCCCGTCGCACATCGCTTGCCCATCGTGCGGCTATTACCGCGGGAGACAGGTGTTAACACTCGAAGGCAAGTAGCTGTAGCCGTCGCCCTGCCTGGCGCGCCGTAGCGCAGCGGAGGCGGGCGGGCGACGCATTTTCACTTTGCATTCGGCGACTAAAGTTCGCAAAGTTTTGCACTGATGAAGATCGCCCTCGACGCGATGGGCGGTGACTTTGGTCCGCCTAACCTTGTTGCCGGCGCCGTAATGGCGCTGCGTGATTACCGGCAGGTAAACAAGCTTTATCTGGTCGGAGACACCGCTGAAATAGAAAACGAGTTGCGCAAACATCAGTGCAACGATTCGCGCATCGACATTGTGCATTCCACTCAGGTGGTGGAAATGAGCGATCGCGCCTGGACAGCCGTTCGCCGAAAGAAGGATTCGTCAATCAGTCGCGCTGTCGATCTTGTAAAACACGGTGACGCGGATGCGGTCGTGAGCGCCGGGCACACAGGCGCGGCCGTCGCGGCAAGTATGATTAAATTGCGCACGCTGGAAGGGATCGACCGCCCCGGCATCGCGGCGGTGCTTCCCACCGAATTTAACGTCTTTGTTTTGATTGACGCGGGCGCAAACATCGATGCCCGTCCGGAACAGCTTCTTCAATATGCATTCATGGGTACGGTTTATTCGCGCCATGTACTCGGCTACAAGAATCCGACGGTCGGTTTGGTATCGCTCGGCGAGGAAGACGTAAAAGGCAATGAGATGACCAAGGAAGTCTTCAAAATGCTAAAGAAGAGCTCGCTCAACTTTGTCGGCAACATTGAGGGCCGCCATCTTTTCGAAGATCCGGTCGAGGTCGTAGTGTGCGACGGTTTTGTCGGCAATGTGATTTTGAAAACGTGCGAATCGATCTCGGTGGCGATTTTCCAGTGGCTCAAGCACGAACTAATGCACACGAAGATGCGGCAAGTCGGCGCTTTTCTCGCTCGAGATGCGTTCGACACCATCAAGGAAAAAACAAACTACGAGGAGTACGGCGGCAGCCCGCTTCTTGGCGTCAACGGCATCTGCATCATCGCGCATGGTGCCAGCACGCCACGCGCCATCAAGAATGCGCTCCGGGTCGCGGCGGAGTCGATTGAACAGCAGGTGAACCCGCATATCGTCGATGAGATTCGCCGTTACCATGAAACGACAGCCCCGCTTGAGCCCGCGCTCCAATAAAGCGCTGCGCACGGTCTCGATCATCGGCACGGGCAGTTATGTGCCAGAGAAAATTCTGACCAATGCGGATCTCTCGCGAATGGTCGATACCAGTGACGAGTGGATCACTACTCGCACCGGCATTAAGGAACGCCGCATCGCCGCGAAGGGCGAAGACACGAGCGACATGGCGGCCAAGGCGGCGCGGAAGGCGATCGAGCAGGCGAAGATTTCGCCAAAAGAGATCGATCTTCTTCTGGTAGCAACGGCGACGCCAGACATGCTGTTTCCCGCCACCGCGTGCTTCGTGCAGAAAAAGATCGGCGCCACCAACGCCGCTTGTCTCGATATTTCCGCAGCCTGCGCCGGTTTTCTGTTTGCTCTCGAGATCGCCCAACAATTCATTACCTCGCACACGCACGATACCGTACTGGTCATTGGGGCCGAGAAACTGACCTCGATCACAAATTGGACCGATCGCAATTCGTGCGTGCTTTTCGGCGACGGTGCCGGCGCGGCTGTTTTGCGCCACCGCGGCAGCGCTCATGGCGTAATCAGCACTCACATCGGCAGCGACGGGCAGTACACAGACATTTTGTTCATGCCCGGCGGTGGTTCACGCTGCCCGATCACCCGGGAAAATGTCGATATGCATTTGGCAACGATCCACATGAGCGGCAAGGAAGTGTACAAACAGGCCGTCACTGCGATGCTTAACGCGGCCAAAAAAGCCCTCGACCAAGCGGGCCTTTCCATCGAGGACATTGCCTGCGTCATTCCGCATCAGGCGAATCTGCGCATCATCGAGGCCATCGCGGATCGGCTCGGTATTTCGAGCGACAAGATGTTTGTGAATCTCGATCGCTACGGCAACACCTCCGCCGCGGCCGTGGCCATCGCTCTCGATGAAGCCAATCGCAGCGGTCGGATCAAGCGCGGCGACTATGTTCTAATGGTTGTTTTCGGGGGCGGGCTCACGTGGGCGAGCACGATACTCGAATGGTGAGCCCTAGGGCGTCGGGCGCGGCGGACGCCAGTCCAGAAGTTGGCGTTTGGCGCAATCGCTCTACAATCAACCCATGCTAGTCGAAACCCACGCGCATCTGGATTATCTTGATTTTGTCCATGATCTCGACAGCGTGCTGCGTCGCGCGACCGAGGCGGGCGTAACCCGCGTCGTTACCATCGGCACCTCAATCGAGAGCAGCCGACGCGCGATCGATCTTGCGGAAAGATATCCGGCTGTTTACGCGACTGTCGGCGTTCATCCCACGTACGTGCAAGAGGCGGAGGAAGATGTTTTTACGCCGTTGCGCGAACTAGCAAAGCACCCGCGTGTGGTGGCCATCGGCGAGACCGGCCTCGATTATCATCGTCTGCCGAGCGAAGAAGTGGCGAAAGAAAAGCAGGTCCAGGTGATGACAGCACTGCGCACTGAAACCGATGAAGAAATCGAAGCGCAGATTCGCGACGGCGCTTACAAATCTAAACAAGTGAGTTTATTTGAACAGCAACTCGACCTCGCGGTGGAGCTGGGGCTCAACGCAGTGATCCATCAACGCGACGCATGGGAGGACACGCTCAAAGTCATGCAGCCATACACGGGCAAACTGCGCGGCGTTCTTCATTGTTTTGGCGGCTCGCTCGATCAGGCGAACGAAGTTCTCGATCTTGACCACCTCGTTTCGTTCACTGGAATTGTCACTTTCAAAAACGGCGCAGCCGTGCGAGAAGTCGCGGCACAAATCCCGCTCTGGAAATTCATGGTGGAAACCGACTGCCCGTATCTGGCGCCCGTTCCTTTCCGTGGAAAGCGCTGCGAACCGGCGCATACGCGCATCGTAGCGGAAACAATCGCGTCAGCACGGCAGGTCCCGTTGGAAGAAATTGCCGAGGCGACAACCGAGACTGCGGAGAAGTTTTTTAAGTTCAATCGCGAATGAGAATTCACGAGGGTTCGCAAGGTGGTCGGGACGGCGCGCTGCGGGGTGTCGCCGCAGCGACCGCAGTGCGCCGCCCCTACCACCTTCTTCTCCTCGTCGCTTTCTTCATCGCATCCTGCGCAGCGCCCGACACGAGGCATCAAATCGTGATTAGCACACGCGAGCAGAAGTTAGCCGTTCTCGATCGCGGCAATCTTATGGCCATCTATTCCGTCTCCACATCCAAGTTCGGTCTCGGCGATTGGCGAGGCAGCAGGTTTACGCCACTCGGTCAATTGCAGATAGCGGAAAAAATTGGCGGTGATGCGCCACCGGGCGCCGTATTCAAGGATCGGCGGCGTACTGGTGAAATCGTCCCGCCTGATTCGCCTGGCCGGGATCCGATCGTGACGCGCATTCTCTGGTTGCGCGGACTCGAGGCGCAAAACAGCAACGCGTTCACGCGGGATATCTACATTCACGGCACGCCGGAGGAACGGCTGATCGGAACGCCTGCAAGCTATGGATGCATCCGGATGCGCTCCAGTGACATCATAAGTTTATACGGCATTGTAGGAGTCGGCGCTGTGGTAAGTATTGTGAATACCTCGCTGGCTTCGGCTATTCCGGGCTTTGTCACCCCGGGCACCCTCGCGATCCGGTAGGGACATCGCGCTGCGATGGCCGGACGGCACAGCGCGCCGTTCCCACCTACGGCAATTTGCCGAGATGTTCTCTGGCCGTCTTGCGTGAAAGTGAATCCATGTCCGCGTCCACCATCATGCGCACGAGTTCGTGAAATCGGACTTTCGGTTCCCAACCGAGAATTTTCTTCGCCTTGGAAGCGTCACCAAGCAGAACCTCCACCTCGGCTGGCCGTTCGTATCGGGGGTCGTGCTTTATGAATTGCTTCCAGTCGAGATCGGCGTGTGCGAAGGCGGCTTCGACAAACTCGCGCACACTGTGGGTTTCGCCGGTAGCCAGCACGAAATCGTCGCCTTCTCCGAGTTGCACAATTCGCCACATGCCTTCGACGTACTCCGGCGCATATCCCCAGTCGCGTTTCGCGTCCAGGTTGCCGAGAAACAATTCCTTTTGCAGCCCATGCTTAATCGCGGCGACTGCGCGCGAGATCTTGCGGGTGACGAACGTCTCGCCGCGCCGCGGGCTTTCGTGATTAAACATGATCCCGTTGCTGGCGCAAAGACCGTAGCTCTCCCGATAATTAACAGTCGCCCAATATGAAAAAACCTTTGCTACGCCGTAGGGACTACGCGGCCAGAAGGGTGTCTTCTCGGTTTGTGGCGTCTGTTGCGCCTTACCGAATATTTCGCTGCTCGACGCCTGAAAGAAACGGGAACGCAAACCGGCCTCGCGGATTGCTTCCAAAATGCGAATCGTACCCACTCCGGTGACGTCTGAAGTATATTCCGGAATGTCGAAGCTGACGCGCACGTGGCTTTGCGCGCCGAGGTGATAAATTTCGTCCGGCTTCAATTTGTAAAGAAGTTTCACAAGATTCACAGAGTCGCTGAGGTCTCCATAATGCAAAAACATTCGCACGCCGTTGACGTGGGGATCAGCGTAAAGATGATCAATGCGTGAGGTGTTGAACGTGCTGGCGCGGCGAATGATCCCGTGGACTTCGTAGCCTTTCTCAAGCAGCAGATCAGCCAGATAACTTCCGTCCTGGCCGGTGATGCCGGTGATGAGTGCCCGCTTCATTTGCGGCAATAATTGTAGGGTGTTTCCGCGAAACGCCACTGAAATCGGCGATTAACTCTCCGGCGGCGTTACCATGATTCGCGCCAAGACCGCGCGCTGGGCACCGATCAGCGCGCCGATACCTTTGCGCCCGAGCGCGAGCATTTCATCCAGCTGTGATCCAGCAAACGTCGCTTCTTCACCGGAGCTCTGCACTTCTACGAATTCGCCGTCTTCGGTAGCCACCAGATTAAAATCAACACTGACGAGCTTGTCCTCATCGTAATTAAGATCCACTATCGCCTGTCCATCGAGAATGCCGGCGCTCACTGCGGCGACCAATTTTTGCATCGGCGGCGAGTCGAGCTTTTTTTCCCGCACAAATTTTCGGCAGGCTATGGCCAGCGCCAGGCTGGCGCCGGTAATTGCGGCGGTGCGTGTCCCGCCATCGGCTTGCAACACATCGCAATCGGCCCAGATCGTACGCGGTCCAAGCTTTTCGAGATCGACCACCGCTCGCAACGAACGGCCAATCAAACGTTGAATCTCCACACTACGACCGTCGATGCGGCCTTTTGCAATGTCGCGAGGTTTGCGCGGCTGAGTCGAATACGGGAGCATCGAATATTCGGCAGTGAGCCAGCCACCGGTTACTCCCTGCTCTTTCATCCAACGCGGCACTGCCTCTTCAATCGTGACGGCGCAGATCACGCGCGTATTACCCATTGAGACGAGCACTGAGCCGCTCGCATGGGGTGCCACGTTCAACTCGAAATTGAGCGGGCGGATCTCATCGAGCCCGCGGCCGTCATTTCGCTGCATCGTTGGAAACGTAGATGTAGCTGGGATTTGTGCGACGAAGATTTTACAATCCGCGGAGACAGACTCGGCAGGCGCAACATTTCAATCGTCCCGCTCGCTCATGGCTTGGTACTGACTAATCGGCTTGACGCACTGGGCGGCCCATCGTTGTTTAAGCGTTTTGAGTGAAAAATAGCGCTCACACCCAGACGGCGGTTTGCATCGCCGGCGCGCATCGCTCAGGAACGTCGATGCTCACCAGGCTATTGCACGCCTGCGGGCTCTACCTTGGTCCAGAAAGCGCACTGATGCCTCCGCAGGCCGATAACCCCGAGGGCTTCTGGGAACATCTCGGGTTCGTGGCGGTAAACGATGAATTGTTGAATGCACTTGGCGGCGCCTGGGATCTGCCGCCGAAGGCCGACGAGAATTTCACGGATCCCCAGCTCGATCCGTTGCGAATGAAAGCCCGGCTACTGATCGAAGGATTTAATTCGGCAGGCGTCTGGGGCTGGAAAGATCCGCGCAACAGCCTGACGCTGCCGTTTTGGCACGACGTTTTGCCCGGACTGAAAACGCTTATCATCGTGCGCAACCCGCTAGAAGCCGCGCACTCGATGCGGGAGCGCAACGGAACGTCTTATTCGCTTGGTTTGCGCCTTTGGGAAATCTATAACCGGCGCCTCATCGAGACAGCAAATGAACAGGACCGGCTTGTCACTCATTACGATTTGTTTTTCGTAAACGCGGAAACGGAATTGCTGCGAATTGCGCATTTCATCGGTTTACCCGATGCGCAAGTAGCCAGCGCAGCCGCGCTGGTAAAAAAGCGAAGACGTCACACTCATTTCACGCTTGAGCACCTGATCGATGCCCGCGTCGCTCCTGAAGTAATCGACCTTTATCGCGCTTTGATTTCCGAAGCATGGGCACCGGAAAGAAACAAAGGGAAGGTGGCCAAGAGTCCCGAAACCGGGAGTGCGGACGAGGCCGACTTACTCCCGGGATCGGTCAGCCGGCTCAATGCCTTCGTTCCGGAGCGGATTGCGCAGATCGAGCATCTCTATCAAGAGCTCCTGGCCCAAGCGGAAGCTCGACACAAGTCGCAAGTTGAAGAACTAAGCGCCGGTCTTCGCGACAAAAGTATTAGCTTGGCGGAGAGCGAATCGCGGGTAGACGAGCTGCGAAACCGTCTCCGAAAGCAATTGGAGGCCACGAAAAGGCTTTGCCGCCTCTTGGACGACGCGGGCAACGCAGCAGCTCGGCTTCGCTCTTCGGCGCGCTGGCAAATTGCCAATCCGTTTGCAGCCTTGAAGGCAAAACTTTCTCCGCAGCGGTCACGAGAATTATTAGGCTATGGGCATCTGGAGAAAATCGTCTCGACTTACCGGAAGTGGCAAACGGCCCATCCGGAGGTCACTGCGATTGACCACCAAATCCAGGCGCTGATTTCAGGCGTAGTTTCAGCCCCTGGACAAAGAGTGGCACCTGTTGAACCTCCCGAGCCGACGCGTCCCATTGAGTTTCCGGTTCACGAGCAGGTCGAAATCTCAATCATTATTCCGGTGTTCAATCAGTTTCGTTTCACCCAAGCTTCTCTGGCTTCGCTTCAGGAGCATCATGGACCGGAGCGTTTTGAAGTCATTATTGTGGATGATTGCTCAACGGATGTCACCGCAGAGGCCGTTCCGCGGATGCCGGGCGTTGTTTACCTGCGCAACGAAACGAATTCCGGATTCATCACCGCGTGCAACCGCGGTGCGAAAAAGGCCCGAGGCAAATATCTCGTTTTCCTTAACAACGACACACTTGTCAGGGACGGCTGGTTGAGCGCGCTGCTGGGTACCTTTGCCGAAGAGCCGCAGGCGGGCATCGTCGGCTCAAAACTTGTTTATCCAGATGGCCGTTTGCAGGAAGCAGGCGGGATCATCTGGGGCGATGCTTCAGGGTGGAATTATGGCAACTCCGATGATCCAGGAAAACCTGAATATAACTTTCTGCGGGAAGTCGATTACTGTTCTGCGGCCACGCTCATGATCACGAAATCGCTTTTTGAAGCAGTTGGCGGCTTTGATGAAAAGTACGCACCTGCTTATTACGAGGATACCGATTTGGCGTTCAAAGTTCGTCGAGCCGGTTACAAGGTGTTATATCAGCCGCTGAGCGAGGTTATTCATTACGAGGGAGCAACTGGCGGAACCGATCTAGCAACGGGGACCAAGAAGTACCAGGATATTAACCGATCGACGTTTGCGGAAACATGGGCTGCGGAACTGGTAAAAAAACCAGCCAGCGGCGACGCCGCGTTCCTGCGCCAGGCGCCAGCGGGCGGAAAGAACATTTTCGTGATTGATCACCATGTTCCAAGCCCCGATCGAGATTCAGGATCGCTGCGGATGTTCCAACTCCTCAAGCTGCTTCACCAGCTTGGTCACCGCATTACTTTCATTCCAGATAATCTCACTGATGTCCCGCATTACGGGAACGAATTACGCAGGCGTGGAATTCAGGTTGTCCACCGTCCCTATATCAAGAAAGTCCGCGACTATTTGATTTTGCACGGTTCTGAGTGTGACGCTGTCATCCTCAGCCGGTGTGATATTGCGCATAAACATATCGCGGATGTCCGGCTGCATGCGCCGCAAAGCCGCATCATCTTTGACACTGTCGATTTACACTCGCTTCGTGCGCACAGAGAGGCTCAAATCACCACCGATCCGGAGGCGCTAGAAAAAGCGCGGCAGAAAGAAGAACTGGAATACGGTGTCATCCGCCAGGCTGATGAGACCTGGGTAACGAGCAGCGTCGAACAGAAGCTTCTCCAGGACAAGTGGCCTGAAAAGTCCATTCAACTCGTTTCGAACATTGTGGATATTCCAGGCTCGAGCACTCCGTTTGAACTGCGGCAGGACTTTCTCTTCATTGGCGGCTTCCAGCATACACCGAACACCGATGCTGTTCTCTTTTTTCTGAAGAGGATTTATCCGATAGTAAAGGAGCGCCTGCGCGAGGCCAAGTTCTACATTATTGGCGATAAGGCACCTCCGGAATTGGTTGCTCTAGCCGGCGAGAATATTGTGATCGCGGGATTGCAACGGGATGTCAGTCCCTTCTTTGAGAGCGTTAGATTATCGATTGCGCCATTGCGATTTGGTGCGGGTGTGAAGGGCAAAATCAATCAGAGTATGGCGTGGGGTGTGCCAGTCGTCGCAACCTCCGTGGCCGTGGAAGGCATGGAGCTTACCTTCGGCGAAGATATTCTCGTCGCGGATGAACCGGACGAATTTGCCCGGGCCTTGGTGACGCTCTACGAGTCCCCTGAACTTTGGAACCGGCTCTCGCAAAACGGGATCGAGAAAACTCGCTCGCTATACTCGGCTGAGGTCGCGCGGGAGAGGTTGGAGCGTTTGTTCAATAATCAACACGTCCAGCCTGCGGAAGTGCTGTCTCAGCCAGTGAAGCAACGGGATTCCGCTGTTGGGATCAGTGCATGAGACGCGCGAGGTTTTCGGTTTTCAAACGAGTGATTAAGGCTCAACCAAAGACGATTACGGGCAAGATTGAGGCCACCCCGAACCCTGTGCCTTCTGACGAAGGGTCGCCCGTTGTAGTTTCATGGGAAACAAATGATCCGAATGGCGGCGAGATTCGTGTTGCAACTTCAGACCGTGAAGAAAAGCTTGTGACCCGGGGAGGAAAATCGGGGCGGGTTGAAATTCATTGGATCATGGACTCGACAGAATATGAGTTCCGCCTTTATCCGGCCAGCCAGCCTGACAGACAGCTTGATTCGGTAAAGGTGAGGCGCGACAGCAACTCGTTGCACCCGCTCCTGGGTGAAGTCGCGCTCGAGGTGACAGGCGGAAACATCGGCGTGACCGCTCTCTCGCGCTTTCTCGCTAAAGTCCTGCCGCGATGTCTGCACAGCGCAAACTTTCGCGAGATCTTTCAGTATTGGGAGCGACACGGTTTTCACGTGACACCGGTGCATTTCTATCAACCTATTCCTGAAACTCGCTCTTTGCCTGAAACTCTCTGGAACCGGCCGAGCGAACTGGTGGGCATTGACATGAACGACGCGATGCAGCTGGATCTGCTGAGGAATCACTTTCCAAAATTTCGTCACGAATATGATCAGTTTCCATCCGAGCCAACCGGTGAACCGGGCCGTTTTCATTTTAACAACGGGCTCTTTGACGGGACTGACGCACTGATCGCTTATTGTATGATCCGCCACTTTCAACCACGGTTGATCATCGAGGTGGGCAGCGGATTTTCTTCTCTCGTTGCAGCCGAGGCCATTGCAAAGAACAAAAACTCAGCCCTGATCTGCATCGAGCCGTTTCCGCTCGACTTTCTCCGGCAGGGATTTCCCGGATTGCATTCCTTGATAGAGAAAAAGGTGGAAGACCTCGACCTAGAATTTTTCTCGCAACTCGATTCGGGCGACATCCTGTTCATCGATAGTTCTCATACGGTGAAAATTGGTGGAGACGTGAATTATCTTTTCCTGGAAGTGTTGCCGCGTCTCAAGCCAGGCGTGATCGTGCACGTCCACGATATCTTTTTGCCTTTTGATTATCGGCGCGATTGGGTGATGGATGAACTTCGCTTTTGGACCGAGCAATATCTACTGCAAGCGTTTCTGAGCTTTAATTCCGAGTTCGAAGTGTTGATGGCCAATGGCTACCTAGCCCACCGCTACGTGGAAGACCTCAAAGCCACTTTTGTGAATTCACCTTGGTGGGGCGGAGGTAGTTTTTGGATCCGCAGGCGGCCCTCAAAAGCAGACTCATTATCTTCGCCGCAAGAGTGATAGTTTCTCCGAGCAGGAAATCACCGGCCCATTTTTGTAATTCTTGATATTACCGGTGAAAGGCGGAAAAGTCTGGAAAAATGGAGGGCTTCCCAGCAGGAGCAGCCAAAGAGTACACCCACTCGCCCAGCATGGCGTGTTATCGGTTTGGTCGCTCTTACCGTCTGGCGGTGGCGTGCAAAAGTTTACTAGTGGGCTGGCCTCGCGGGGTGGGGACTTCTACGTGAAATGCAGGATCAGATAAACAAGCCGGTCTTTGTCGTGGGCTCGCCGCGTTCGGGGACGAGCATTCTTGCTTGGTGCCTGGGTCAGCATCCAAACATGTTTCCAGTTCCGGAGTCCAACTGGATGGGGCAATTCGCAATTAATGTCGCGATCAGTTATGAGATCGGAAGCGCACGCGGGGACCGCTCGCTCTTGAGCGGGATGGATATTAGGCGAGAAGAATTCTTCGCGAACTTTGGGCGCAGCATCAATGAGCTGATCCTCGCTCATCGCAGAGATCTGGAAAGAAAACGCAAAATGACGCGGCCATCGGCTGAGCCGAAGACACGATGGGTAAATCAAACGCCGGAGTATTCCCTTCACATTTGCGGACTACGTAGGCTGTTTCCTGATGCTCTCTTCGTTCACATCTGCCGTGACGTCCGCGCTGTCGTACGCTCAATGCTCAATTTTCATCGGGTATGGGGGGTTCAGTTGGTTGCTAATGAAGAAAAGGCATACGAGTACTGGCTTCGAACGGTCAGCGCGTGCATCAACGCTGAGGAGGCCTATGGACCGAATGTAGTTTATCGCCTCCGATACGCAGACTTGGTCAGTAATCCGGAATCGGCGATGCATTCGTTGCTCAATTTCCTCCATGAACCCTATACAGCCAAATGCCTCGAGCCGCTTGGACGACGGATCAATAGCTCTAATGTCCCCGATGATTTTGTCGCTGACGATCCGGCCACCGACCCGGCGCTCGTCGCGCACGCAACAAGACTTTCGGCTGAATTGGAAACAAACCCCCAGTCGAGCGAACCATCGCCTGCTGCAGCGGACGCACTCGAGATTGAATTTCAACAACGGACGCAATACGCGGCCGCTCTCGACAAGACCTACAAGGAAACCGAACGGCTAATTCGGGTTCCTAGAAAAGCAAAACCGCGGCTGTGACTAAAGTTTTCGAACACGTTTAACTTTCTGGTTAGTCTTCGCCTGCTGTGCGCACTGGACTGATTAAAGTGGCAATGAATAAGACTCCGCGCCCGCTCGAACCTCATATGGTTAGAGCTAATGTCCGTAGCCTTCCCAACTGGTTGACTTCTGGATTTTCTCAGATCACGGGCTGAAGAGATTGATCGAGCGCACGGGATGGAACCTGCTATCCTATTTCACGATTGGCGATACGATAAGCTCTACTCCAGCCGATCCAGATCACGATGAGCGCGCGTTTTGCCTGCTGGAAAAACGACCGCCCATTTTGAGCGCCAACCCGAATCCGGTGTCGGCGACTAAAGAGGCCGGCAAAACGATGATTTCCTGGGACACGGCGGATGGGAGCATCGGAAGGGTCTTTGTCTCGGTGAACGGAGGCCAGGAGGTGCTCTTTGCAGACGGCCGCCACGGCTCCGCTCCGGCGCATTGGATCGAAACAGGTTCGAACTACGAGTTCCGGCTTTATGATTCGGATCATACCCGGCTCCTCGACAAAGTTGTGGTCGCTGCAATAACGCAATAGTCTCTAAGTTCGCCTGCCAGAGCACGGCAGTGGAGGCGTCGCCGCATAACTACTTTTGCGTGAACGGGATGGGAGAGGAAGAATTTTCTGTAAAATCTGACTGGATACAGTTGACCGTTCTTGATCTACTGCTATTTTAAAGGTCCCGCTGGAAGCGGGACTCCTCTAGTTTGGGAGTGCGTTCTACGTACATCTGGGGACTGCAAATTGAACTCAATTTTGTCCCGACCTGATTTATCGGAGCTGCCTCTGCACAGTCTGTGTGCGGCAGACCGAGTTCAAGTCGGATTCGAAATTGAGTTTTTTTTGTCGTCTGAAATGTGCGTGAACGGCTGGTTCTTTGACATCTACATACAGGGTAGTAAGAAAATACAACTTTAAGAGCTGAGTCTGAAATCAAAGCGGCTGAAGGTTAAGATCTTCAGCCGGAGAGTTTCAGTTATCAAAGAATCTCTGGTCCGGCAGCTGCCGGGCCAGAACAGATTGATCAAGCTACAAAGAGCGCATCATGGATGCCTTGGTGCCAATAGGCGATGAAGGACGTGGCAAGCTGCGATAAGTCACGGAGAGCGGCAAACACGCTTTGACCCGTGAATGTCCGAATGGGGTAACCTGAGCGAGATAACACTTGCTCGAGTTCCTGTGAATCTATAGCAGGAACATCGCGACACCCGGCGAAGTGAAACATCTCAGTAACCGGAGGAAAAGAAATCGAAAGAGATTCCGTCAGTAGTGGCGAGCGAAAGCGGAACAGGCTAAACCTGTCGATTTATCGGCAGGGGTTGTAGGAGCCCAACGTGGTAGTGCAAAGGTTAGGTGAAGCTTCTGGAAAGCTGCGCCATAGAGGGTGAAAGGCCCGTAACCGAAAACCCGAGCACGCCTAGGGATTTCCTGAGTAATACGATGCACGTGAAACTTCGTATGAATCTGCGCCGACCACGGCGTAAGCCTAAATACTCATTGGCGACCGATAGTGAACAAGTACCGCGAGGGAAAGGTGAAAAGAACCGCTGCGAGCGGAGTGAAATAGTACCTGAAATGATGTGCTTACAAGGTGTCAAAGTCCGCCTCGGCGGATGATGGCGTGCCTTTTGCTTAATGAGTCTGCGAGTTACTGTCAGTGGCGAGCCTAAGGCGTTCTGCGCTGGAGGCGAAGCGAAAGCGAGTCCTAAAAGGGCAACCCAGTCGCTGGTAGTAGACCCGAAGCGGAGGTGATCTACCCATGAGCAGGATGAAGGTTGCTTAACCGCAACTGAAGGTCCGAACCCGTGACGGTTGAAAACGTCTGGCATGACTTGTGGGTAGGAGCGAAAGACTAATCAAACCCCGTGATAGCTGGTTCTCCCCGAAATAGCTTGAGGGCTAGCCTCGTGTGCTGACCTGCGGAGGTAGAGCACTGGATGAACTAGGGCCCATACCAGGGTACCGAACTCAATCAAACTCCGAATACCGCAGGGCGTAACACGGGAGTCAGTGCGTGAGGGATAAGCTTCACGCGCGAGAGGCAAACATGCCAGACCAGCAGCTAAGGTGCCCAAATGCCGTTCAGTGGAAAGGATGTGAGGTTGCACAGACAGTGAGGATGTTGGCTTAGAGGCAGCCATCATTTAAACAGTGCGTAATAGCTGACTCATCGAGCGATCTCGCGCCGATAATGATTGGCGATAAACGGCATACCGAAGCTCTGGAATACATTCTGGTTCGCCAGAATGGATTGGTAGGGGAGCGTTCTTAATGCATCGAAGCGTAAGGGTAACCGAACGTGGAGCGTTAAGAAGTGAGGATGCAGACATGAGTAGCGATAAGACAGGTAAAATTCCTGTCCGCCGTAAACCCAAGGTTTCCTGGGGAAGGTTCGTCCTCCCAGGGTTAGTCGGGACCTAAGTCGAGGCCGAAGGGCGTAGACGATGGAGAGCAGGTTTAATATTCCTGCACCGGCTGTGGTTAAGTTTAGTTGTGACACATGAGTAGAGACAGGCCGTCGATTGAAAGTGACGGTCTGCCCGCAAGGGCAAGGACGGGGAGGCCTCGGCTGAACCGGATCTGTTAAAACTTGTGTCAAGAAAAGCGACTAAATGTTCCCACGGTTGCCCGTACCGTAATCCGACACAGGTGGGTGAGTAGAATATACTCAGGCGCGTGAGTGAAACCTCGTTAAGGAACTCGGCAATCTAGCCCCGTAACTTCGGAAGAAGGGGTGCCCGCACCACTTTGGTGATTCCGCCAGATGGGTTTAGCCTGCAAAGCAGGCAAGCCTCCCCCTAACTGGCAATCTTCAGTTAACTGGAGAGATTGAGTCGCCAAAGTGGTGCGGGTCGCAGTGAAATGGGTCAACCGACTGTTTACCAAAAACACAGCACTCTGCCAAGTCGTGAAGACGACGTATAGGGTGTGACACGTGACCAATGCGGAAAGATTATGGTAAGACGTCAGCCCCGCGCAAGCGGGACGAAGCGTTGAACCGAAGTCCCCGTGAATGTCGGCCGTAACTATAACGGTCCTAAGGTAGCGAAATTCCTTGTCGGGTAAGTTCCGACCTGCACGAATCGTGTAACGAGTTGACCGCTGTCTCAACGAGGAGCTCAGCGAAGTTGTAATGGCGGTGAAGATGCCGCCTACCCGCAGTAGGACGGAAAGACCCTATGCACCTTTACTACACGCTGTTACTGTTGTTTCGGTTTCGATGCTTAGCGTAAGTGGAAGGCTTTGAAGCGGCCCTTTTGGGGGTCGCAGAGCCGCCAATGAAACACCACCCTTCGGAATTGGAATAACTAACCTCTTGCCACCATCTGGCAGAGGGACACTGGCAGCCGGCTAGTTTTACTGGGGCGGTATCCTCCCAAAGAGTAACGGAGGAGTACGAAGGTTGGCTCAACCTGGTTGGCAATCAGGTGTCGAGTATATGGATATAAGCCAGCTTAACTGTGAGACACACACGTCGAGCAGGTACGAAAGTAGGTCCAAGTGATCCGGTGGTTGAATGTGGAATTGCCATCGCTCAACGGACAAAAGGTACGCTAGGGATAACAGGCTGATCCTGCCCAAGAGCTCATATCGACGGCAGGGTTTGGCACCTCGATGTCGGCTCATCACATCCTGGGGCTGGAGAAGGTCCCAAGGGTCCGGCTGTTCGCCGGTTAAAGTGGTACGCGAGCTGGGTTCAGAACGTCGCGAGACAGTTCGGTCCTTATCCACTGTGGGCGCAGGAGATTTGAGGGGTTCAGACCTTAGTACGAGAGGACCGGGTCTGACGAACCGCTGGTGTTCCAGTTGTTCTGTCAAGAGCAGTGCTGGGTAGCTATGTTCGGCAAGGATAAGCGCTGAAAGCATCTAAGCGCCAAGCCTATCCCAAGATGAGATCTCCCTGAAGGGTCGTGGTAGACCACCACGTTGATAGGCTCCGGGTGTAAGCACAGTAATGTGTTCAGCTCAGGAGTACTAATAACCCGTTCGGCTTGATCTTTTACTTTTCTGTTAACCCGTTCCGCGCCTTTGCGGGACGGCAATCAGAGAAGACAAAAGATCTCATATAAAACTCAGGTGAAGTTGTAGCGTCGGCTGTCCTCAGCCGAAATGAACTCCTGTATGTAGATGCCAGAGAAACTGGCGTTCTTTGAAAGCTCGATATCGTCTCCAGAGATTCGGCCTCGCGCTTGCGTCGCTGCGACCGCAGCGAAACCGCCGGTGCGATTCCGCACTCTGGTGACCCTAGCGCGGTGGCCCCACCCGTTCCCATTCCGAACACGGAAGTGAAACGCTGCAGCCCCGATGGTAGTACGGCGACAGGCCGTGCGAGAGTAGGACGTCGCCAGAACTAAAACCCCGGTGAGTTTAGCTCATCGGGGTTTTTATATTGTGTGGCCTACTCGAAGCACGGCGCGGCGGAACGCCGCATGCCGTGAGAGAACCGAGCGGTCGGGAACCGCGAGATAGACGGTCAAGCCCGCGAGGGTGGCGGGCGAGCGCGCGGGAGGGCACGAGTCAATTAGCCTGCCCTGAGCGCAGTCGAACGGGTCGCCAGAACCCAGCACTTTGCTAGTCAAAGTGCTGGCTTTTCTTTTTCTGGAGCGCGCGGTATTTGCGACAAACTTCTCGCAGAATTTGTGCGCGGTTGCGGAAACACAGGAACACAGTTACTGTGGTCACATGACTAGAAACATCACGCTTTCTGTGGAAGACTCAGTTTTAAAGGAGGTACGGCGAATCGCCGTTGAGCAGGACACAACCGTCAACGGTCTCGTGCGGCGTTACCTCCACGAGCTCGCAGGCGAGAAGAAAAAAAGAGCGAAAGCCCGCCGCGATCTTCTCAAGTTGCTACCCAAAATGAAGGCGCGGGTCGGCCGCATCCGTTGGACGCGAGAGGAGCTCCATGCCCGTTGAGGCGTTTATCGATACTAACATCTTCGTTTATTCGGTTTCGTCGCACGCTTCAGAGAAAGAAAAGCGCGATAAAGCGCGCGCTTTGCTGGGATCGGTGGACTTTGGGACTTCCGCGCAAGTTCTCGGTGAGTTCTACGTAACTGCCACTCAAAAAATTGCGGAACCACTTTCGGACACGCAGGCGCTACAGTTCATTGTCCGGTTGACTCGTCTCCCGGTTGTTGGAATCGACGCCGATCTGGTTCTCGAAGCGATCACGCTAAAACAGGAACACCGCGTTTCTTATTGGGACGCGGCAATCGTCGCAGCAGCACACCGGCTTGGCGCAAGAATCATTTACTCCGAAGATCTCACTCACGAGCAGGAATACGGCTCAGCACGTGTCGTCAATCCATTCCGAACACAGCACTGAAACTGTCCTGGCGGCTGCCTGCTGGCTTATACCTTTGGAGTATCAGCCGCAGTGGTCCTGGAGTGCGTCTTGCTTTTGCTCTTAGGTTTTGTACAACGAGGCGGTGGCAGACGAAACAACACCGCCACCGGCGTCTGTTCCACAACCAGTCGCTCGCACTCCGCCCATCGCAATTTGGAGCCTTGTTTTGCGGCTGGCTCGTCACCGCGATCCCCGCCGTCATTTGCGGCCATATTGCTCGTTCGAAGATTCGCAAATCCAGCGGCGCGCTCGGCGGGAAAGGAGTCGCCACCGCTGGGCTAATCTTAGGCTACATCGCACTCGTGCTAGGTATAATGGGCATCCCGTTACTTGTCAGCATGATCCAGTCGGATCGCGAGCGGTTGCATCGTCTTTCCACTGAACGAAAGGAGATCGCTTCTGACGATGGGCAAATCAAGGTCACAGTTCCCGGCTTGTGGACCAAACTGCCCGAACTGAACAAACAGGCATCGCTGCAAGTCGGTAACAAGAGCAAAGAAGTGTATTTGATCGTGATCACCGACACGAAAGCTGACTTCGACAATATGACTCTGGAAAAACATCACGACCTGACGCGTGATCGGATGTTTCAGAAAATGAAGAACGCATCAGCTACTGAACCTGTGCCACTGACGATCGATGATCATCCCGCTTTGCAAGACGAATTAACCGGGACGGAAAAGGGTACCAACGTTGTTTTTCTTCACACCACCGTGGATGACGGCGATCATTTTCAACCCCGAATGCTTTCGGGGGACCCTTAAGTCGC